>Ga0066609_10000392_pt1 | contig 29316 bp, 28 predicted proteins | sample SaaInlV_DNA_150m_FD_60378 | JGI IMG/M metagenome (GOLD analysis project Ga0066609, IMG submission 60378) | Marine microbial communities from expanding oxygen minimum zones in the Saanich Inlet - SI075_LV_DNA_150m | ecosystem: Environmental > Aquatic > Marine > Unclassified | place: British...
TGATAAGAAAACAAAATGTCAAGTATCTTGTGTACTAGAAGGAAGAATGGATAAAGAATGTATTAATGAATGTTTAAAGGAAGAATAAATTTTGCGCATCAAAATATTGATTAAAAATCTGCTTTTGTGATCTTTGTGATTCAGAGTTATAAAAATATAAAAAATAATTTACAATTTGTGAATTATTTTCTAATAACATATATATGCAATTAAAAAATAGCTTTTCAAGAAATAATTGTATTGAGATATTAGTACTAATTATTTTTATTGGAATATCATATACAATTATTATTAGTTGTTTGAATTACAATGAAAATTTTGCAACATCTTCAGATCATGATGAAGAAGAAGAAGGACCTCAATTTGAAGTTTATATCCAAGCTGCTATTAATAATAAATTTACAGATGAAACGTGGGATGAAATTAAAAGTTTAACATTAATGTATCCTTTTATTTATCAACAATTAACCTTGCTTGGAAAGAAGCCATCTACATATTCTTTAACACTAGAAGATTATTATAAGACTAAGGAAAACTTTATTGCAGATTTATTAAAACTTTATTCTAAAAATTAATATAAAAAATATTGTCAATAAATAACAATATTTTTTATTTAACTTTTTTTAATATATATATTTTTTAATCTACTGAAATATATATATATGAAATTAAGTACAGAAATTTTTAATGGTTTATTAGAACCTCTATTCAAAAACCAAAGAGTAGCTGTAATGATAACCTTCTTTTTAGTATTTTATGGTGGAGCATCTGGTCCAAAACTTCCTTCCTTTATTATTGAATTATTTGAAAATCCTATATTTAGAGTTTTCATTTTAAGTTTAATTGTATACAAAGGAAATAGTAATCCTACTTTATCTATTATGATTGCTGTTGTTTTTACTTTAATGATGGATATGATTAATAAACAAAAATTATTCGAAAAATTTACTACAATTAGTAAAATGGAAAGATATACAAAAGGTAAAGAAAGGTTTGGAAATTTAGAAATCGAACTAGAAGATTCTTCTACTGAAAATATGACACCAATTGACGGTGAAGTTAAAAAATTACCATACGATGAAGAAGAGATTAAAAATAATTTAGTTACTTATGGTTCAATTAATGTAGATCAAGCTGATATATTAATTTCTACTATCAATAATAAATTTTTTGAACAAGGAACTGTGTTATTAACAAGTGAAGAAATAATTGGTCTTTTAACAACTGAAGGTTATGATGCAGATAAAGAATTAGGAGATAATATTAATCAAATAATAACTAAATTAGAAGGTGTGCAAAGTATAATCGATACACAAGACATGATGATGATTGGTGATGAAATGGAAGATGAAATGGATGACGAAATGGATATTAATAATTACGGAGATATTGAAGATAATGTAAGTATTGTAGATACTGAAGATACTGAAGATATTAACAATATGTCTGCATTAGGATTATAAATAGATTCAATTTAAATTAACCAAAAATATAATTTTTAAATAAAAATAAATTATCTAAAAATTAATACAAGTAAAGAAAGATTTTTCTAAATCTATTTTTTGTAGATAATCTTTATATTGATTATAAATCAATATAAAGATATTGATTATAAATCAAATTTATTATCTGAAAGATTTTCTAAATCCATTTTTTGTAGATAATTTATTATCTACGAAAATATATATATGCCAATTATTGATACATTAAAAGAATCTCTTGAATTTTTATTTATTGACAAGAGAATGAAAGTAATTATTACATTCTTTTTAGTTTTTTATGGAGCAAATGCATCTCCCGATTTACCAGACTTTATATTAGTTTTATTTAAAAATGAAATGTTTAGAGTATTAATATTAAGTTTAATTGTTTACAAAGGAAATAGTAACCCAACATTTTCAATATTAATTGCTTTTAGTTTTGTATTAATTATGAATATGATAAATAAAAGAGAGATTGTTGAAGGATTTAGAGAAAATTTTAAAGAGACATTTACGAATCATAATGATAATAAATTATTTGAAAAAATGACAGAACTATCTTCAGCAGAAATTACTCAAAAATGGTCAGAGCCAAAATTTGATAGAATAAAAGAGGACCATGGTGGAATTCAGGCTGTATGTACTAAAAATTTACCGCAAACTAAGTGGGCTGATTCTTGTATTCCTATGTACATGGAAAATGGAGTTCCAATAGTAGATCCTGATTGTAAAGAATCAGATTTAAGCAAGGCAATGAGAGGTGATACACCAATCAAAGATGCAACTAATGTTATATATAATAAAACTGCTGATGGTGAATTTTCTAGTAAAGAAGTTTTACAATATACAGTAATAAGTGATCAATCATCTCCTGATTTTGGAACTTGTTCATATCAATATAAAACAAGAAAATTTCCAATAAAAGACTGTACAAAGAATGGAAAAGCAAAATGTGGAAATCCAGAATTTCCTAAAAATCTGTCTGAAATGGCTTATTGCACAAATCCTCAATATGAGCAAGGAAATATGGGTTCTTGTATATTTACAAAAAGAATAGAAGAATAAATTTATTCGCACCACGTAATGAATTTGAATTTTACTAATTTAAATATATATCTACAAAATTTTTATTAGTTTAGAAATAAAATCAATACAATTAATATTAATTTCTATTAATTTCTATTAATTTCTATTAGATATTATATAAAGAATGATTAATGTTGCAGGAAATATATTAAAATTAATTTTTAGTAATAAATATGTGTCTACCTTATTAACTATGTTTTTAGTTTTTTATGGAGGTAATGCTGCTCCAGATTTACTTGAAATTAAAGATTTTTACAAACATATAGCATTTAGAGTATTTATTCTTAGTTTAATAGTATATAAATCAGGAGGGTTAGACAATATTGAAAGAAATGGTAAAGTAACATATTCAATAGTTATAGCTTTAGCATTCACATCATTGTTTGAATTATTAAATAAAAAATGTAATGAATCAAAAGAGAATTTTGCTGAAGAAGAAGAAACGTTTCCCCAGTGTTCAAATAAACCAGATGCAGGAAGAAAAGTACAACAAGTTTTAAAATCTACAGATGGTAGTTGTTCTTTTATTTATGATGTATTAAAATATCCTTCAAAAGTTTGTACTGGAACATTTGAAGGAGTTAAATTTTGTACCAATAGTAGTGAAGTTGGTAAAAAAGTAATTGGATGTTCAAAACTTATTCCTGATCTAGATTTCTGTTTATTTTATTATGATCGTAAATTAAAAGAAGCAAATCAATTTAAATAGAATACTTATGATTATATTATATTTTATTGTCTAAATTTATTTTTTTGTAAATAAAAAAATTTTATCTACAGAAATATATATATGAATATTCAAAGGATACTAAATTATCCATACAATTATAAAAATACGATAGCACCATTAACAATTATGTTTCTTTTATTTTATGGAGGATTTTCTAAACCTGCTCTTCCAATATTTATACTAGAACTATTTAAATTACCAATATTTAGAATATTAATTTTAAGTCTAATTGTACATAAAGGAAATAGCAATCCAACATTATCAATAATGGTTGCTATAGGTTTTGTATTAGTAATGGATAAATTAAGAAAGAATGAAACATTTAATAATACTAAGAAATTTTTAAGAAAAAAAAAATTATTTGAAAAATTTGCTGATGACACAGAAGAAGATGTTAATTGTGATAATTTTTTGCCAATGCCTGGTAGAACAATAGCTAATATTGAACCAAGAATAGACGGTACATGTAAAATCCATTATTTTTCACTTCCAGGAGAAAAAATAGATTGCTCAATATGTCAAAATGAACCTGATTCTAATCCTAATAAAGAGGTAGCAGATTGTAATTTAATAACTAATCAAGGAATTTGTGAATATTTATATATAGATCGTATTCCTGATGAAGTAGAAGCAATAACGGAAGATCAAATTACAAAACCTTTAGATGAAAATCAAATATTAGATGAATTACAAAACATTTTTAGTGATCTTGAAAATATGAAAACTATAAATGACAATGATATAAATAAAATAAATAAAATAAAAATATCATAAAAATAGTAAAAAAATAGTAAAAAAAAAATATAAATTTTTTAAAATTTTTTCTAATTCATTCTATATATGTTCAATTTTAAAATAATAGAAAAATTTCTAAGATTCCCATACAAATTTGAAAAAACATTAGCACCTATAATGATATTCTTGTTAGTATTTTATGGAGGAAATGCATCACCAAAACTACCAGATTTGATTGTATCTTTGTTCCAAAATCCTGCTTTCAGAATTTTTATTCTTAGTCTTATCGTATATAAAGGTAATAGTAATCCATCTATGGCTATTCTAATATCAGTAGGTTTTACTATGGTTATGGATAGAATAAACAAACAAAGTATCACAGAAAACTTTAATAATAGAATTGAAAAGTTTAGTAATAAATTAGAAGATGATAAACTAGATATAATATCTGATATTGCAAAGCAAGATGATAGAGAAGATGTGATCCCTGTGATCCCTGTGATCCCTGTGATCCCTGTGATCTCTGATCAATATCTTTCGAAGAAAGATGATCAATCAATTTCCGTTGGAAAAAATGATCAATCAATTTCCGTTGGAAAAGATGTGATCCCTGTGATCTCTGATCAATTAGATGATATTTATGATAATGATCTAGAAATAGACAACACATTAGAAAATGATGATTTTCTAAAAGAAGATATATGTGATGGTATGTGTTCTAAAATTAATTATAATGAGTTTGAAGGGAAAATAAAATCAGACGAATTTAGTCAAGAATATTTTAATACAATTAAGAACTGTATGGTTGTAGATTTATTACAAAATAAATCAAATAATGAAGTTAACAACATTTTAAAAAAGATGGATTTAACACATAATGATATTGATGGTCCAATTGGAACTGCATATGTTAATTACACTGATGCTGTTTCTAGATTAAATCTATAAAAGAAATAAAAAATTAAAACTGTACAAAATTTTTTATTTTTCTTAGATAATTTATTTAAATGCGTTATTTTAAAGAAAAGAATATTAATTATTATTATATGGATTCAGAAAGTTCTCAAGATATAAATATTAATGCAGTAAAAGATATGAATAATATTAACATTGTTCATGGCAATGATTCATCCAGAAAGGAAGAATCAAGTGATACCGACTATTATCTTGGTCTATTAGCAAATAAACAAAAATTAAATGATGATTCAGATAATAAATCTGGATATTCATCTTCATTAAGTGAAATTGTCGATTCAGATAAAAAAGAAAGTGATACAGAATCTGAAAGTTCAAGTTCAAGATCTGCAAGCGTTGCTTCTTCAAGAAAAAGTTCAAGAAAAAGTTCAAGATCGCCAAAATATTCACCTAAAAATAATAACTCATTTAGCGCAGAACCACTAAGTAGAAATCCAGTACAAAGTGAAAATGCATTAAAAGAAAGTAGAATGAAAAAAATAGAATTATTAAGAAAATTATCAGAATTAAAGTCAAAAGGATATGATTTATCAAAAGCATATGATTTTAATTCATCAATTGAAGAAATGGAGTATGAATTTGAGCTTTTAAAAAGTTTTGCAAATAAAAGAAACGGTATCAAATTATTTAAAAGTTGTATGTGCAATGGTATTTCAATAGTAGAAATGCTAAATGATAAATATGATCCTTTTGATTTTCACTTGACAGGATGGTCTGAACATATGTCTGTAGAAGTTGATAGTTATGAAGAAGTATTAGAAGAATTATATGAGAAATATAAAGGAACTGGAAAATCAATGCCTGCAGAATTAAAACTAGTGTTGTTAGTTGTAGCATCAGCTTCTGCTTATCATTTCTCTAAATCAACATTTAAGAATTTACCAGGTGTTGATCAAGCAATGAGAAATAATCCAGATTTAATTGCTAAAATGTTAAATCCTAAAAAAGTACCATCTCAATTTCAGACTCAACAAGAATTACATCTTCAAAAACAAAAAGAAATTGCAATTCAAAGAGAAAAAGCAGCTAGAAGTGCACAACAACAAAGTCATCAACAACAAATGCCAAATACAATTAATCCATTACAATCCCAAGCTACAAGACAACAAAATCCTGTGTTAAAAGCTCCAAATAATGTCCAAAATATATTACAACGAATTCACTCTACGCCACAAAGTAATAATTTAGAGGAATTTGTTGTAAATAATTCTGAGACTGAATTACAAGATTCAAGTTCAAACAATGATAGAATTGTACAATCAACATCAGCATCTGATAAAAAAGGAGGAAGAAAGAAAAAGAATATAATGACAGTATTATAAGAGTATTGTAAGAGTAGTATTACATTTATTTTTCTTTTTAGCTTAGCTAAAAAGAAAAACAATTAATTTAATCTAATATGTTTCAGTAAAGTTTAAAAGTTCATCAATAATATCACCACCTTTTAGTTCTTTCTTAAAAGGATCTGATTTATCTTTAGTATCTTTAGTCTTTTCGCTTTCTTTTTTAATATCTTCAGCTTTATCATCTGCTTTCTTTTGAATATTTTCAAAGAAATTTCCAACATCTTTAAGTTCTTTAGTTACTTCTAAAAATTCCCTACTACCTTTATCAATAGCATCTCTTTCTTTCTTTAGCTCAGTCTTTAATTCTTTATTATATTGAGATAAAGTGTTACTTTCTTCTTCTAATTTTTCTTTGGAAGCTACAACCTCTTCTAATTTTTTAGCACTTTCTTCTAATTTAGATACTTGATCATCATAATCAGATTGTAATTTAGTTCTTTTCCCTTCATTATCTTTATTTTTATTTTCGGAATCTTTTTTTAATTGATTATGTCTATCTTTTAATTCATTCATCTTTTCAATAATAAGATTCATTTTTTCATCAAAAGATTCTACTTTTTCTTCTTCTTTCTCACCACCATACATACTAAATTTTTTGGTTTCAATACTTGAAAGTATTGATCCACCTTTTTGATTATTTGAATTATTGATAATTCTAAAAAATGAAGTTAGCTCTTCAGTATTCATATATACAAAGATAGATAATTTGTTTTATAAAATTTATATAAAATTTTTATAGTTAAAGTTTTATAAAAAAAGTTTTATAAAAAAAGTTTTTTTTAAATAATTTTATTTTTTAAATTTAAAGAATTAGTTACTTATTAATATATTATGGCTGACGATAAGCAACCTAAAAAGAGAGGTAGGAAACCAAAGAAGCAAGCAATGTTATTATCTAACGATATTATTAAAAAAGATTCAGAAGAAGAACCACTTATAGCACATTTAGATTTAAAATTGGATGACATTGAACTGTCAGAGATTGAAGATAGTTCAGAAGTAGATGATAGTTTATTTCTTAAAAATACAAATGATATTACAAATCATATTGAATCAGAACTGAATTTACAATCAGAAAATAAAGATAGTAAACTTGTAGTTAAAAGTTCAAGGGAAGAAAAAATAGACGAAATTGAAAATAAAATTTTTGAATTAAAATTTGAATTACATAAATTAATGAAAAATTCGTCTATTAATATTGAAAAATCAAAATTTTCAAAAAATACAAAATGTTGGTGGTGTAAAAATAATTTTAAAACAGAATCTGTATCTTTACCAGAATGTTATTTTGAAGATAAATTTTATTGCTATGGTAATTTTTGTTCTTATAATTGTGCTCATTCATTTAATCTAGATACAAATGATAATGTTTGGAAAAAAAATTCATTATTACATCTAATGTATTTTAAAACATATAAAACAAATGTAAATATAGTTCAAGCACCACATTGGTCATTATTAAAAGATTTTGGAGGTAGTTTAACAATTGAACAATTTAGAAAAAAAAGTATAATTAACACTAACGATTATTTATTATTAAAACCTCCGATGGATTCAAGAATGAATTTCTTTGAAAAAACAGTTAAATTAAATAATACAATGTTTTCAAACACAATGTACCAAAAATTATTAGATGATACAGATGACCTTGTTATTAAAAGATCGAAGCCATTAAAATCTAGTAATTATAGTCTTGATAATACAATGTTTATAAAAAAAAAAGGTTTGATTCCTAAAATGAATGAGGTTAAACATGCATTCATTTGATTTTGAATTAGTTTATTTATTCAGTAAATACAACTTTTGCATTGTCTTTCAAAATATTTTCTTTAAATTTACTAACATCAGATAAATTTCCTTCTATCTTAAATTTAATTGAAAAATCTGTACCTTCATTAATACCTTGTTCCTTACAATAAGTTACAGACATTTTCTTCAAATCTATTAGACTATTAGTTACTAAACTTGTTATATAATTCAAATCTAATGACTTAAATTCAACAAAATTTCTTACTAGTTTATTATCGTTATCAACTTTATTTAAAAAATTTAAATATTCAATATAAATATTATCTGAATACTTATCTTTTAAAAATTCTATAATACTATTATATTCTTTAGATTCATCGTCAATTTTAGTTTCTCTAAACATCTCATTATAATCGTATGCTAACTGTACGATATACTTCTCCCAAAATTCTATTATATTTATATCAAATTTACTTGTATTTTGACGAAAGAAATTTATAAGTTTTCTCTTAATCGTTTTAATATCTTTAAATAATCCAGGGTTTTTACTAGAATTTCTAAAAGTACAAAAATTATCAATATCATATTTTACATAATAAATTTTCTTACCATCTATATTTATAAGTTGTGAATTAAATTTTCTTTTTTGTTTAGGTAGTTCTGAAGATCTTAAATTTATTTCACGTGAAAAATCTAAAAGTCGTCCTATATATAACGACGTATCATCATTATACTTGTAAAATACTACAGGATAAGATTTTCCAATACAAGGATCATTGTCTCCAAAAAATTTACAATCTGTAATTATTTTTTCATTATCTGATAAAAGATCAATATAATCTAATATTTTTTCATTTTCTTCTTTGGTTTCCGAGTTCATATTAGGAAACTGATTAATTTCAATTTGTTCTGTCATTTGATTAGTTAATATTATCTTATTTATCAAATAATATCTTCAATTTTTTACTATTTAGGTTTGTATATATAATATAATCCCTGGAGAAAACAATCAGCTAAATCATCTTTCTTTTTATTATCTTCAAAAATTCCGAGCCAATTATCATATTTAGAAATTAAATCTCTACAATACTTTATCCCTAATGATTTTGTTAGTTTATAAGATTTTGCTTCATTTCCTTTAACTTTTACTAATTTTTTAGTATCATTGTCATCTGCTAATTTTAATTTATTTGATGGACTCATAAATTTAACACTTTCAATTGTAGAATTTAATCTTTCTTTATCAAATAATCCTCTTATTAAAAAGTAGTCATAAAGTGTTGAGGATATAGCTTTCATTTTAGGATTCTTCAAACTAGGTTGATTTTCAATCAATATACTATCTACTTTTAAAAAATCATTTCTATTTTCAAGGTTTTGGATTAATTTCATTTTTAATTTATCAATATCCATAGATCCAACAGATTTCTTTTTAAGACTTTTAATTTTATAACTGTCTTCTATCTTTTTATATATACTTTTAGCATGAGATTTACAATAATACAAGTTATTTGATTGAAAATCAGATTTATATTTTGTATTTTTTAAACAACATTTTAACTTTTCACTAGATTCTCCCCATTGACATTTTGTTTCACCATTATATTCTTCAAATAAATTTTCAAATTCTGGAACTTCTAAATCCTTAGGAAGATGTTTCTTACAATAATATTGTTCTTCAACAGTCTTACCTTCTATTTCAGTACAACAAGATGCATTTTTACCACAAGTTACACATTTTAAACTTTCTCTATTTGTTAAATTTATAATACCCCAATCTTCAATTTTCCAATCTTCATCGTTAACATTTAATAAACAATATGCTAAATTTATAATTCCTACATCCCAAGATAATATTCTCATTAATATAATTTACAAAATTTTTTAATCAAAATACGCACTAACTCTTTTGTAACTTTATATGTTCTTTAAGTGGATTCATAAAACTCAAAAGAAGAGCTTATTGATGTTGCGGAGCAACATATTGATTGAAAATCAGATTCATAATAAAAATTGATTTAAAAATTATATAATATTAAGACTTAACTCATATATGGTAAATACTCTTGACATAATTTTAGGACCAATGTTTTCAGGTAAAACATCAAGATTACTAGAAATAACCGACAAAATAAATAAAGAAAATCTAATGTTAGAAAATACAAAAAATTTAATTATGATTATAAAACCAGATATTGATAAAAGATACGAACAATCGAATGAAAAACATCATATCATTTCCCACGATGGGATTAGACAAGAATGTCATATGGTAGGTGACTTGATAAAATTTATTAATATCGTAGAAAAAACAATTGAAGAATCTGAAGAAAATACAATTGAAAATGTATGGATTATAATTGACGAAGGACAGTTTTTTAAAAATTTAAGAAAATTTTGCGAAAAATTATTTGAATTGTTCGGAAAGTTAATTAGTGTAAAAATTGTAATTTCAGGGTTAGACGGTGATTATCAGAAAAAATCAATTGGTGAAATATTATCATTAATACCAATTTGTGATACTGTTGTTAAATTAAAAGGAAAATGTCAATATTGCAATGAATTATCAATAATGTCTCAAAGAACTACAAGTCAAAAATCTCAAGTATTAATTGGAGGAGAAGATTTATATAAACCTACCTGTAGGTATCATCATAATTTATCTCTCAAATTATAATAAAGCGATGTTGTAATAATATAAGATAAAATAACATCAACAGAATAATGATTTTTGGCAGATAAAATTAAAAATACATAAATCAAATGAAAAAATTTCAATAAACTGTTAAATCTAGAATCAATTAATTTATTATCAATAATAATCAACAGACATGTTAAAGTTATTGCAGTGTGACCACTAAAAATCTTATCATTACAATATCCACTAATATAACATTCTAATTTACTTGAATCATTCTTACATGGCTTACCTTGCGATGGAATAATAGTAAAAAATTTTGTGAATGTTCTTAGAAGAAATATAATAGACGTGAATTTATACATAAACCCCTTCATTTCATTATTTCCATAAAATAAAATAGGAGTTGTCCATAATAATAATAAGTAATCAACTAATTTATTAATTAAATTTGAAGATAAATCAGGTAGATTATCAACTAATAAATCTGGTAAACTTTTAAACTCGTTAATATTAGTACTTTCTATATATTTAATATGAAGATATGTTGAAAATATAGTAATTATATTTAAAAATAAATACAAATTGTTCATATAAAAGATCTTAGAAAAAAGATATCTAATAAAACTATTATAGATGACAGAATTTACTGCTGGATGTATATCTGGATTAGCTCAAAATATAATTGGTCATCCTTTAGATACAATTAAAATTATGATTCAAAATAATAAAACAGTTAAATTAAAGACTCCGTATAATATATTTTCAAAAAAATATTATAAAGGTTTTCTTTATCCTACTACACTTTCAATTTTATTAAATGGAATATCTTTTCAAACTAATCATTTACTAAATAAAAATTCCAAAAATCATTTTATTAATGGTTTTTATACAGGATTATTAACATCTCCAATTGTATACCTATTTGAAGTTGGTAAAGTTAAAAAACAGATGAAAAAACAGTTAAATCTTAAAAGTTTTTTTACAACACCAGGTTTATTTATGACTATTTGTAGAGAGAGTATAGCAATGTCTGCTTATTTTGGAACTTATTATACATTGACCGAAAAAAAGTATTCGCCTTTGTTTTCTGGTGGTGTAGCTGGTCTTGTTAATTGGACTTTAACTTACCAGATAGATGTAATAAAAAATAGACAAATGACTTATAATATTAATATTAGAGAATCTATTAAAATGGGAAATTTATGGAAAGGTTACGGAATATGTGCTATAAGAGGTATTATTGTAAATAGCATTGGTTTTTATGTATATGAAACAAGTAAATTAAAATTATTAAATTGAATATACTAGTAATTTTTACTTTGGAATATTTCTTTTACTCGGTAGATTAAATTTAAGAAAGTTTCTTTTTAAAATTACATCATTAGAACTATATGATTTATGAGATAAGTATAAGTATCTTTTTAGGTTTAACTTGACGATTCTAGGAATTTGTAATATTCTTTGTCTATTATTAATATCCTCAACTGGAGAATATTTAAAATTTATCATATATAAAAAAGTAGAAAATTAAACATATGAGATTAAAAGTTATTTTATACCTTTTTATATATGGAAAAAAACCTATTAATAATATTTATTACTATATTTTTAATAACACAAATATATAATAAAATTGTAAAAAATATATCATTACCTAAATCTGATTTAAAATCAATTGATATAAATTATGATCATATATATGATTATATTATAATTGGATCTGGTCCAGCAGGCTTACAAACAGGTTATTATTTAGAAAAATTTAAAAAGGATTATCTAATACTTGAAAAAAGTGATAGCAATGGATCTTTTTTTAAAAAATATCCAATTCAAAGAAAACTAATATCTATTAATAAAGTTAATACTGGATCAACAAATAAAGATTTTAACCTAAGACATGATTGGAATTCATTATTAAGTGACGATGATTCATTATTATTCACGAAATACACTAAAGAACTTTTTCCACATGCTGATTATATGGTACAATATCTAGATGATTATCAAAATAAAAATAATATTAAAGTATCATATAATAGTCTTGCTACAAATATTAATAAGTTACAAAATGGATATTTTGAAATCACTACGTCAGAAGGTAAAATTAGATGTAAAAAATTAATAGTTGCTGCTGGATTAATGAAAAATAATATATCAACACATACTGAAGGTGTAATTAATTATAAAGATACTACTAATGATAAAAAAAAATTCACAAATAAAAATGTTTGTATAATTGGACAAGGAAATGCAGCTTTTGAAACAGCTAATTATCTTTCAGACACAGCTGCAGTAATACAATTATATGGGAGAGGTCCATTAAATTTTGCTTGGGATTCACATTATCCTGGTCATTTAAGAGCAGTTAATAATGATTTCTTAGACTTGTATAATTTAAAATCACAACATTCTATGATATCATTTGAACCAGGTGCTAAAATGATTGTTAAAAAAAATAAAAATAACAAGTATTTTATTTTTAGTGAGGGAGAATTAAGTGACAAACATAAAGTGGATCAAAACTATTACAAATATCATGTACCTGGATCTGGAATTGATCAACATCCAGAAAACGGTTTTGATTATGTAATAGATTGCACTGGCTTTAATATTGATGATTCTTTATTTATTAATTGTAAACCAAAACATAATGGAAAAGTACCATATATTAATGGAAATTTTGAAAGTGTTAATATTAAAAATCTATTTTTTGCTGGTGTTCTATCACAAGAAATTTCATATAAATATGGATCTGCAGCATTTATTCATGGATTTAGATATTTGGCATCTTCAATGGTAAAAATGGATACAAATAAATTAGATGTTACTATTATTGATAATAAACAAGAAATTAATAAAAAAATTTTAAATAGAATTAATACTTCATCAGCTTTATTTCAAATGTACAATTGTATGTGTGATGTAATAATTTTTAATAAAAATAAATTTATATATATAGAAGAAGTTAATTATAGATATGCTAAAGCTAACTATATAAATAATTATAATAAAGTATTATTAATTGGTCTTAAATATGGTAAAATTTATAATGAAAAAGAAGAAACAATAAAAAATAAAAATGGACATGCATTTGGAGCTGTTAATTACTATAGACCTACACAAAAAGATGTAGATTATTCGCCAGGTGTAGAAAGAGATGCTAAATTGAGTATTTTTATTCATCCTGTATTTGAACTATATGTAAATAATAAATATCATTCAGATTTTCATCTTGCTGAACATTTATTAGGTGAATTCAAATTAAAAAAAGTACATATTGATCCATTAAAAAGATATATTGATAAAATTAGTTTGATACATTAAAAAGATATAATAATACTACCACTCCTTAAATAAAAAATGAAACTAACATATATAAAGATACTTCCTTTATATATATTAGATGAATTCAAAAATTGAAGTTAAAGATCTTATTAATTATAAAAAATATGAAGTTGATAATTTACCAAAGGGAGTGTCAATATCAACTATGTGTTGTTCTGCAAAATTAGGTTGTGATATTTTAACTGATAATATACAGAAATACATGACTCTAAATGAGAATGATATACTTACAGTTAAAGTAAATAACGATGATAAGAGATCATTATTAGATACAAAAGTTAAATCAAAAAAGAAGAAAGAAGTAGTTAAAAAAACTAAACAACAAAAGTTTTATAATCAAATAACTATTGTAATGAGAATTTATGAAGGTGAAACAGAAGATATAAATACAGAGAAAAAAATTAATGTGAAAATTTTTAAGAATGGATCTATTCAGATGTCAGGATGTAAAAGAATTGAAGAGGTAAATATAGTAATAAATAAACTAATATATAAACTACAAGAGAAAAAAATGAAAATGACAGATGACGGAATAACTGAAATATGTTTTATAGACGATCCTAACAAAATAAATATTCATGATTATAAAATAGATATGATAAATTCAAACTATAGAGTAAATTTACAAATAGATAGGTCTAAATTTTACAATCTTTTACTAAAGAAAAAAGTTTCAGCATCGTATGAAAAATGTATTAGAGCATGTGTAATTATTAAATATTGTCCTATAGATGAGAATCCACTTGAAAAAGAAATTAGTATTTTTGTATTCCAAAAAGGTAATATAATTATAACTGGTGCAAAATCTAGAATTCATATTGGAGAAGCTTATGATTATTTGAATAAAATTATTCTTGAACACGTTGATGATATTTCTAAAAAAAATGAAGTAGAAGAAGAACAACTTTTATTATCTTTATATGATGAAATTATAAGCGAAAATAGTCACAAGTTAAAATTATTAATGAATAATTAATTAATAAATAAAGTTTAATTTATAAATTATTAATTTAAATATGATTTCTAATCATATTTATATGAATAAAAAAGAAGGATCGGCTTTTGAAAACAATGACTTGTCAAATTTAGCTCCTGAATATATAAAAACAGATGGTGATTATGATTTATTTATAATTTCATTGTTCCTAAGTATTTTATTTTTAATAGTGCTAATAATTTGGTTTATTTTTTTTAGATAATGTAATTTTTTTTCTATGAAATTATATATGGAAAATTTTACTGATATAGAAAATCAATTTATAAGATATATACATCAAATTTCTGTCCCTATTGATAAACACATTAGACCAAAAAATCTATTAGAAGTATCTAAAATGTTAGAATATGATTTAAAAAAAATGAAACTAAAAGAAGTTACATTATCAAAAAATAATCTTTTATTAATAACATCATTGACTAATAATAAAGTATATATTGAAGAAATAAAACATTTTACTCTCGTAAAAATATTAGCTGATGTCTGGAATAATCTTGAACAAAGAAATTATAATGAATTGAATGAAAAATTTAAAATATTAATTTCAAAAAAATCATCTATTAAAAAACTAATTAATACTAATGTTCCAGTTAATTTAACAGAAGAATTAAAGAATGGAATAGATAAATATAAACTAAAATATTTATTTAATGATGAAAATAAAGTATACTATACATTACCAGTAATTGTATTAATAAATATTCTACAAACTGCCCATAAAATTATTGATTCACAAATATTAATTAAACCACAAAATATTGATACAAAAAAATTAATTAAACCACAAAATATTGATACAAAAAAATTAATTAAACCACAAAATATTGATTCTAAAAAATGTACTAATAACACTAGTTCTAAATCTTCAAGTAGAATGTTAATACTAATAGCTTTTTTTGGAATAATATACTACTGCTTTTTACAAAATAAAAAACTAATTTAAATATAATTTGATTTTATATTTTTTATTATGATACGTACTTAGGAAAATTAACTATTGAATGGATATAAAATAAATATTCAATAGATAATAAGTTTTTTAAATTTAGAAAATAAGTTTTTTAAATTTATAAAATAAGTTTTTGGATATTCCATCAAAATTTTAATAATCTGTAGAATTTGAAAATACTATTTTTTTACTATCAGATAATAGTATTGTATGTTCATATTGTGCTGTCATATTTGTTGTATACAATGGAGGAAATTCTTTTATAATATTTTTAGAATTATAATATTCCATAAAATCTCTTTTAAAATTAACTAACTTTTTTGGATTATCTAGATTTAAATCTTTAAAAACACTCATAGTTTCTAAATATCTATCACAAAAAGGCATCGTATTAAAATTATTGTTTAATAAATCAAACACTTTAAGATAATCATTTGACATTCTAGTTTTAAAAGAAAAATCACTTTCTCCACTTCTATAATTTTTCATATATATTGAATTTTCTTTAGATGCTTCATTAACAATTTCATGTCCAGTAGTTCCAAACGTTTCAACTGCATATACATTTTCTGTAAATCTTTTATTGCCACTAAATAATCCTTTTGTATGATTATAACTTGGTAAAAATGTACCACCGTGTATTTTTCCTTGTAAAATATTATGACCACCTAAATTTTTAATTGATTTAATTTTATGAGTTTCATTTCCAATTTTAACTTCATAAGACTCCATAATCTCTCTAATTCCTTCTCCCCATTCGCCTATATCTTGATCCATAGCTACTGTTTTTATTCCATGATCAGTTGCTTCTTTAACAGCCTTTAATAATGTATCATATTTATCATTAAATGCAATAGTAAATGCACAATCTGTAATCCATCCATTAATTTCTACGCCAAAATCAATCTTGGTAATTGAATTATTATCAAGTATAATATCACTAGCTTTAGATGGAGTAAAATGAGCAGCACATTCATTTACAGATAAACTAGATGGAAATCCAATACCACTGTTTATACCAATACCTTTTGTTAATATTTTACAATTTCCTTCTATTAATTCAGCCAATTGACTTAATTTTAATCCAGGTTTTAAATGTGGTCTAATAATAGATCTTATTTTTTTATGAAATAAAGAACCTATTTCCAATGACTTTTGAGCATCTAATTTATCGCCTTTTTCTAACATTAACTTTTGAGCATTAGTTATATCTACGTCTGAGATATCTGGTATTTTACCAACACCATATAAAGTTATCTGTGGTTTTTCTTCTGAAAAACATTCAATAGAATCAACTTTGTTGATTCTATTTATACTATCGTCGTATTCGCCATTTGCTAAAAACATAATTATATATATTTTAGAGTAAAGAATTCTCTAAAGCATGTCACTATATAAATTAAAGAATTTTCTTTATTTGCCTTAAAAAATGGATATATCTAATTCTTTTGATGATTTAATGCATTTGCTAAAGGATTATCTTTAAAAGTATTAATAAAATCATCATTAATAGCATAACCAGCTGTACTTAAATTATTCTTATTTCTAGTAAATGTTTTAACTAATTTATCACAGTTTCTATCAACAAAACCTACATTCTGTCTTTTCAAAAAATTTTCTTCTTTTAATTTTACTGTATTCTTATTTATTACAGGTCCAATTTTATCTGATTTTGGACCAGCAGGTCTATTATAAGTTAATATTTCTCTTCTATCATCTATACACACATTTCTTGCAGCTTGTTGAGACTCGTGTTTATTAACAGGTCCTTCAAGTGGTCCAGTATATACATTATCAATAGTTGTTTGTTTTATGGTAGTTCTTGCTTTATCACTCTTATCTCTAGAATAACCAATTGTACTTCTACCAGTTCTACCTCCTTGAGTTGCATGTAAAGTTGTTTCTTTGATTGTTCCTTTAGCCATGTCTTTATAATCTTTAGCATAAGTAGCTGTTCCTGTATGTAAATTGTTTTCACCAGTTGAATATAAAGTAGTTTGTTTTACAGTTTGTTTTGCTTTTGAATCATTAGATCTAACTATATTAGCATTATTACTTCTAATATTAGCTTGTTCGTCGGGTCCAAGAGTTGTTTGTTTTACTGTTTGTTTAGCAATATCGTTATTTCTAACATAGTTATTACCGCCTTCTGCATTTAGTGTATTACTTATATATTTAGATAAAGATGTAGTTTCTTTGACAGTACGTTTTGTAACATCATTAGGATTGTAATAATGGGTCTCTTTATGTGTAGGATTTAATGAACCAACAACAGTCATTGAAGAAGTAGTTTCACCAACAGTATGTCTAGCATTATCTGTATAATTTAAAGCATGACCATGAAAATCAGGATTTATTGGTCCACTAACAGTCATTGACGATGTAGTCTCACCAACTGTATGTTTAGCGATATCAGTATAATTTAAAGTATGTCCGTAGCAATCTGATTTTATTGGTGCAGTTACAGTCATAGAAGAAGTTGTTTCACCTATAGTCTGTCTTGCATTATCAGGATTATTTAAATTCATACCATGGTAATCTGGATTCATAAAACCTTCTTTAGTCATATGAGTAGTTGTTTCTCCAATAGTTTGTCTTGCATTATCAGGATTGTTTAGATTCATTCCATGATAATCAGCTTTTAAAGAACCACTAACTACCATAGAACTAGTTGTTTCACCAATAGTTTGTCTTGCATTATCCGGATTATTTAAATTCATACCATGATAATCTGGTTTTAAATTACTAGAATAATTATTGTATTCGGTAGTTTGTCTAATAGTATGTTTCGCATTATCTTTATTATTAGTATATGATTTATGTCCTTCAGGTGCAACATTACCTTGAACTGATTTCATAGTAGTAGTTTCACCTATAGTAGATCTAGCTCTATCAGTAGGGTTTACATTACCGAATTTTTCAGTAGGATTTATATTACCTTCAGTAGTTAATGTACCTGTTACAGTTCTATTGTTAGCAGGTAAAACCAAATCATTGGAAAATACATAAGAATTTCCATTATTATTATTAGTTACACCAATATTTGTATCTCCGTTAATCATTAATTGTCTTAATGTAGTTAATGGTATATCCTTGTTATCAATTACATAAGATCCTTCGTTATTATTATATACTGAACCAGTTATATTATGATTAGTACTAGATCTTTCATTTTCATTATTACTAAATGCACCAGAATTTTGTAATACTGGTTTATTATTAACATTTGAAATAGCTCTGCTAATTGAATCATCTTGATAAGTAACTTTATATGAATCTTCATGTTTTCCTTTTTGAACATGTCCTTGAGTTGAATTATGTAAATGTCCATAATCAGATCTACTAGTAGATCTATTCGTATTAGGATTTCTATACTTACCTGCTTTAATATGTTTTTCTACTGAATTATAGTTTGGTAATTCTTCATCTCTTTTCTTATGAATTGATCTTTTATATTTAGTTAAATTATGATCAATAGCAGGTTTATGTCCTTTTTTACCAGATTCAATTTTATCTGCTTTATAAATTATTTTTGGATTGTTATTTCCTCTTAATTCATCAATTGTTTTAGGTAAAATTCTATAAACTGCATTACCTGAATTAGCTCCTTGTTCTTGTCCTTTAAGGCCTGGTGTAACTTTTAATTTATTTTTAAAAGGAAGATCGCCCATATTATTTTTATAAGAAGGTATATATCTTTCTTCTAATAAATCAGTAAATACAGGAGCACCATTAACATAAGTTAAATTTTTCATTGGTTCAAATAATGAAACAGGAGTAAAATTTTCTTTTGACATATGAAGTTCGTCATTACCTGTATGTAAACCTAAGACATGGGAATAATCTTTATTTGTTGTAAATTCTCTTTTTCCAGAATTTGGCATCATATTTGAAGTCATAATATCATTTTTTGGTACAACATCATAATGCATTTGAGTTTTACTAAATTCTGAATATCCATTACCAAAATCTAAATCTCTTTGTAAACTCATATCATGTCCATTCATTGAACTACTAGATTGATTTAATCCAACAGGAACACTCTCAAAATTATCAATCATAATCGCGTCAAATTGAGTTGCATATCCAGTTTCATTTACTTGTTTAGCTTGATTGATAGTTGCTTTATTAATTTTACCTGATATATTTGTATCATAAACATCTATTTTTTTAGCTGATTTCTTTTTACTCTTATTTTTATTTTTATTAATTTTATTTCCGGTATAGGCCATAGATCCTAGAATTAGTGATTCCATTATTAAGAAACTATAGAAAAAAAAAAGTTTACTATTAACTAATTATATTATAATTTTAGAATCAGAAGAATCATATAATTAGTTAAAAGAAAATTTGTTTTTGAATTTAATATATAAAATTTAAATGTTAATTAATTCATTCACACACATATTTACATTTTTTGTTTTCATTAATAATATCAGGATCTCCGCTTTTAGGTGGTAATCCTTTACCAGAGTCCCATGCATTTTGGCTAGGAACATTATAAGTATCTCTAACAAGTAATCTAGACGAAGATCCAAATTTATTCTTAATAGATTGAACTTTGCATTGAGGATTAACATGTAAAAAAGGTGTAAAATGGAAACTAGTTAAACTCATACCTCTATAGCTATCAACAGGATTAGTAAATCTAGTATCTTCCATTTCAAGATAAGTATTTGAATTTTGCTTATGATGTACAGGAATTTCCTTATGATCATCATTCTTACCTTCTAAATTTCCATTTTGAAGATGATTAACTCTATTTGTTAACAAGTTTTCAATATTAGCCATATCGCCATATGTTAAATCTTCATCTTTTTTTACAAGTGATACTTGAGATTTAGAATTGGTAGGATCATTATATGGATAAACTTGTTTGCAATGTTCTCTTGAATTTGGAAAAAGTCTATAATCACCAGGAGCTTTAGATCTTTCCATTTTTAAATCATATGCAGATTCATCGTAATTAATTCTACTAAAAGACATATATATAAGAAACAATAGAAAAAAAATAATAATAAATAGAAATATTTGCTATGCTTTTTATTATGTAAATGTTATCAATATTTTTACTATATAAATGTTAAAAATGAAAACTTTCTATATATTTTTTGAAAGGTTTTTAGAGAACCAATAATTGAATTAAATTTATTTTTTTTCAACAAAGTTGAATAAAAATAAATATTTATAAAAAATTAAAATCTAATTTCGTTTATAGATTGGTAAATTTATTTAGCACCACATTCTAATTTATAACCGTCTTTTAATCCGTCTCCTGTTGGTTTTGTTAATCCAGATGGAGTTAAATAATGAACATGTTCGCACATTCTAGCTGGAGAAAAATCTGGAACCTTAGTTTTATTCTTTGGGAATTTTTCACTTGGGCATTTACTAGCTTGTCTAGTTTGTCCTCTTAAATCACTTTCAACATCAGTCTTAATTCCAAATTCTAAATTGTTAGTATGATCTCCAACTGGACATTGCTTGGTATGTTCGAACTTCCCTTGGTACATCATATAATCTAGAGGGGAGCAACTTTCTTCTAAAGTTTTGCTATAAGCACACTTATCATAATCAAGTCTTGTAAAACTCATAATATATAAGTATAGTGAGAAAAAAATTTTTTATAGTATTAATTTATGAATGATTTTTTTAAATCTTTCTTTAATTGAATTGTTTACATTTTTAATTAAGTAAGTCAAGTAAAATGATTACAATATATTTTTTATCTTTGAAAAAATATTAGATAAATTAATTCCGATAAAATCAATTGGTAATATATCTTTGTAATCTAACCACACTTTATTTAATATTTTATTATAAAATTTTTTATCAAGTTTTAAATTATTATTTTCAATTATTAATCGTACTGTATAAACTAATTCATTTACAATAATAAATTTAGATGATATGTTAAAATCATATTTAATGAAAGGAACTAAATTAATAATCAATATTTCAAAATAATTATCTGGACAACCTAATTTATTATTTATTGAATAATTAAATTCTTCATCAATAATGTTATAATAAGTATTAAAATCTTCTTCATCTAAATTTAAAACTGTAAACTTAAAAAACTCATAAAAATCTGAAAATTCTAAATTACCTAACCCAACATAATGATTATTTGAAATCTTATTTAAACATAATCTTTTTAGGTTATTGGTATAATCTTCATATTTTTCAGACTCCAAACAACTATTATTATTAACATTATTATATAACTTTTCCCTGGCACATTTTGGTAATATTTTATCTTTCGATAAAGCACCAATTTGTAAACAAATTTTTATTAAATTAGCTAAATCAATATCATTAGTTAACATCTTACAGTCTTTATTGTTTTCTCTAAAAAATAAATGTTTTTTAGGGTTTGATCCATGAGAAATCAAAAAAGTAATTAAATTAGGATCTTTTAATTCACAAGCATATTCTAATAATGAATGACCATTTTTATCATTCAAATCAATGGATTCTCCATTTTTTAAAAATTTCTTTAAAATTGTTGTGTCACCATTTTTAATACAAACATGAAGAGGTGTTGATCCATTTTCATTATATACCTTAAAATCATTATATGATTCACTTATACTAATTCCATCTAAATCACCTTCTTCAACAGGAGCAAAAATTTCACTTCCTATAGTTTTATTTTTAAAAACTAGATTTCTTTCGAAAATTTTATTCAATAATGTGTGACAATATTTTTTAATAAATACTAGAATATTTTTTGAATCATATTCGTAATTAAAATTATCTTTTTCTAATGTCTCAAAAACAGAAGTTTGATAATCTACACTGGTAATAGTTAATTCTTCATTATTTGATAATTTATTAACATAATCCATAACTTTATATATATTTTTTATAATATTAATATTGTTATCATCGTCATTAATATTAATTTTTCTTAAATTTAAATAATGTTTTAATAATTTTTTAAAATGTTTTTTATTTTCCATTATAAACAATAAATAATTTATATTCTATTTTTTAACGTAATTAGTAATTAAATCTATATTTATTAATTTCATTTGACATTTCGTTTGACATTTTGTTTGAATCTTCTTCTACTGATGAATCTTCTTTTAATGATTTTCGTGTATTCTCTCCACCTCTAGCAAATGGTAATATAAGATTATGAGGATTTTGAAAATTTTTATCTATTAGATCAAATCTTTCATTAATTTGAGTTTCTTTTTTTATTTTTATTTCAGTATTATCTAATCTTGTAGAAGATCCTTGACGAATATTATTGCTAACAGATAAATTACCAAATCCTTTACCTGGACCAGTATGATGTCCATGATAATTTGTAAACTGTTTTCTAATATTAATTTCCGATATTTTTAATGGCGTATTATAACTTTGTTGATTTAAATCTTCATATTCAAATAAATTTTTACAGCTGCTACTTGAATCAGATGGCATAATTAAATTATTTTCATATTCAATAAAATCACTTTTTCCATTTGTGCTTTTAGATTTATTTATTATTTTGCTTTCATTGTTAATAGAAAACATATCTCTTTCATAATATTTTGCCTTTTTTTGAGTGGTCATTAATATATAAAAGAATTAATTTTCAAAAGATAGAACTAATTCAAAATAAAATTTTATATAAACTTTTTAATAAATTTACATAAAACTTTAAAGTACGTTTAAATAGCTGAAGTAAACATTCCATTAGATGTTCTTGTTAATGCCCTCTTTAGACAGTTTTTTCCTTCTGATTTGCATTCACCCATTTCTCCATAACACCATTCTGCAAATCCTTTTTGATCATTTACAATTCTTGTATTAGGTGTTGTATAAAAACTTCTATCACTAATATTTTGTCCCCATAAATCAGCTGGATCAGGTTCAATTCTTGATAAAAATTTTTCTTTCATGTCTTTTCTTACTGTATTAATTGGACAATTTGATGGTCTATCTGCATCTTTATAGTAATCTGACAAAGTAAAATTCATAAAAGGATTACTTTTTGTTGGCTCTACACATTTACTATTATTACTATTATTAAAATGTTCATTCGTAAAATTTTCAGTTGTACCAATAAAAAGAGATATAATTAGTATTGATACAGATATAGCCAACCATTTTTGATTTCTATTCATAAATATAATATAAATTGCAAAATAAATAGAAAATCTAGCAATAGCATTAACTTTTCTGTCATCATCTAATTCATTACTTGGAACAAATTCATTAGGATGTTTTATTAAAATTGATATATCATTATACCATCTTGGATGTTTTAAATCAGATAACAAAGTTACTTTATTATTATTTGTAATATCAAAATTTTTCATATCTATAAAAAGATCTAGATATAAATAATAAAATATTTAATTTATTGAGCATTTTATTTGTTTCAGAAAAATAGTTATTCAAAGATAACGATTACATTTAAAAGTAAATTTTTAATTATTTTTAATGAAATATTATTCATGGGTAGAAAAAAACAGACCTAAGAATTTAGAAGAAGTATGTTATCAGGATGATGTTAAGAAAATACTAAAAAATTTTATTACCAACAAGAACATACCTCATCTATTATTTTTTGGTCCATCCGGCTGTGGAAAGACTTCAACTATATTATCTTTAGCTAGAGATCTATTTGGAAATGAGTATAAAAATAGAATAAAGGAATTAAATGCTTCAGATGAAAGAGGTATTAATGTTATTAGAGAAAAAATAAAAAACTATGCACAAGAATCAATATCTATTAATAATAATCTACCACCATGGAAAATTATTATTCTAGATGAAGCTGATAACATGACCATTGAATCGCAATATGCCCTAAGAAGAATAATGGAAGAATATTCAAAGGTTACTAGATTTTGTATTATATGCAATTACCATAATAAAATTATAGATCCAATAGTTTCAAGATGTTCATTATTTAGATTCAAACCTATACCAGATAAAATAATAAAAAGCCAATTAACACTAATTTCTAATAAAGAGAATTTTAATTGTACAAATAAAGTTTTAGAGAAAATATGTAGCTATTGTAGAGGTGATCTTAGAAAAGCAATAAATTTTCTTCAAAGGTGTAATAATTGTTTTGGAGATAAAATAACATCGATGGTTATTGATGAAATATCTGGAGTAATATCATTAGATACACTAGAAAAATTTATAGAAAATTGTATAAATAAAAATGAGAAGGAAGTATTAAATTTTATTGAATTTTTTTATTATTCTGGATATTCATTAGTTAATCAAGTTTTTAGTTTACATAATATACTTATAAAATCAAAAATTACAGATGAAAGTAAATGCAACATAATTTTAATATTAATAGAAATTGATCAAAATTTAATTAAAGGAAGTGATGAATTAATACAAATGCATAAATTAGCTTATTTTATTATGAGACAAAACAACTTAAGGAAAACTTAACTTTGAAATTAATATTATAAATGACTGATCCAAATAATGAATTAAAAGAAGAAGAATATAATAATAATTATAATTTGCCATGGGTAGAAAAATATAGACCAGCCAAATTAGATGATATTAAAGGACAAGACAAAATTGTTCAGTCTTTAAAAAACATAATTGAAAATGGTTCTTTTCCACATTTATTATTTTACGGCGGTTCTGGATTTGGTAAAACTTCAGTTATACTTTCGGTTATTGATCAATATTTTGGTAAAATGAAAAAATTGATGGTAATGAGATTAGATGCATCTGATGATAGAGGTATAAACTCAGTTAGAGACGAAATAAAAGCATTTGCAGAAAAAAAAAATTACTTTCAATCTGGTATTAAAGTTATTATATTAGATGAAGCTGATTCAATGACTTTTGATGCACAGTTTGCGCTTAGGAGAATAATAGAAAAGTATTCAAATAATACTAGATTTTGTCTAATATGTAATTATGAAAATAAAATTATTCCAGCAATAAAATCTAGATGTGCTGAATTTAAATTTAGTTCAATTTCAGATAAAGATTTGAAAGAGAGACTTAAATATGTTGCTAACTGTGAAAATATAAAAATTAAAAATGAGATTATAGAAACAATATCAAAAATTTCAAAAGGTGATTTACGAAAAGCTATTAATTTATTACAAACAGTATCATTATGTGATGAAAATAAAGTAAGTACTAAAATTTGTTACAGTGTGAGTGGTTTTCCAAATCCAAAGGAGATTTTAATAATACTTAAAATACTATTAGATAAAAAACTAAATTTTAACAAATCGTTAGCAAAAATTAGTAAATTAGTATATGATAATGGATATTCAATATCATTATTATTAAAAGAAATTAATGAAACAATAATTATAAAAATAAAAGATAAAGAATTAGTTGGTAAAAATTACATTTCTATATTTTCAGAAATTGCAAAACTTGAAAATCAAGTAATAAAGTCAACATTTGGAGATATTTACTTATCTTCATTAATATCAATATTTAAAAAAAATATTAAAAATTGATTATTTATCATACAGAACTAATAAAACATTAGTAATATGTCTGATATATATTCTGATGAAGAATTAACAGAGGATTCCTCTTATAATAGTAGTAACAATGATGTAGTTTTCAAAAAAGACATCGAATATTTTAGTAAAGATGAAAATATAATACTTAAAAAAATATTAAATTTTCATGACGAATCAACTCCAAAAGTGAATTTTAAACTTGTTAATGTTAAAAAGAATACTAATATAATAAAATTGGATATTATAGGATCTAAAAATGATAAAAAAATACATTTTTCAGTAAATATATCAATTATTGATCTTGAAGATATCAAAGTAAAGAAAATTAATTATTTGAAACCAATTATTTATGTAGATTCAATACACTCTAATAAAATAGACTTTTTAAATGAATTAAATATTAAATTGTCAAGGATAACAACAGTACTTACTGATGGTAATAAAATTAAATTATGTTTAGGACATATTAATGAACTAAGTACAATAGACTCAATTGTTTCACAAAATTGTAAAAATAAAGGTAGTGTTAGATTTGAAAAATTTTTAAATTCAATTAATTATAACAAAGAAAAATTAACATCTATTAATAGTGTTAATACTATGTATATTGAAATGTTTTATTATACTTTTTTATTAATAAAAGATAAAATTAATACTGATACAGAAATTGATGATGAAATTACAGTAGAACTAGATGATAATTTTGGTATATTTAATAAGTATAAAAAATTTGATAAATCTATTATTGACTACGATATATTATATCAAGAATTAAATTTAATTAATGATACTCAAAAAAAATCAATTGATATTCCAAAAAATTTACTAAATAGTAAAAAACAAATTATAGATATGTTAATTAACCAAATAAAAATAGTAAATGAAAATAAGGTTTATACACATTATATAGATTACATTGATCAATCAAAAGATAATAAAATTGAGGAAATTGATAATAAATCTAATTTTAAAGTGTATAGATTTGAATTTAATATTATTACATCAAAGAATGTAAATATTAAACTAATAATTAATATTGATCCTGTATTATATCCATTCAAACCACCAACAATTAATATTGTATCTCCAAAAGTAAATTTGCTATTAGCAGCATCTATATCAAAGCTTGATATATTGAAAATCGAAAATTGGAATCCTACAATTAGTCTTGAATGGTTAATAACTAATTTAGCTATTAACTTGGATAACATAGAAGAATATATTTCTCAAGATGTTTCAGAGATAGACAGATATATTATTGAATTGGCAGTACTTAACGGAGATGACATAAAATTTATTAAATTCAATTTAGATTATAATAAATATAAAATTAATGATAGTAGTAGTGATGATAGGTTTTGGAAAAAAGGAGTCGGTTATGGATATACAGGAAGAAATAATTGGGATATTAAGGAATATGTTAAAAATTTACAAAACCAACAACTTGTAGTTTCTACAAAATTAGATTCTATTAATAATGAATTTTTAGGGATTATTAATGATGATTCTATCATAAAGGCTAGAAATAAAAATTTTATTTGTAATAAATTTACAGGTTCTTCTGAATTATTAATAAATTATATATTTAATAGTATCAATAATACAACAATGTTAGAAATTAATAAAAATGTTGATCTATATAAAATTATTATTAATATAATACCAAATATATTTATTATCATGGGTGATAATGATAAATATTATGAATGGAAATTAAAATTGTCAAAATCAATCAAAATCATTGTTGATGATATTTCTATGATATTGGAAACGATAGAAGATAGTTACAAATTAAGTATGTATGTTTCATTCATATCATTATATGATACAATAAAAGAAGAATGTGTAAACATAGAAATAATGATTAGTAAAAACATTCAACTTTGTGAAAAGATAGATGATAAATTAACTGATACATTTGATAAGATTAGTAAAGAATATACAGACATGGTTTTAAAATATCAATCAGATATGTTTAATAATTATGAATTTGATAGTAAACATCGGTTTTTTGATTGTATCAAAACAAAAGATAACATTAGTAAAAATACAAGAAGAATATTAATAGAACTTTCATCATTAAAGAAAAATTTACCAAACAATTGGGATACTAGTGTTATATTAAGAACGTCACAAAAAAATATAAATTTGATAACATTTATAATTACTGGTCCAAAAGACACACCATATCATAATGGAGTATACGAGTTCCATGGATATCTTCCTTCTAATTATCCAGAGAAAGAACCAAAAATATTACTCGATACAACTGGGAATGGAAAAGTAAGATTTAATCCTAATTTATATAATTGTGGTAAAGTTTGTTTGTCATTACTAGGAACATGGAGTGGAACAGAAGCTGAAAAGTGGAATTCTTCTACATCATCGTTATTACAAGTAATAGTTTCTATTCAGTCTTTAATCTTAGTTCAGAATCCTTATTATAATGAACCTGGATGGGAAAAACATATGAAAACAATTGAAGGAAGACAAAAATCATTTAATTATACTGATAGAGTAAGAGTTGATAGTTTAAGATGGGCTATTATAGACAAGTTAAAAAATCCTACAAAAGGTTTTGAAGATTTTATATTCAATCATTTTAAATACAAGCAAGAAGAGATATTAATAATGATTAATGATTGGTTAAAAGAAACAAAATACGATGAAGACATGAAAAAACTAAAGTTTGAATTTATCGAATTACTTAAAAATAAAGATACTAAATCAACAGATTCAACAGATTCAACAAAATCAACAGATTCAACAAAATCAACAGATTCAACAAAATCAACAGAAAACAAAAGTGAAAAAAA
>Ga0066609_10000414_pt1 | contig 28591 bp, 27 predicted proteins | sample SaaInlV_DNA_150m_FD_60378 | JGI IMG/M metagenome (GOLD analysis project Ga0066609, IMG submission 60378) | Marine microbial communities from expanding oxygen minimum zones in the Saanich Inlet - SI075_LV_DNA_150m | ecosystem: Environmental > Aquatic > Marine > Unclassified | place: British...
GAGGATCGTTAATTCTACAGATGCTTCTGCTAATAGGTCCCTTGGCAACAATAACACCACATGTCGCATTCATAGTGTTTTTTATTATTTTTGCATGGATGTTTGCTGTTAAAAAATTAGGTATAGAGTTTAGCCGTATGAGCTCGGGTAATATGTCAGCTTAAATTGGGCATTGGGTTCCTGATGTGTCGCATCTAGGCCCAATACTTAGCTAACTATTCTTATAGTAAGAATAAGTTTTGTCATAATTCAGTCATAATTTTTAGCAACTTAAAGCATACTTGGAGAATGGGGCACAAAAGTTGCCTGCAAATGCAGCAACATTAAGTGGTGAAATGAACCAATAATGAGTGAAGATTAGTAATAATTTCTATTGCCATTTACTTATTTAAAAAAATATAAATTTACGTTAAATTAAATTTATGATGAAATTATGTAAAAATTCAAAAGTAAATGTTGGTAACAGGAAACTAATTTCAGGAATAGCTGAAGTTTTGATGAAATGTTTTTTATATTATTTCATTTTTCCTAAGTTAGCTAATGCTACTTTAGAGCGTGCTGGATGGCCTAGATATTTGATAACAAAATTCGATATTTCTAATAGATCTTCAATTTTAACACCAGTCTCTATACCCAGGCCATTTAACATATAAACAACATCTTCCGTTGCAACATTCCCAGATGATCCTCTTGCATATGGGCACCCACCAAGTCCAGCTATTGATGAATCAACTATGTGAATTCCTTCTTGCAGACAAGCATAGATATTGACTAATGCCTGTCCATAAGTGTCATGAAAATGTACAGCAATTTTATCTATTGAAAGCTCATTTTTTACTGCTTGGACCAAGGCTACAGCTTCTTTTGCTGTGCCAATACCAATGGTATCACCCAAAGAAATTTCATAACATCCAAGGGAGTCAAGTATTTTAACCAGCTTAATAATATCTTGCATTTTAGTTTTACCACTATAAGGGCAGCCTAGAACACAGGAGATATATCCACGTATTTTGTAATTATGCTCTTTTGCAGCATTCGCAACATTACGCATTTTGGTGATAGATTCATCAATACTACAGTTGATGTTTTTCTTGGAAAATTCTTCTGATGCTGAGGCAAAAAGTGCAATGGTATCAATAGGTGTTTTCATTGCATCTTTTAATCCCTGTACGTTAGGAATTAATACTGGGTAATTTTTATTAGGAGCTTTATTTATACCTAGCATAACCTCGCTAGCGTCTTGCAATTGGGGGATCCATTTTGGCGAGACAAAACTAGTACACTCAATAGTCGAGATACCAGTTTTAGATAATTTATTGATGAGCTCAATTTTCACATCAGTAGGTACTGAGGATGCCTCATTTTGTAAACCATCTCGTGGTCCAACTTCCACTATTTTAACTTTACTTGGTAGTGTCATATTCACCTCAATCTTCGCTCATGTTAATAAGCACTTGCCCTGTGCTTACAAAATCACCAACTTTACAAGTTATAGCATTTATTGTTTTAGTTTTACCAATTGATATTGAATGCTCCATTTTCATTGCTTCAAGAACAATGACAACAGTACCAGTTTTCACTTTATCACCGTTTTGAGCATTTACTTGCCTGATCACACCAGACATTGGGCTTGTGATAATATTTTCATCATGTTCATTTATGCCTATGGAGTAATGACCTCTAGTTGTGAAGTTGAAATCATACTTTGCAAAAGTTAAAAAGCAATTGGTCTCAGTTATATGGAAATATGCTTTTGTAAATTCACCATCAATTTTCATTGAAAGTGAATTATTTTCAATAGTAATGTCAGTGGCATTATGCTCACAATTATTTGTAATGATTTGCCATGAGGCAACATTAACTAAAATTGCTTCTAAATTATAAATTTCACTATTGAACCCTAAAGTTGCTTTAAAGCAACTGGAGGAGTTAACTCGTAGAGATAAGCAGGAAGATGTCACCTGTAAAGCCATAGTAGCAATAATTAGAGCTTTATTTATAACATCATCTGGTGCTGTAATGATGTCAATATCATTATTGTCTAAAGTCTGGGTGTTATAAGAAAAATTTCTAAATTTATTCGAGGATATTATTTGTCGTAAGAAAGTAATATTATTAGTAAGTCCAAATATAGCATAATTATTTAAAAAATCAGATAAATTATTTACTGCCGTATCTCTATCTTTTCCATAGGCGATAACTTTAGACAACATTGGGTCGTAAAACATACTTACGTTAGTTCCAGTAGTGACTCCGTTATCTATTCTGATATCAGTGGCAGTTTGTTCTTGAATATACTCTATTGTACCTGTTGCTGGGAGAAAATCATTTGCGGGATCTTCTGCATAAATACGACACTCAATCGCATGTCCTGAATTTGTAATTTCATTTTGCGTAAATGGAATAGCGATGCCATTGGCAATTTCAATTTGTAGTTTTACAATATCAATGCCGGTTATCATTTCAGTTACAGGATGTTCTACTTGTAGTCTGGTATTAACCTCTAAAAAATAAAAAGCATTATCTTCAACTAAAAATTCAAATGTTCCAACACCCTCATAACCTAATTGATTGGTGGCATGAGTAACACATGCAAACATTTTTTCTTTTATTTCTTGATTCATATCAATAGCTGGAGCTTCTTCAATTACTTTTTGATGGCGACGCTGTAATGAGCAATCACGCTCAAATAGATGTATGACATTTCCTTGCTGGTCTGCGGCTATCTGAATTTCAATGTGCCGGGCTGCAGTTAGAAATTTTTCAGCCAATAGGCAGGAGTCACCAAATGCTCCAAGTGCTTCACGTCGACAAGATTCAATAGCTGGTATTAATTCAGATTTTTTGTATACAATGCGCATACCTTTGCCGCCACCACCACAGCTAGCTTTTATAAGCATGGGATATCCAATCATAGAGACAAGATTATCTAGATTGCTATTGTCATCTTTAATTATGCCACCAGGTAGAAGAGGCACCATAGCTTTTTTCATAAATTCTTTTGCTAGGGCTTTATTACCCATAACTTCTATAGTTTTAGTTGTAGGTCCAATAAATTTGATTCCTGCAGACTCAAGAGTTTTAGCAAAGTTACTGTTTTCTGATAAGAAACCATAACCTGGATGAACTGCATCAATATTATATTTTTTAGCTAAGGAGACTATCTTGTCAATATTTAGGTAGCTATCAACAGCTGGCGAGTTACCTAAACAATATGCCTCATCAGCAATCAAGGCATGTTTGCTATATTTATCTGCATAAGAGTAAACAGCTATGGAGCAGATATTAAGTTCTCTAAGAGTCTTAATGATTCGGCAGGCAATTTCACCGCGGTTTGCTATTAATATTCTGTTAAACATTCTATTTTTTCATTTGAGGATTTGTAGAATATTTTATCATGTAGCGTGTTGTGACCTCCACTATATGACGAAGTTTAGATGAAAAGCCTTGAATTTGTCTTTTGAGCATATAGTTAACAGATAATTTTATCTAAAGATTAACCGTGGATTGCTAGGTGAATGACTATGTTGGTTGGTGATTGTAACAAATTTCAGATATAGCCTAGCGAGATAATTGTGAGATTCATACAGCTAGCATCATCTTAGCTAATGCAAATGGTCAATAATAATGATTAGTGGTAGTTAGCGTATATCCTATTTTGTTAAGATGATAAATTAGATAAAATTTATCGATGTCATTTCATGCTTATATTAAAGATCATAATAATATAGATGTTCTATCTGTAGCTTTAGTAAATATAGAAAATTATTTATATTGTTCAGGATATTTTGAATATCATATAGACTTGATATGTTCCGGAAAAACATTGGACGTATTTGAATTATATGAATTAGTTTTTGCAGATAGAGTTCAAGTATGTATATTTAAAAAAATAATACAAACAAATTTGTTAAATGATGGGAAATATAGAGTGAAGACTCTTGCTTGCTCACCTCAATCTTTACTTCAAAGTATATATAAACAAAAAAGTTGGCTCAAAACAAGTATTGGAAATATAGTTCATGACTTAGTTAGTCCTATGCAAGATAAATTTAATATGCGTGTGATTATTGAGATGCAAGATGAAAAATATTTTTTCATCCAAAGGAGTCATAATAATTTCAAGTGCTTATATGACATTTTACAAGAGTATAACGCTGTCGTTCATATAAGTATGATTAATTGTGTTTTGCAATTTAAAATAATATCTCAACAAGAGCAGGTGATTAATATTCATGATATAGATGCTATTGAAATATCTTTAAAACAAAAATTAAATTCTAAAGAGGTTATGCTAGGGCCATATATAAAAAAAACATGCCGTGTCTATAAAGGAGAAAATAATTCTTTTAGCTCAACTAAAGTTAAAGAGCTGCAAATTATAGGCACAAAACATAATATAAAAGTAGGGCAGCAGGTTGTTTATAATGGTGATAGATATACTGTTAGTGTGATTGGGTTTTGTTATAGAACATATAAAGGATATGACTTAGTTGTTAATATATTTTTAGTCGAGGACTTGGAAATAAATAAACATCAAAATGAAGGGGTATTACTTGGCTATGCTAAAGTGGAAAAGGTATATACAGAAAATAATAGCATGTTCATTCAGTCATTGTTGGATGATAATAGGGAGCTTCCTTTGCCAATCATGCCAATTATAAGTCTGCGAAATTCAAAAACACTTAATGTCAGACATTCATACAAACGAAACAGTACTGTCATGGTGGCAAGATTATATAACACTGATAACTTTATTGCTTTGCCATGCGCATATGATGAATTAAATAAAAGTATTACATCATATAAGGAGGATGCATTGCTGCAAAGCACCGAAACATATTTATCTTTAAGTGAGTCAGGAATTAAATTTTATGTTAGCTCGCTTTGTCAAAACATGACATGTGAACAATGGAATATAAATACAGATAAGTTACATTATTCCTCAGAGAGGATGACAATTGAAAATGTGGAAAAAAAGATTGTAGATGTAACCGATATGGTTAATTTTAGTATTAAAGATGAGATGGAGATGGAAAGTAAGACAATTACAGTTGATGCACCACGAATAAATTACAATAGTGAGAAAATTGTTAGAGATATTGATAATGTAGAGGCAAAATTTGATCAGCTATTGATAGAGAATAAAGAAGGACAGTTGCTAATTGATAAACTAATTGTTAATGGTGAAACATTAAATCTATCTGTAAATAATATTCATGTGAATTCATCTGACATTACACTCCAGACCTCAGGTGCAAGTATAAGAATATCAAGAACAGCTATTGATGTTAGTGCTAGCACTGTTAATCTAGGGCGTGGCTTTGTAGTGTATAATGGCGTGGTGATCAATTGAAATAATTAGTGATTTTTATAATTAAGACTTAAAGTCATATATACTCACTAATTCTATTTAGGACACCTAGGCCTAGGAACAGCAGGTCGACTTGGGCGAATATCATGTCCCAATCTATTATTTTGCTGGACGACTCTGCTTAGATTTTGATTAACACCAAAATTAACGTTTTCATCATCAATATTCACTTTTATCATATATCCTTGGATTAGAGCTTGTGTATACATTTTTCCAGGCTCTGGTGCGCCCATAGCACCATTTCTAAAGGTATGCCCCGAGACATTAATGATGGAAATATCACTGGTTGCAAATTGCTCTCTTTCTCTTATTTTATTAATTATAGATTCTATTTGAGTGTCAGATAGCCTTACAGACTCTTTATTGTTTCTTTTATTTTTATTAGGCATAGCTCTCTCTATTTACATTATTATTGATTTCTTTTTTTAAAGTATAGATTAAAAAAGTCATGAAAATGTAATATAACTTGATTGTAGTCGTACAATAACAAGTGTGTAGTATCATCAGATGCAGTTTATATTATACATGCTAATTATAATTGTATATTAAGAATTATTTTCCCAAAATTGTATAATGAGTAAATATAAAATCGATTATAAAATATATAGCTAGAATAGTTGATGGCATATTATAGTCATTTTTTGTAATTCACAAAATTTATTGTCAGATGTAATCCTGCAATCCCATGTGATGTCAGGATGTTTGCATGGGTATACTCAACAAAGTAGGAGCTTAAGGCATGTTTTTATTTAAAAAGGCTTGAATACCAGCTTGGCCTTCTTCTGATACTCTAAGTTTAGCAATAAGGTTGCAATAATATTCTTGGCTGTGTTTTATATCTTTTATATTGTCTTTATCGAGCATGGTCTTTACATTAGCCAGTGCATTTTTCCCTAAATGACATATTTTATTGGCAAGCTCAAATGTATCACTATCTAAATCTTCATTGCTACAAATTTCATGTACTAAATTTGCATCTTTAGCTTCTTTAGCGGTAAATCTTTTAGCTGTAAGCATCCAGTATTTAGCAACTCTGTTACCTAGAGCTTGGGTTATGTATGGGGAAATAATTGCTGGTACAAGACCTAGTTTTACTTCAGATAGACAAAAGCTTGATTTCTCTGCGCAAATAGCTATATCACAGGCAGAAATCAGGCCAACACCGCCACCAAAAGCACTGCCTTGAACTTTAGCAATTGTAGGTTTTGGGCAAGAGTAAATAGTAAATAGCATATCAGAAAGAGTTTTAGCATCATTAAAGTTATCTTGCTCTGAATAGTTAATCATATTTTGCATATGATTTAAATCTGCTCCTGCACAGAAGTTTTCACCATTACTATGTAGTATTATGACTTTAACCTTTGGGTTATCAGACATTGTTTGGAAGCTATTTTGTAAAGATGTTATCATTTCCGCATTAAATGCATGATGAACATCTGGACGATTTAGCCCTATATAACCAATGTTAGATTCAATTTTAGATAGTATTGGGGCTGACATTAATGCTTCCTTACATTCTGAATACGCCAAAATTAGTATTAGGAATATCTGCTTGCGCACATACACTAAGAGCTAAGCCTAAGATATCTCTAGTTTGAATAGGATCTATAATCCCATCATCCCAAATTCTGGCACTAGAGTAGTATGCATCACTTTGTTCTGCAAAATCTGATGATATTTTGTCTTCTAGTTTTGCAACTTCATTTTCAGTTAGTTTTTGGCCTTGTTTTTTTAGTTTAGCTTGTTGTACTTGTGACATAACTTTAGCTGCTTGCTCACCGCCCATGACAGCTGTTTTGGCGTTTGGCCAGATCCAGAGAAATCTTGGATCATAAGCTCTGCCACACATACCATAGTTCCCAGCACCGTAGCTGCCACCGACAATCACTGTAAGTTTGGGGATCTTAGCATTAGCAACAGCCATAACCATTTTAGCACCGTGTTTTGCTATACCTTCTGCCTCATATTTGCTTCCAACCATAAAGCCTGTAATATTTTGTAGAAATAAAAGTGGTATTTTCCTTTGGCAGCAAAGTTGAATAAAGTGAGCGCCTTTTTGCGCTGATTCACTAAATAAAACACCGTTATTAGCTATTATGCCAACAGGGAATCCATGGATGTGAGAAAAACCACATACTAAAGTATCACCATAGTGTGTTTTAAATTCATCAAGGTTGGAATCATCAGTTAATCTGGCAATGATTTCTCTAATATCAAATGGTATTTTAGGATCATTAGGTATTATACCCATAATATCCTCTATTGGATATTTGGGTGGTAAGTACTCATCATTTTGTTTAATACTTGAGATTGGCGCTGGAAGGGATGCAACAATTTTTCTTGCTATGTCGAGGGCATGATGATCATTTTCAGCAAAATGGTCTGAAACACCAGATTTTTTACAATGTACATTTGCTCCGCCTAAGTCTTCCGCTGACACTACTTCACCAGTGGCAGCTTTTACTAAAGGTGGTCCTGCTAAAAAAATTGTTGCCTGATCTTTTACCATAATAGACTCATCAGCCATCGCTGGGACGTATGCTCCCCCAGCTGTACATGAGCCCATAACAACAGCTATTTGGCAAATACCGTTAGCAGACATATTAGCTTGGTTGAAAAAAATTCTTCCGAAGTGTTCTCTATCTGGAAATACTTCGCTTTGATGGGGTAGGTTGGCACCACCTGAGTCAACCAAATATATACATGGTAAATTATTTTCTTGGGCTATAGCTTGGGCGCGCAAGTGTTTTTTTACTGTGATTGGATAGTAAGTGCCTCCTTTTACGGTGGCATCATTTACAATAATTATACATGCTTGATTATTAACATAACCGATACCAGAGATAATACCAGCAGAAGCAATATTCGCATCATACATATCAAAAGCTGCAAGTTGAGATAACTCTAAAAAAGCACTACCAGTATCGATAAGATACTCAATACGATCCCTTGGAAGTAGTTTCCCTCTAGATGTATGCTTGGCATTTGCTTTTTCTCCACCACCTTGTTTAATTGCTTCAACTCTATCATACAAAGTATCTAATAAACTTTGATAAGCCGAGGCATTACTTTTAAATACCATTGATGATACGTCTATGTTGCTTACTATGCTTGGCATGAGTTTAGATCCTTTCTATTGCAATTGCAGTAGCTTCACCACCACCTATACATAGTGATGCAACTCCTTTTGATAAATCATTTTTTTGTAATGCTGAAATTAACGTACATAAAATTCTTGTTCCTGTAGCACCCACTGGATGTCCAAGAGCACAAGCTCCACCATGGATATTTACTTTAGCATGATCTAATTTCAGGTCATGCATTGCGGCCATTGTTACGACAGCAAAAGCCTCATTAATTTCAAATAAATCTACGTCATTGATTGACCAGTTGGCTTTGTTCAATACTTTAGAAATTGCACCAATTGGGGCAGTAGTAAACCATGCAGGCTCGTGTGCATTAGTTGCATGGGCTACAATTTTGGCAACTGGTGTTAGAGATAATGATTTTGCTTGTGATTCGCGCATCATAATAAGTGCGGCAGCACCATCAGAGATTGAGCTGGAGTTAGCTGCGGTTACTGTGCCATTTTTTTTAAATGCAGGTTTTAAATGAGGAATTTTATCCGGTCTAGCAACTTTAGGTGTTTCATCTTCTAGTACTGTTACATTCTCTCTTTTGATTTTTATATCAACTGCGGTAATTTCATTTTTAAAGAGGCCTTTTTCAGTAGCTGCTCTGGCACGTTGTAAAGACTCTAACGCAAATTCATCTTGAGATTCTCTACTGAAATTATATTTAGTCGCAGTATCATCAGCGTAAGCACCCATAAGTTTGCCTGGCTCATAAGCATCTTCCAAGCCATCAACAAACATATGATCAAGAACTTGTCCGTGGCCCATGCGCATTCCAGAGCGAGCTTTAGGCAAAATATACGGGGTTTGTGTCATATTTTCTATACCAGCAGCAACCATAACACTAGCACTATTTGCAACGAGACTATCATGAGCCATCATAGTTGCTTGCATGCCTGAGCCACACATTTTATTAACTGTAGTACATCCAGTAGTGTTTAATAGACCAGCACCAAGAGCTGCTTGTCTTGCAGGGGCTTGCTTTAAACCTGCAGATAGTACACAGCCAACAATAGCTTGTTCTACTTGTTCAGCTTGAAGATTTGCACGTTCAAGCGCAGCTTTAATTACAATACTACCAAGTTCTGTTGCGCTAGTATTAGAATATACTCCTTGAAAAGCTCCGATTGGAGTTCTAGCATAACTTACTATAACAATTGGATCGTCAGTATTATTCATTTTAATTTCTCCACACTAAGGCTTTGTCTGATTAAATATCTCGCGACCAATTAACATTCGGCGGATCTCAGAAGTTCCAGCCCCTATTTCATATAACTTGGCATCACGTAGAAGTCTTCCAGCTTTATATTCATTTATATAACCGTTACCACCAAGACACTGTATTGCTTGTAATGCCATTTGTGTGGCTTGTTCTGCAGGAAATAAGATAGCAGAAGCGGCATCTCTATTAGTTATGTTACCTTTATCACAAGCGATAGCGGTATTGTATACCAAAGATCGACAAGCATTTAGGATCGTATACATATCAGCCACTTTGCCTTGCATTAGCTGAAATTCACCAATGGCTTTACCAAATTGTTTTCGCTCATGGAGATATGGAATTACGACATCAAGACAAGCTTGCATAATACCTAGTGGTCCTCCGGCCAAAACAACACGCTCAAAATTTAAACCACTCATGAGAACTTCAATACCACAATTTTCTTTGCCAATAATATTGCTAATAGGTATGGAGCAATTATCAAAAACTAATTCGCAAGTATTAGAGCCACGCATACCTAATTTATCTAGTTTTTGTGCAGTAGAGAATCCAGGAAAATTTTTCTCAACAATAAATGCAGTGATGCCACGTGAATTTTTTTCAGGATCAGTTTTAGCATAAACCACTATAGTATCAGCATCAGGACCATTAGTGATCCACATTTTAGTGCCATTTAATATATAGTTGTTACCACTTTTTTCTGCATAGAGCTTCATACTTACTACATCAGAACCAGAGTTGGATTCACTCATTGCTAGGGCGCCAACATGTTCACCTGAGATTAATTTGGGTAGGTATTTACTTTTTTGCTCGTTATTACCATTTAAGTTTATTTGGTTAACACAAAGGTTTGAATGTGCACCATAGCTTAGGCCTACGGAGGCTGAAGCACGGCTAATTTCTTCCATAGCAATAACATGTTCTAGATATCCCATGTTTGTGCCGCCATACTGTTCATCAACGGTAATACCTAGAAGTCCCATTTGTCCTAATTTAGGCCAAAGAGCATTTGGAAATTCATTTTCTTGGTCAATGCGCTCTGCTAATGGGGCAATTTCTTGTTGAGAAAATTTGCGTACAGAATCCCTCAGCAAGTTAGTTACTTCAGGTAGGTTATGATTTAACATCTCTAACATAAATATTTCCTACAATTTTAGCTATGCATATGATAGCACTTTTTAGGGTTGCGCGAAGCTTGGCTCGACATGCTAGACTGGCAAAGCTAAAAGGGGAAAATCATGGAACTAAATGAATTGACTGTTATGGTTACTGGTGGCGCACAAGGGCTTGGCCTTGCAACAGCCAAACATTTAACCGAACAGGGTGCGCAACTAATATTGTTGGATTTATCTGAAGAGCAATTAGCTGAAAATGCTGATGAGTTAGGAGCAAGATATTTCGTTGCTGATGTAACAGATGAAGCTAGGATTGGTGAAATTTTCACCCAATTAGCTGATGAGTCACATGTACCAAGAGTTTGCGTGAACTGTGCCGGTATTGTTTTAGCAATGAAAATGTTATCAAGCCAAGGTGACATGGAACCTTCTTCATTTAGGAAGGTTATTGAGGTTAACCTAATTGGTACCTATAACATTATGTTCAATGCAGCTAAATGTATGAAAGATCTTGAGCCAATTAATGATGATAATGAGCATGGATTAATTATAAATACTTCTTCGGTTGCAGCCTTTGAGGGACAGATAGGCCAGGTGGCTTATAGTGCATCAAAAGGTGGCGTTGCAGCATTAACATTGCCTGCAGCACGTGAGTTAGCCAGACATGGAATTAGAGTAAACACTATAGCTCCAGGACTTATGAACACGCCAATGCTAGCAAGTCTGCCAGATGCTGCTAAAGAAAATTTAATTGCAACAACAGTCTTTCCTAAACGGTTAGGTCATCCTAGTGAATTTGCCATGCTATGTGAACAAGTGATAAGGAATCCACTATTAAATGGTACAACTATAAGGCTAGATGGAGGCGTAAGATTAACAGCTAAGTAATATAAATATATGATTATTTTTGTTAGCATACAAAATGCGCAGTTCTCAAACTTATCGCTGTTTTTAGTAAAGTTATAAAATTTTGATGAGTATTTGAAGGTGTAAATAATATTAAAAATATTTTCAATATTGCCTGGCTTCCTATTCGTATGATTTGCATTCCGTGCTTTCTATTAATTTTATTTGGCCTGCTTGTCATGATTATCTACAACACCTTGTATATTAAGTAATAGATTAACAAAATCTATGAGGCCAGCCTCTACCGCAGAGATTAAAGTGTCATTATCAACATTTATAGTCTCGGCCATCACAAATTATTCATGATAGAGTGTAATATGTAGAAATATTATACTCTATCAATATGTGGATATGATTTAGTAGATAATTAAACGGTGAGTAGGTGTATTTTGCCTCGAACCATTATGTTAGAGAGTCCCAAAGTCGTTATGAAGAAAACTTTTACTTTATTCTTCCATAACTCCCCATTGAATATTTGGCCAATCAATTTCAAGGTCTGAGTCAAGAACTTGTTCTGTGACAGGGCCTAATTTTGCTGCAAAATTATATTTTTCAGGAACAAGGTAATAAAAAAAATGAGATTCATTTTCAGTGCTGCTTTCTTTTATGAGCTTTCCCCAAGTATAGGTAGTGCTAGTCGAATTTTGAGCTGGTGATTCTGTTAAGTTTGGTATAAATTGAACTGGAATATTATTTTTTTCGCCTTCAGACAACACAGAGGAAAATTCTATTAAATAGTTGTCTTCATTTTTTTTGAAAACTAAATTTTTTGCTGTGGTCTTAATCCTAAAAAAAACATTACCATCTTGAAATATAAATTTATTTATTCTAGTTTTAGGCATTGATTGCCCCTGGGTTATCTTTTTTTTGTCTCTTTTGAGATTTGGCAAGGATCTCTATGTAGAAAGACTCTATATCCTTTGCAGCAAGCTTAGTTATGTTCGAAGAAATTTCTTCTACATGAATAACTAATGCGCTCTCATCATTTTCACCAATTTTACAATCAAAACCCCAGAAGTCAGCATCATCAGGAATTGATTTTCTTCTTTCTCTGGATATATATTTATTTATTTCCTGACGAATAGAGTCAACCTGTCTTTCTCTTTTTTTGTTGGTAACATTAAAATTAAATGTTTTTTTCATATTTTTTGTCCTTTATTTCTGAGATTTTCGCTCTATGTTTTTTACGAACTTGTTTGTCTAAATAAGAAAAATTTGTTACATAGTATATCTGACGTACTATTTGGTTCATTACCTTTAACCAAATGAGTTTTTACATCAAAGTTATCACTATGATTACCTGTTGAAATCACTGGCCTGACAGCTCAGTGGTGGAGGCGGCGGGATTTGAACCCGCGTCCGCAAGCGCTCTCCCCTTGGATCTACATGCTTAGCTAAACATAAAAATTTAACATCATGTTTTGCTGCCTAGCAGGCTTATATGATGCGATCTCTTATAATTTAGCTATTTACATTAGAGCAATGTAATTAGCGATCCTATGTAAATCGACCCCTGAATATCTAACGCATAAGAACATTAGGTCAGAGGGCATTCGTCAGTTTTTTAAGCTGCTAGTGCGTAGTTTTTATCGTTGGCAGTTATATTTGCCTGCAGCTAATTTTAACGAGATTAAGCTACATACTCGGCATGCCCCTTAGGCTTTACAACTCCCGTCGAAGCCAAAAAACGCCCCCCAGGAGAGTTGAGCTTAGCATAAAATCACATACTTGGGAATTTTATTAACCGCGTTTTAGAATTCTGGCTTTATCTCTAGCCCATTCTCTATCTTTGACACAAGAGCGCTTGTCATGGTGTTTTTTACCTTGGGCCAGGCCAAATCTAAGTTTAACTATGTTTTTTTTCCAATACATCTGTAATGGAATCAAGGTATGGCCTTTACGTTCAACATGCCCAATAAGAATACTAAGTTCTTTTCGGTGTAGCAGAAGTTTTCTTGTTCTAGATGGCTCTGCAATTACATGTGTACATGCAGAAATTAGAGGAGATACAAGAACATTAAGTAAGAAGGCTTCACCTTTACGGATCACTACATAGCTATCTGAAAGCTGTACTTTGCCTTGGCGGATGCTTTTTAGTTCCCAACCTTGCAGGACTATGCCCGCTTCATAATCACTTTTAATTTCGTAATCATAGCGTGCACGTTTATTTACCGCAATAGTACTACTAGATGCTTTAGTTTTCGATTTTTTACTCATAATGCAAGCTATTCTAGCTCAACACTTGCAAAGTTAAAAGCGTTAGGCTAAAAATAGTAGCATTTTATGGATAAAAGTATAGATGCCGAAGATAAGCCAGAAGTTGTTAGTAGAATATTCGCCAGAGCAAATGTTTGCTTTGGTGAATGATATTGAACAATATCCAAAGTTTCTACCAGGATGTACCAGTGCAAAGATATTATCGGTAAGAGAGTCTGGGTTAACGGCGAGGGTCGATCTTGCTCGGGGACCCGTGAGTATGAATTGGGTTAGTGAAAATATTAATATCGAACCAAGTTCTATAGAAATGAATTATATTGAGGGGTCATTTTCAAGTATGCATGGATATTGGAGTTTTGCTTCTGATCCAGAAGGTAATTGCATGATTGAATTTACTTTAAATTATAGTTTTTCATCTAAATTTATTGAATTGACGTTGAATCCAATATTAAGTTTTATGATCTCAACTATTGTTTATTGTTTTAAGGAGCAAGCTGAAAAGGTCTATACAAATGAGTGAAAAATTTGTCGAAGTTATTTATATACCAGGTGATGGTAAGCAATGGTTGGAAAAAATAGAACTAACCTCAGGTATGACTGTTGCCAGCGCTATAGCAAAAACATCTTTTTATAAGAAATATCCTGAATTGAGCACAAAAGATTGCCCTGTGGGAATATGGTCAATGCAGTGTGAGTTATCAACAATATTGAAGGTTAACGACAGAGTCGAGATATATAGAAAATTAATACTTGATCCAAAGGAGCGGCGTAAAATTAAGGCCAAAGAGCAAGGCTTTGACCTTAAGAATAATCGTAAACAATAGAGTTAATCATTAATTTTTTTAAGTTTAGGTATACTTACTGTCCCAGCATATGTCTGTAATGTACTATTTGAAAAGTTTAGAACTAATTTCTTTTCTTCTCTGGGTTTGTCATCACCTGGGATTAAGTAGTATGTATATACCCATTTATCGGTATCTAATCGTGGTATTAAGGCAGGAGTACCCATTATTTTAGATACTTGGCTTTTAGGCATACCTTTATACAATTTGTTTAGATTACCTTCTTCAATCGCATTGCCCTGGCGGATATCATTTCTGAAGATTTTAAAGTAACTGCATTGGCACAAGCCAGAGACAAATAAGCTTAATATCAATAATCGGACAGGAACATTTCTCATAGTTAGGCAACCTTAATAGTAATTTTCGTGAGATTATACCATAAATCGCATAAATCCAATAAGAACTACAGTGTGAAGGTACCTAACTAATTATATTTATGGTATAACTACTAAATTGATATAAGGTATTTAAAGTATGTTATCTGTATGAGCATAATTGAAAGCAAGAAAGAGCATATTAAAAATGCTGGCTTAAAGGTTACGACTGCTAGAGTTGTGATCCTGGGAATATTTGAACAAAAACCAAATGCTCATTTTAGTGCAGAGGATCTTTATCACGTCCTTGTAGCAGAAGGCTATGATTTTAGTTTGGCCACAGTTTATCGAGTTTTGACTCAGTTTGAAAAGGCTGGAATGTTGATGAAGCATAGATTTGAAGAAGAAAAATCTGTATATGAGTTAGCATCAGATGAGCATCACGATCATTTGGTGTGTGTTAAATGTGGCAAAATTGAAGAATTTAATGACTCAATAATAGAGCAACGCCAAGTTGAAGTAGCAAAGAAGTTTAATTTTAAAATGACTGAGCATAGCCTGTCTATGTATGGTTTGTGTAATGTTTGTCAGTAACTATTTAGTTGTTAAGTAAATGCTTGGCATGAGCTATAGCCTCAGTATTTAAGTTTTCATTGCTGATTAACCCTGCTATGGCTGTTTGGCGATCTTTATCATTAAGCAAAGTAATTTTAGAGCATGTTATATTTTTGTGTACAGATTTTTCAATATGCCAATGTGTTCCAGGTTGCGCAGCTACATTGGGGTGGTGTGTTATACAAATTATCTGATTATTCTTACCTAGCTTATAAATGCATTCACCAACTAGAGCTGCAGCTTTACCGCTAACTCCTGTATCAATTTCATCAAAAACAGATACTGGAATGTTTACATGTTTTGCTGTAGCGCTGGAAATAGCAAGATTCACTCTGGCAAGTTCACCACCCGAGGCCGTTTTACTCATGGGTTGTAGCTCTTGCCCTGGATTTGTACTAAGCATAAATTCAATGCTTGTATTTCCATTAGCATTTATATTTTCAGTTGTAGCTAGTTCTATTTGTAGTTTAACTTTTTCAAGGCCTAAATCAGATAAATTCTGCAATACATCTTGTTCTAATTTTGTTTTAGCCGTTAGTCTTTTTTTATGTAATTTTTTCGCAACATCTTCACAGTCAATTAACTTGTTTGCTATATCTTGCTCAAGTTGTGCGACTTGTGATTTACTAAAATTATGTTGTTCTAATTTTTCTTTTAGTTCAAGGTAATGCTGAGCCAGGTTCTCAGGTTTAATATCATGTTTTCTAGCTAAAGAATGATATAGCGATAATCTATCATTAAGGTTTTTGTAAGATTGTGGATTTGTATCAATATTAGTAAGTTGTAATTTCATTTCTTCATTAACTTCATCAATAAGGATAGAGCACTGCTGTAATAAATTTAAAGAGACATCGACACTTGGTACTAGAGATGCAATTGAATTTAAATCACCGATGCATTTTTGTAAGTTAGATTGCATGGAGCTGTCAGAACTATATAATTGATATTCTATGGAAGAAAAGGTTTCTTGAATGTCCTGTGAATTTGCCAGTTTATTATATTCAGTAACAACTGCTGGGTATTCGTTAATAGTTGGAGCAAATTCTTCTAATTCCTTAACTTGATATGCTAGAAGCTGAATATTAAAATTTGCCAAATCTTCTAATTCTTGTTTTTGACAACAAAGCTCTTTATAAGACTCAAAACAACTTTTCATTGTCATTAATAGATTGCTATGAGAACCATAACAATCTAAAAGTTCTAGTTGAGAGCTTCGTTTCTGCAATTGGTGTGTTTGGTGTTGTGAATTAATGCTGATTAAATCTTCACCCAAGGATTTAATTAATGATAACGAGGCTGGTTGATCGTTGATATAGGCTTTACTTCTGCCATTGCTGTGAATAATTCTTTTTATGAAGAGATCATCTTCTATTTCAATATCAGTTGTTTTTAATTTACTGATGACTGATGAATTATTACTGATATCAAAATGGGCAATCACTTCTAGTTGTTGCTCATTAGAACGCAATAGATCAGTAGTGCCACGTGCCCCTAGTGCTAAGCTGAGTGCTTTTACGATAATAGACTTACCTGCACCTGAGCCACCAGTTATAATATTAAGGCCGCTTTGAAAATTCACTTGCATTTTTTCTACGATAGCGAAATTTTTTATATATAAACATATCAACATAAGAGCAACATTCTACTATTTGGAAGTCAATAAAATTATAGCAAAATGTGACCATATTGGAAGTATATACAGTACTAAATAGTTCTCAAACAAATTAAATGTTAAGAAGATGACTTGCTTGGGTATCGATCGGAGCTACTGTTCAAGTTCCATCCAAGCTTCTCACGCAATACAGAGTAATAATTATAACTGTCAGGGTGGATTAGCTGGATTTGTTTATCATACCCGGATATTACAATCTCATCACCAGGAGACACAGTAAAATGAACTTGACCATCACAGGATATTCGCGCATCAGATGAATTTTCTTTCGAGAGAACCACTGATATTTTGCTATTCTCATGTATCACAAGTGGCCTTGCACTTAATGTATGGGGAAACATTGGAACAATTAGTATGTTAGGTAGCGTTGGGTAGACAATCGGCCCACCTCCAGATAAAGCATAAGCTGTTGAGCCTGTAGGAGTAGAGATAATAAGTCCGTCAGAGCGCTGGTGTAATACATAGTTATCGTCAATAAATATTTCAAATTCAATCAGTCTTGCTATATCACCGTTATAGATAACGATATCGTTAAGTGCACATTGATAGTGTTCAGATTGGCTATCGACATTAACCTTTAGCAGGCTACGGTTATCAACCTTGTATTTCCCGTTGAAAACATCGTTTAGTGTTGTTTCCATTTGTGCAGGAGAGATATCTGTTAAAAATCCTAATCGGCCACGATGGATCCCAAGTATTGGGGTGTTACCATCTACTACAGCCCTAGCTGCATTGAGCAGGCTACCATCACCACCGACAACTATAACTAGATCACATACTTTAGAAAGATTATCTTTTTCAATAGGAGATTCATCTTGTAGCTCGATCAAATGTGAGAGTGTTTCTGTTTCAATATAGGTTTTGATCCTTTGCACTTGAAGATAATTTATTAGTTGAGTAACACATATTCGTGTTTGTGGATCATTGGTTTTACCGAAGATGCCAACAGTTGTAAATTTGCTAGTCATGTCAAAACTCCATACCATCCCTATTAGTCTATCATGGAATTTTGACAAGTATAATCCTACATATTTGTTAGTCAGTTATCTTTGGGTAATATAGAGATTTTTTTAAAGCCTTGAAATTATTACATGAGGTCCATATATTATCGTGAGCTAAAAAGTTTATTTACTTGGAGAATCACATGCCCCAGAACAATGATGAGTCAAAAACACAGGATATTGAAACAGTAGATAGCCTTAAGGAAAAATTAGAAGAAGTACAAGCTAAAGCGGATGATAACTATAGTGAGTATCTTCGTGCACGAGCAGATCTTGATAATACTAGAAAACGATCACTGAAAGATGTTGAAAATGCAAGAAAATTCTCCATTGAAAGATTTACCAAGGAGTTACTAAATGTTCTGGACAGTATTGAGCAAGGCTTGCAAACTACAGAGAATATTCAAAATAATGATGCGAACACTTTGCGTGAAGGAATGATCCTAACCCAAAAAATGCTCTTGGATACATTTCAAAAATTTGGCGTGTCTATTTTAACTGTTGAAGTTGGGCAACCATTTAATCCTAATGAGCACCAAGCCATTGCTGCACAAGAAACTGATGAATATGCACCCAATATCGTAATGTCTATCATGCAGTGTGGTTATGTACTAAATGAACGTATTTTACGTCCAGCAAGAGTTGTTGTATCTAAAGCAAGTGAAAATGATGAAAAAGACCATAAACATGTTGATCTTAAAGCTTGAAATGGGAAAAAACATCACCATTTAAGTATTAAGCAATGAAATTAAATTTTATAAAAACTTAACAAAACAAATACGGAGTTAATGATATGTCTGAAGTAGTGATAGGTATTGATTTAGGTACCACAAACTCATGCGTCGCAGTTTATGAGGGTGGAGTACCTAAAGTAATAGAAAATAGCGAGGGGGACAGAACCACTCCGTCAATAGTTGCATATACTGATGACAATGAGAAGCTTGTTGGTGTAACTGCGAAAAACCAAAGAGTAACTAATCCTAATAAAACTTTATTTGCAATCAAACGCTTAATAGGTAGACGGTTTGATGATCCTATCGTTGCAAAAGATAAAGATATTGTTCCTTACAAGATAGTTAAAGCCGATAATGGTGATGCTTGGGTATCAATCGATGGTGAAAAGTTAGCTCCACCACAAATATCTGCTGAAGTTCTAGCAAAAATGAAAAAAACAGCAGAAGATTATCTTGGCAAAGAAGTAAATGCAGCAGTAATTACTGTTCCTGCATACTTTAATGATTCACAGCGCCAAGCAACTAAAGATGCAGGCAAAATTGCAGGTCTTGAAGTTAAAAGAATTATTAATGAGCCAACTGCCGCAGCATTAGCATATGGTCTAGATAAGCAAAAAGGTGATTCTATAATTGCCGTATATGATTTAGGTGGTGGTACTTTTGATATTTCAATTATTGAAATAGCAGAAGTTGATGGCGAGTACCAATTTGAAGTTCTAGCCACTAATGGTGACACTTTCTTAGGTGGTGAAGACTTTGATATGCGTTTAATTGACTATATTGTTGCTGAATTTAAGAAAGAGCAGGGTGTAGACTTAAGTAAAGACTCTATAGCTTTACAAAGATTGAAAGAAGCTGCGGAAAAAGCAAAAGTTGAGCTTTCAACAAGAGAGCAAACTGAGCTTAATTTACCATATATAACTGCAAATGCTTCCGGTCCTAAACATTTAAATATGAAAATCACCAGAGCAAAGTTAGAATCACTAGTTGAAGATCTTGTTCAGGCAACTCTAGCTCCATGTAAAACAGCATTAAATGACTCTGGTAAATCTATAGATAAAATCGGTGCAATCATTTTGGTTGGTGGGCAAACACGTATGCCTAAAGTACAATCTGTAGTTGAGGGTTTCTTTGGTAAAGCACCAAGAAGAGATGTTAATCCGGATGAGGCTGTTGCCGCAGGTGCAGCAATTCAAGCTGGTGTATTATCCGGTGATGTTAAGGATGTATTACTGCTTGACGTAACACCATTATCTCTAGGACTTGAGACAATGGGTGGAGTTATGACTAAACTTATTGAAAAAAACACAACAATTCCAACAAAGAAATCACAAGTGTTTTCAACGGCTGCTGATAATCAAACAGCAGTTACCATTAGAGTTTTCCAAGGTGAGCGTGAGCAAGCTGCAGCTAATAAATTCTTAGGCCAATTTGATTTGTCAGATATACCGCCAGCATCACGTGGGATACCACAGATTGAAGTAAGTTTTGATACAGATGCTAATGGTATTCTGAGTGTTTCAGCGAAAGATAAAGCTTCAGGCAAAGAGCAAAAAATTGTAATTAAAGCTTGTAGTGGACTATCTGATGATGAAGTTGAAAAAATGGTTAGTGATGCGGAAGTACATGCTGAAGAAGATAAAAAATTCCAAGAGTTAGCTAGTGCAAGAAACAATGCTGATGCAATGTCTCATGCAACTGAAAAAGCTATGAAGGAAGCTGGTGATAAAGTTTCTGCTGATGAAAAAAGTGCGATTGAATCTGCTATATCTGCATTACAGGAATCTGTAAAAGGTAGTGACATAGATGATATTAATGCTAAGACTCAAGCTTTAACAGAAGTGTCTAGCAAAATGGCAGAAAAAATGTACGCCGAACAACCGCAAAATGATCAAGCACAAGCAGCTGACGGGCAACCTAAAGCAGAAACGGCTGATAATGCAACTAGTAAGAGCGAAGATGATGCTGTTGAAGCTGAATTTGAAGAAGTAAAAAATGATAAAAAATAGTAACGTATAATTTGTTACTATTTGGGTCCTCTGTAAGGTTTTGCTTTGCAGGGGATTTTGATTATATAAACATGGTGATTCCAAAATGTCTAAAGAAGATTATTACCAGCTTTTAAATGTTTCAAAAGACACAAGTCAAGTAGATATTAAAAAAGCATACCGTAAACTCGCAATGAAGTATCATCCGGATAAAAATCCTGATAATAAAGCTGCAGAAGAAAAATTTAAGCAAATAAGTGAAGCTTATGAAATACTTTCTGATGTACAGAAACGACAAGCTTATGATATGCATGGGCATGCTGGTGTTGATTCTGGTGCTGCTGCGCATGCATATGCTAATGCTGGTTCAAATTTCAGTGATGTTTTTGGTGATATTTTTGGTGATATCTTTGGTGGGGGTGGTGGCCAGGGAGGCTCAAGAACTAGAGCACAACAAGGAGCTGACTTAAGATATGTGTTAGATTTAGATCTAGAAGAAGCTGTCAAAGGTACAGCTGCACAGATTAGAGTAAGAACACAAGTTGCTTGTGGTAAATGTAAAGGTAGTGGTGCTAAACCAGGAACCAAAGTAAAGAGTTGTCAAACTTGCGGTGGCATAGGCCAGGTAAGAATGCAGCAAGGATTCTTCTCAATTCAACAAACTTGTCCTGCATGTTATGGACAAGGAGAAGTTATATCTGAAAAGTGTAATTCATGCCATGGGGAAGGCCGGGTAGATCAAGAAAAAACACTACAAGTAAAAGTTCCTGCTGGCGTTGATACTGGGGACAGAATAAGATTATCTGGTGAAGGTGAAGCCGGAATGAATGGTGGTCCTTCTGGAGATTTGTATGTGCAGATCCATGTTCGGGATCATGATTTATTTACTCGAGATGGCATTAATATATTAAGTGAAGTTCCAATAAGTTTTGTAGATGCGTCTGTTGGTGGTGATCTTGAAATTCCAACATTAGATGGTCGTATTAGACTGAAAATACCAGCTGAAACCCAAACAGGAAAACTATTCCGTCTAAGAGGGAAAGGTGTTAAATCTGTGCGTGGTGAAGGTCCTGGAGACTTGTTGTGTCGAGTTATTGTTGAAACACCTGTCAACCTTAATAAGCAACAAAAGAAATTATTGCAAGAATTTAAAAATTCTTTAGAGATTAATAGCACGCAGCATAGTCCAAGAAAAGGTCAATGGTTTCAAATTGTAAAAACTTTTTTTGAAAAAATGAAAAGCTAGCGAGCAAAAAATATATTTGCCGGAGTAATGAATATGTTAAAACTTTGCATTGCAGGTTGTTTAGGAAGAATGGGAGCAACTATAGTAGATTATGCAAAGGAAACTCCAGGAGTATATGTAGCTAGTGGCACAGTATCGAAAATAGATGAGAAGTTATTAAGTAACACTTCATATTCAGTATCAAGTGTACAAGGAATGAGTGAAAATTTTGATGTATGTATAGACTTTACTACACCTAATAGCACATTAGCTCATCTTGAAAAATTGGTTCATATAAATAAACCAGTAGTAATTGGCACTACTGGTTTAAATGAAGATGAACTTGAAATTATTTCAACCGCAGCAAAATCAATCCCAGTAGTATTAGCTCCTAATACTAGCCTGGGAATTAATATGTTGTATGCAGCGATTAATGTATTGACCAAAAATCTACCAAAATCTTGGGATGTACATATAGAAGAAACACATCATATCCATAAAAAAGATAATCCTTCTGGTAGTGCAGTAAAATTAGCTAATATAATAAAAAATAACTTAAATAAAAATGCTTCATGTGTTGGGTATAGAAAAGGTGAAGTGATTGGTGATCATAAAATAACAATAAAAGGTCAAAATGAAACGCTAACCATTCAACATCATGCTCATGATAGAATGTTGTTTGCTGAGGGTGCAATTCTTGCTGCACAATGGGTATCTGATAAACCTTCTGGTATCTATGAAATGAAAGATGTGCTCAGTATTTCTTCATAGATACATCTTTAGATGAGAATTAATTCAGCATGTCCATAAGTATCAATATCAATATCAATATCAATATCAATATCAAAATCTAATTGAATTTTAGATGTTTTTCTGATTCTTATTACCCTTGCAAAAATGAAGTGAAGATATTAGTTGTCCTAGAAAATGAAATAAGCCACCTTTAAGTGCAGACTAAAAATTTGTAGTAGGGGAAAGTGCTAATGTGAAAATCTGACTATATATGTATGTCATTATATAGATCCCCCTTGTTTGCAAGAAGGAAAACTGTATTATTCAACAATAAATATATTTGCATCATATATCTATGGAGGCTTTAGTAATATCAATGGTCTCAATAAACTATTTGCTTACAGTATGAAGTGAATGTATACGGAAAACTACATGACACCATTGATTTAAGTTATTGTGGAAAACTAATTCTCATTGGAAAGGACATGCAAAACTTCATCTACATTACGAATTTTTCACCACTAGTGCTAGTGAAAGATCGCCTATTAACAACATCATAACTTTGAACTTCTATGCGATACCCATCTCCAGAAGGGCTTTGAGATACGACGCCATATGGGATCCTTATTTCTTGTGCATATTGACGAAGTGTATCATACGACTTTTTTTCAACATCAGTCATAACACTATCAAGACTAAAGGAGCGACTGACTGTTGGAGCAACATTTTTTTGATAAGTAAACTCACCATCTCTAATTGCAAATAAATAATCATGAGCAAGAGAGTCAGGGATTTTAGAAAAATCACAACCCCATATTTCATATGCTTTTAGATATATATCTTCATTAGACTTGTCCTTAACCATAATATGAAACAAATGTTCATTTAATAATCTAGAGCTTACTGGTACTTCAGCTTCTACTATTTTAGTTCCTATCAAATTAAACATTTCAAAATCTTTATTAGAATAAGATATATGCAGCAAATCTTCACCATACACTTGTAAATAGTGATCTGCACCAGGAAACTCAAGTATCCTATTCTTACTTCTTAAAAGTCTTTTAACAACCATAACGCTACCAAATTTAACAGCTGCAGCTATCGGGGAAATGCAGTTTTCTATATTTTCCGGTTTTCCGTTACAATTAGTAACTTCAAATAAATTATTTACAATATGTGGGAATTCATACTCATCTGCTTCTCGATTTCTACTTAAAAATCTATTAATGAGTACGTCACTTTCATGCCTGGCAGCCACAGAGATTGCTACATGATTGTTTGAATTAACTATTTGTGGAAAAGTATATGCTCCATGCATATCTTTTGATAACAAAAAATCTATAACATCTAAATTGCCGCCTAAGCATGATGCCGTTAATACAGAGCTATATGTCTTTGTTGTATACGCAACAACTTCAGGGTAAATATGGTTTCCACTTTCTGTTAATAATTCCTCAGCAAAACCATTGTCCGCCACCAAATAACCTATTGCATATGCAATAACATTAGGAATAAAGCCAGTATCTTTTTCTTTAGATAGTAGTCTTCTTACAACCGCAAGTTGTCCAAAAAGGCAGGCAACCTCTAATATATTTAGTGAGTAGTTAAATTCACCAAGCTCATGCATTCCTATTTTTAGTTTGTAAACCATTAGTAGTCTAGGATCGTTTTTTTCTAACCCCAGGAAAGCAGACATGTCACCTTTTGCTATTTTTTTCACAAAATCATCTGATAAATTTTTTACTTTCATGCTGTTGGCCACGGTTGAATACCTTTTATTTATTCTTAATTTGAGTTGTGTGCAGCAGAATAACAAAAAATACTATGGAGTAGCAAGAAAATCCTCAGACATTGCAAGAGTGTAGTCACCCTCATTATTATCTATCAATTTAGCACTATTATATTTTGATATGTTTCACATTAGGAAGTTATTGTTATTAGGTCTCTTCACAGTAAATATGTATAGCGTGTTCAATATTTGTCCTTGATATTGGATTATACAGCGATACAGCGATACAGCGATACAGCGATACAGCGAAATTGCTTAGGTATGGAGTGTCAAATTACTGATAACATTGATAAGACTGATTTGTAGCAAGTTGAACAAAAAAACATGCGCAATCTCGTTAGTTCACCGGAGTGTCAAGCATGCTCTAAGCTTGCTTTGGACTTAGAATTAAATAGTAATTATGCATGTGCCTTAGCAGCAAAATATATCTAGTGATATCATAGCAAAGTGGCGTCACAAGGTTTCCTGATATATTTGAGACTAAAATCCATCTGGATGTGGACTTAAATTCTTTAATCTGCGATTTTTAACGCGCCGTTCCTCTCTAGTATCTATAGCTTGAGTAGTCATTTCCCATCCATGCATTAAATTTTCTTTATTTTTAAGTGACTCTAATCGTTGTTTTTCATATTTCTTTGCTAAGGATTGTAGCCATCTTATTGGATCATCTATAGTGAAGGTTTGTTTCAAGTGCTCAATTAGCTGTCTAACCTCAGAAATATCAAGCTCTAAGACATTAGACATATATGAGTCTGATAAACTGCTACCCCACATGCATAACATATGACAAAGTAATTTAGGTAATGAAATATTGTTATTAGGACAAATTTCTTTTGAGGCAATACTGAGCAAAGTAGAATGGTTAATATCAGATGAATAACATAAAAATTTTAAAATAGTTAGTGAGTTCTGATCATTAAAAAATGTTTTACGAATTTTTTCGAGTAACTTGACTCGAGCAGGGAGCTCTAACGAGAGTAATATTTTAGACAAGCGAACAAGCATGCTGCCCGCCCTCTCTTCAAGGTTATGGCTGTTATTTTCACGATTATTTAATGGAATGTTTATCATCGTTAACCTAGCTTGAATTGCTAATAAAATTCTTTAAATAATAGCATGAGAGGCCAGTTTAATCTATTTACTTGCTCTTATGCACAGACTTAAAATAGATCAAGTGTTTTATAATTTGCTCTAATGGACCATAGGCGAAATCTTCTAACCAAAAATATGCACAAACAAGAGATAGAAAAAAAAATGCCATGCCGATGTTGGTTGCAGTATGGTCGCCAATACTACTATATAATCCTAAGCCATAGCCATAGCCATAGCCATAGCCATAGCCATAGCCATAGCCATAGAATATAAGGCTGAAAATAAACCCATATGTTAGATAAAGTGTTAGTGTCATTCTACCTAAATAAGATAAGGGAAATATTAAATGTTGTATAATTTTATTAGCTAGAATGGAATTAATAATAATAAAAATCAATGGTGGCAATATCGGCAGTAAATAGATTAATCCATAATATAGAATATTGTTGGTGAGAAAATTTAATATTGAATAAGATAACAGTAATGATAAAGTAGTATAAAAAAGGATTTTAGATTTTTTAAAGAAATTGATTTTGCAATAATACATTCCTAGTGACATTAATAACAGTAGTTTTAAGTGGTAAATAATATAAATGAATGTCCAGCCTGGATTCTTGTTTATTTGGAAATAACCCCGGAAATTATAAATATAAAAATCATTAATTCGCTTTAAAGTTATAGACGATAAACTATCTGTTGCTAAAAAAAAATCTAAATTATTTGAAGGACTATAAGGTGGGCCGATATAATGCAATGCCCAGGATACTGTAAAAATAGCTATACATATAATTACAATTAACCATAACAAATTTTCTTTTTTCAAATTGAACATTTCGGGCAATAATAAACAGAGAACTGCATAATTAATTAGAATATTGCCCCACCAAACTAAAACAAGATTTATCATTCCTTGTAATAGAAGAAGAAAACTTCTTTGATACCAAATTCTGATTGAAATATGGTTATCTCTTAATTTTTTCAAAAAAATTGCAGCGCTATATCCAACTAAAAAAGCAAAAATCTAATATGCCTTGTTAGATATTAATAAAAAAATCATATTTCCAACTTATTCATCTGAAACAGTAGTACCAAAGAAATAACCTTTATTGTGAGTCCATGGTGGTGAATTTATAAGATTTACGTTTACTAAAATCACACCAACTAAAGCCATTCCCCTTAGTATATTTATCTTGGTTTCTCTTTTAACTAAATTATTATTCATGCTAGATAACTCATTATCATGACAGTAATGTCTGTTTACACTTTATTTTGGCATGCAATTAAGTATGATATCAAAGTTAATATTTGTTCATCGAGAGAAGGCTTTTGTTACTAAAAGGCAGTAAGTAAGTTGACTTGAGCCTGGTTACTATATTAAGCTCAGAAGCTGTTCTTATAATAAAGTTGAGATTCTTACTAATGATTGAATATTTAGAAATTGTTACTATTCTAAGAAATTTTATTTGGAATGGTCCAACATTATTTCTATTGGTAATAACTGGTCTGTTCTTAAGTTTTAAATTACGATTTGTGCAATTACGATTTCTTGGGCATGGTTTTAGAACTTTATTCTCTTTAGGAGTGGATAAAAAAGATGGGCAGGGTGATTTAAGTTCTTTTCAAGCAATTATGACTGCAATGGCTGGTGCTATTGGAACAGGAAATATTACTGGTATTGCTACAGCTGTAATTGTTGGCGGGTATGGTGCTATTTTTTGGATGTGGGTGGTGGCTTTTTTCGGTATGGCCACAGCATATTCAGAGACTATTTTAGGACATCATTTTCGTACATTTAATGATGAGAATGAGGTTTGTGGCGGACCAATGTACACTTTGTCCAGAGGGCTAGGGTACAAAAAATTGGCAATATTTTTTGCCATATGTGGATCTATTTCAGCTTTTGGCTATGCCATGGTGCAATCAAATTCTGTAGTAGATGCTATTGTCACAATTGACCCAGAATTAAGCCGGCTTGTCGTTGGTGGAGTGGTGATGTTTGCAACGGCTATCGTTGTATTAGGAGGAATAAAAGTCCTAGGTAGAGTTGCCGCAGTATTAGTACCTTTTATGGCATTCTTATATTTAATAATGGGGGCACTAATACTAGTGTCAAATTTTGAGATGATCCCGCAAGCATTTAAAATGATCTTTATACAGGCATTTACTAGCGAGGCTGCAATAGGTGGTGCAATGGGCGGCGGGTTATTACTTGCTGTTCAAACCGGTGCACAATATGGAATATTTGCAAATGAAGCTGGTCTTGGAAGTTATGCAATATCTGGCGCAAGTTCCAGAGCGAATCCTGTTGAACAAGGAATTTTGTCAATGACTGGCGTGTTTATTGCAACTATGCTCGTATGTACCATGACGGGATTAGTTCTTGCTGTCACTAGTGATTTAGTACCTAAAGGACTAATCGGCTCACCGTTAGCAATGGCTTCATTTTCAAGCTTTCACTCCTCTTTTCGTTATGTGCTATTGGTAGGTTTAATTCTTTTTGCATTTACTACCATTTTAGCGTGGCAATATTATGGTGAAAAATGCACCGATTTTTTTCTAGGACAAAGAGTATCAGTTGCATATAGGATTATATTCTTAGGTGTGGTTTTGCTAGGTGCA
>Ga0066609_10000504_pt1 | contig 25745 bp, 23 predicted proteins | sample SaaInlV_DNA_150m_FD_60378 | JGI IMG/M metagenome (GOLD analysis project Ga0066609, IMG submission 60378) | Marine microbial communities from expanding oxygen minimum zones in the Saanich Inlet - SI075_LV_DNA_150m | ecosystem: Environmental > Aquatic > Marine > Unclassified | place: British...
CCTGCGACGGTTAGGTGTGGTGGGTGTTGGGGGTTCCGCCCCCCTGCGACGGTTAGGTGTGGTGGGTGTTGGGGGTTCCGCCCCCCTGCGACGGTTAGGTGTGGTGCAGGTTCCAGTGGGGGTTGTCGTTGTGGAGGTTCCAGTGGGTGTTTCTTTATTTACTATTGTTTTCTTTACAGGTGGTACCTTTACGATTGTTTTCTTTACAGGAGGTTTCTTTACAATTGGTTTCTTTACAATTGATATCTTTGCAATTGTATCGAAGGTAGACATATATGTTCCTATCACAATTAAAATCTCGCGATTTAACATATGACACTTTTGAATTTACAGGTCTTCGTCGATGCATATACTAAAATATCAGATATCAGTACTGCGTTAATAATAGGAGGTCTTATAATAACAAATCTCTCTTATGGCGATGAGCAACCTATCTTTGCGCTAAACAAAGTATGTTCCGTGCGTTTTTTATTAACAACATCCATGTTAATATGTTATTGCTTACAACCGTCTATTAAAAATGACTGACCAATTTTCAAATATGTATATGCCATAAATATAAAGCCTGCGCTTGCGCCAGCACATAAAGCCTGCGCCAGCACATAAAGCCTGCGCCAGCACAATGAAGAAATTCAATCCATTTTACATTGAGCCAACTGCGAATACATTGATGGACGACAAGTCTATCATAATCATCAATTCATTCGATCTACGTGATGGAAAATCGCTAACGGAACACTTAAAGATATTCCATCTATATCGTGATGACATGATCAATTTTATGAGCTATCTGTGGTTGACTCTGAAATCCGTTGAGAATGACGAGTCTGCACACATAGTGCGTCAAGAGCAATTGGCGTTGGAAAAGTATACAGTAAAAGGTTTCAGCGATATTAATACAAATATATGGGTCCCTGTAGCTAAAAAAAAATGATGAATCTTTTTAAGTCAATACTTATGACATCAACTAAACAATTCAAGTCATGAGCTCATTTTTGACAATAATTACAAGCGAAGCAGGTCCAAGCGAAGCAGGTTTAAGGGCAGTAGCAGGCCCAAGCGCAGCCGGTCCAAGCGCAGCCGGTCCAAGCGCAGCCGGTCCAAGCGCAGCCGGTCCAAGCGCAGCCGGTCCAAAGGAAGCAGCAATAGCAGTTCCACCAAAAAAATCACAAACTAAAGTAGTTCCAAAAGACAACGAAGCATGTCCAATATGTATGGATGCAATTGGTAATACGAATTGCGCAAAGACATCCTGTGGTCATAGTTTTTGTCTGTCATGTATCATAGAATGTTTAAATACAAATCATGTGTGTCCTCTTTGTAGAAAAGATATCATGGAGAAAAAGGAACGATCTGGCAAAAAGCTTAAAATGGATAGCGCAGTTCAATTAATCGAAGAGGAAATTGAAATTTTCGGATTGCACCAACAACTGGCAATGGCGAGACAATTCGGTATCCGCGCTCTAAAAACCGTTGTCCAGAGTTTTGCCCTGAGTACTGCCCATTCTATTGCGATTATGCAAGACGATACAGATGTGGATGGTTCATGGGAAGAGATGGACGAAGACGATGATGATGATTCAGATGCAGATGCAAGCGACGCAGACAATGAAGACGCAGATGCAAGCGACGCAGACGAAGATGCAAGCGACGGTGAAGTAGAAGAAGATGCAAGCGATGCAGATGCAAGCGACGCAGACGAAGATGCAATCGACGGAGAAGTAGAAGAAGAAGATGAATATGAAGTTTCAATTGCAGTCCCAAGCACAGCACTTGCAGTCCCAATCGCAGCACTTGCAGTCCCAAGCACAGCAGATCCAAGAGTAAGTATATTCGACCGCCTTGGTCCAATAAGAGAAGAGTAGTAAACAAAGTTTTTATAAGTAAATTAAATAAAAAAGTAAGTATATTTTTTTATTCAACAAACAAAGCCTTGTATTTTTTCATCTCTTGTACAAGACCTTTATAATCAATTCCAAGCAATGTCAATATGGCAAAAACAAACAAGAAAGTCTTTGTCTCTCCGTCAACTAATACGGGCATGGGTGATAACGCATGTGGTCTAAATAAATAAATCATCAATCCACTCATGGAAATAAAAAACAACTTATGTGTAATTCCTTCCAAGTTTTCATATTTCGCAACAGTTTTTTTATCAAGACCGCGAAGTCGAGCCCCTTTCAGGCGAATTAATGCATATAAAAACACCAATTTAATGACAAGTATAATAACCAACATAATTTCCAAGTGTGTTATATTTTTAGGAAAATTCATGATATAGTATAAGTATATATTTATATTTATAACGAATATATTTACAACGAATATATTTACAACGAATATATTTACAACGAATATATTTATGCGTTAAAAACAGCAAAAAAAACCCTTAATATATATCACATACATAATATGCTCCTTTAGCTTAGTGGTAGAGCGTCAGTCTTGTAAACTGAAGGTCGTGAGTTCAATTCTCACAGGGAGCTAATAAGCTACAATAAGCTATTATATTAAAATATTGATAATTTTATTCATATTTTAATTTTTTATTAATAACATGCGTATAACATATTAAAAATTAAAGTAGTAAATAATTAATGATTACGCAAAAAGCAAATGTGTCAAACGGAACGATGTCAAACGGAACGATGTCAAACGGAACGATGTCAAACGGAACGATGTCAAACGGAACGATGTCAAAAGTACATATGTCAAAAGGACCAAAAAAAGTTTTAGCACCCCTACCTCCGAAATTCGATTGGAAAGTATTTAAGAACATTGCAAATGTGGAATCAATTAAAAACGAAGAAAGCGCCAAACAGTATTTCGTAAAAAACGCACATATAAACACACCATTGAGGAACAAGTATTTTCGTAAATTACTAAAAATCCCAGATTATTTAGACGAAGAATTATACGTTGATTTTTTACAAAACGAATACAATGTCAAAATGAAAAATGGCGAAATAGTTAACGACAAGTTATATGCCTTCTACGCCACTCAGGGCAAAAAAATATACCATTTAACTGGTAAATATTTCAAAAGCTATTACAAAATACCAACAGAATTCGACGAAGAACTTTACAAAAACATATACCAATATTCTTCAAAAAAGGACACATTCAATAATGAAATAAAAAAATACGAAAATGTCTATCAGTTTTATAATGAAAATTCAGTCGAATACCCGATTGATCATGATTATTTAAAAATATATTTTAATACACCATACGAGTTCGATTACGATTTATATAAAGAAGTATATGATTTAAATGTTGTAGAAATATCAAAATATTGCAATTTAGAACTTGAAAATTCTGAAATATACAAAAAATTGCACATTTACAATCATTATAAAAATAATGAGAATTTTTTAAACAATGATACCTATTTTAAAAAATATTATAATATCCCAGATAGTTTCAATGAAAACAAATATATTACACGCTATCCTGATATAGAAATCTTATTACATCAACCAACAAAAAAACAATTGTACGAAAATATAGTAAAATTATTATTAGACAAACACTTGGATGAAGAATATTACAAAATAATGAATGAAATAAACATTGTAGAATTTAAAAAATTGGTATTAAATTCAGAAAATATTAGCCACGAAGATGCGTATAAAATATATAACAATAATCGAACAAGTTCAATTACAGCACCTAATTCCACAGCAGTACCCAAGTCTTCAGCAGTACCCAAGCCTTCAGCAGTACCCAAGCCTTCAGCAGTACCCAAGCCTTCAGCAGTACCCAAGCCTTCAGCAGTACCCAAGTCTTCAGCAGTACCCAAGCCTTCAGCAGTACCCAAGCCTTCAGCAGTACCCAAGCCTTCAGCAGTACCCAAGCCTTCAGCAGTACCTAATTCCACAGCAGTACCTAATTCCACAGCAGCACTCAGGCCTTCAGCAGCACCCAGGCCTTCAGCAGCACCCAGGCCTTCAGCAGCACCCAGGCCTTCAGCAGTACTCAAGCCTTCAGCAGTACACAATTCCAGGACAGTACCAACAGCCACCAGCGAAGAAAAGTATAATTACTTTTACAATTATTTATACGAAAATCCTCGGGATTTAAATCAGTTTTTACAAAATAAATATAATGAAGTAAATGAATATTTAAACAATAATACTTTTGAAATGGATATTTACAAAGAAAATTTTTATAAAAAATATTTAGATCCGTCATTAATACCACATAATAATATTACAAAATACGAATTTATAAAGGGAAACATAAATGAATTAAAATTAAAAAACTTTTATGATTATTGCAAAAGAAGTACACCAATAGTAAATATTTTTAATAATGCATATAATGTAATTAATAATTGCAATTATATGAAAATAGTCAGTAATAGAAAAAAATATTACGACATTATCGAGGTATGTAATGAAGTATTTACAATAAATAATGAAGACGATAGTATTCGTGGTATTTTATGCAACAAAAAAATACAAGAAACCAGTTTAGAAGATAAATGTATACTATTATCAAATAGTTATGAAATAATTTATGACGCAATAATTGAGTTTAATCATAACTTGACTTTATTTAAGAATATTGAAAGAAATAAAACAATTACAATTAATTATATTGTGCCATCAAATAATCATTATCATTATGCAATGCTATTAAAAAACATAGTATTTATAGAAAATAAATATGGAAACATGAAATATAAAATTAAATTTTATGGATTTAATGAAAATAGTGAATATTCTATATTTATGCATTTAGTACAAAATATATCATGTATAGATGTGGACTTTCAATATATAGAAAATGGTAAGACATTAAACGATGTAATTATTAAACTTGCAGACAACGTTGATATAATGTTTTCGTCAAATGTATTTTTAAACAACAACAATAAATGTGAAAATGCAATACCTATAAATTATATAGTAAACAGTGAAACTTTAGCAAAAAATATTAAAATTAAAATAATCTATAAATAATTTTTTTCTTACTATACAGTATAATATGGTATTAACAGAGAAAGCCGGAATTCAAAGCCTTGCTCTGAACGCACTAAACACACACACCTTGACCTTCGATTCAGCAAAAGTTTATCTTGATTTGTGCGATCCATCTGCATTAGATGCGAACATGAAACTTTTTGAAAAAACTATGCCCGATTCGGGTGATGTTACCTACGACACCACAAACAGCGAGGTCGATTTCAAAACAATTAATGGCGGTACTGCTTCCGTCGGTGTCGCTAACTTGTCTAACGAGACAACTGTGTCAGCCACATACAATCGCGTACTTTTAAATAAATATATGGCTGACTTGGTTCGTGATGAAGATAATAACGCTCTTACAGCTGCCTTGAACAGCACCACTGCTGAAATTGCCAAGGTACGTATTGCGTTAGCATCTCATTTTGCACCTGTTGGATCTTCTATTAATGACTATTTACAGTCATATGAACAATTCCCTGCTGGCAAAGAAATTCGATTCAAAGATGCCGTAGGCGATGTAATCGCATACAAAGCGGCTACCGATGCTCTACCAACAATCCCTGTTGGTGTATATACACCTGGTACTACAGGTACTACAGCCAAGCTCGTATTTTCCGGTGTTGATCTTAGCGCCGAACCATACACAGTCGCCACTTCCACTAATCTTACCACTTTCAAGTTCGCTGGTGCTTCTGCTGCCTCTACTGTTCAATTAACTGTTGCTAGTGGAGTTTCAACATTTGAAGCTGGCGCCAATGGCGCTGTTACTGGTGCTTCTACTGCTGCCGGTAATATGGGCTTAAGCTTTGCATCTTCCTCTTCTACAGAGGCAGTTATTGATGCCACAGGCAGAACTTATGGTGGTGTTGCACTCACAGATCTCTCTGGTACATATACTGCTGGCATCACTGCATCTACTACCCCCTATGCCGACATAGTTGGTACATATACTGCCGGTACTGGTGCAGTAAAAGCAAAGCTCGTAATTCAAGGTGATCTTAGCGTCGCACCATACAATTATGCCACTTCCACTAATCTTACCACTTTCAAGTTCGCTGGTGCAAGTGCAGTCTCTAACGATGTTCAATTAACTGTTGCTAGTGGAGTTTCAACATTTGAACGTACTGCCACCGGCGTTGTTGCTGGTGCTTCTGCTTCTAATGGTACTATGGCCCTCACCTTCGAGGCTTCCTCTGCTACAAAGGCAGTAGTTAATTCTACTGGTGTATTCTTGGCTGCTGCAAAAGCCAAGCTCGTAATTCCAGGTGATCTTAGCGCCGCACCATACAGTTATAACACCACCGCTAGCGCTCTTACCACTTTCAAGTTCGCTGGTGCTTCTGCAGTAACAACTTGTACATTAACTGTTGCTAGTGGAGTTTCAACATTTGAAGCTGCCAACGTTGGCGCTGTTACTGGCGCCACCACATCTGGTGCTATGACCCTCAGCTTCGAGGCTTCCTCTGCTACAAAGGCAGTTGTCGATGCCACTGGTAAATTCTTCACCTCTAATTGGGTGCTTTCTTCTGCAACTAAGATGCCCGAATTAGTCGATACCAAAGTACCCGATACATACTTTTTAGGTGACAATAGTTTAAATGGATCTGTTATACAACCAGCCGTAGGTTATACTACCGCTTTAGGTGCTTACATAGCAGATGAAGATCCTGACGCTGGTAAATACAGAAGTGAAGACATCAAAATAAACGGCACTATTTCTGCAGCTACTGCAAATTTCTTATTACGACTTAGTAGCGGTGATGGCGCTGATGTTTTTAATGCTGCCACCACAACAGAAGAAGAGGTAAAAACAGTTAGAAATGGATTTGTAAAAGAACCTACCTTGACTTCACTCGTAGCATCCGGTGTTGGTGATTCCATATCAAAAAATGTAATTGCCGGATTAGATGGTTTTGGTGCCTATGCCGAAACTATTGGTTTTACCAATGCAAATTTTCAGGCATGGGATGATGCTATGGTAGTCGCTCAAAACCCAAACAGTGAAGTGTATATTTATTCCGCTAGTAATCAATACAGAGCTAAAACTCAATCACATGATAATACCCAATATGCAGCCGCAAAGGTACTTGCCGCTGAGAAAGCATTGGGTTCTAATGGTCCCACAACTGTTGCTAACGTAGAGCTTTACGTTGGAACAAGCACCGTCGTCGTAGAAAGAGCTGATGCCATCACAGGTTGGGTCGAGGTCTCAACCATCAAAGCGTCAGAATTATATATGCGTGCAGAAAATAATTACGTACCATCAACAAAGCTTACTTCAAATACATTTACCAAAGACGATATTGTAGACTTAGCAAAATCAAAGGGTATTACACTAAGTATCGACGGTAGTGGTGGAACAATCAAAACTTTATTCACCGAAATGGATGAAGCGAATGAAACAACTCTCGCTGAAAATGCTTTGGAAAGTTATAATACCGGAGAAGAATCAATACTCAGTAAGGTAGCTTCATATGCATTGAGTGAATCGTTAGCCACCACTGCTGGTACTACCAACATCACAAAATTAACGGGTTTAATCATGGGTGGAGCTTCTTCTCAGGTTAACACTGGTCAATTTACATTCACAGATCAAGGTTGCTTAGTGGCTGCTGCTATTGATATTCTTGATAACGTTAATGGTTTTGCACCATTGGCAAACGAAGCTGTTATGAAGGCCATAGCAAAGAGTGGTTTACTTAGAAAGGAAAATAATCAAAATGCATTCCATCCACTCGCAGGTATACGATTTGGTGCAAAATCTGTTTCTTCCACTGGAAACCTGAATGATTTTGCGGTGCCATCTAAGGGTGTTTCGGGAGCAACCTGGGCAAACGTAGGACTGGATGAACAAGTAAATTTAGTCGGTAAAATATACAATAACATTATTGAGAACAGTGGTCTTAATTTTAATGCCGCCGAAAAGGCACATTTGATTGATGACTTGGTTGAAGATTTTGTTGGTTCATCTGCTCTTAGCGCAGAGTATTTAATGCAACTTGATCAATATTTAGACCAAGATGTTAAAGACGAATTACTTAAGGAAAAGGGGACGGGTCTTATGCGTTTAGAAGCCGCTCCATTGAAATTGAGTGCCATGATAACCAAAGTCAATGACACAACCCTCACCATTGCAGATAGAAAGAGATGTTTAGGTGCTACACGTGTATTAGCTTTTGAATTTTCGGAACTTAACGCTTCGACCACCCCTGGTACAGCTCTCACCGCACCCGCAAGCAACACTATTACAAGCATTGCATCAATTGCTCCAAAATTAGATGCTGCAACTGCTAAAGCTACATTAGAAACATTACTTGAATTCGGTGGCCTTAGTCAAAATGATCTTGAAGTATTTTTACAAGCATTCTATGATCTTGGTCTTCTTGACAATATGGAGATGAATACTCTTGAGCTTTCTGCTTTCTCACCCAGTGATTTTACAGAGGCACTTGCAGGTGTAATGGCCAACGAAGCATCAAACCTTACCCAGTATGGTGCTTCTGCTAATGCCACTTCCAATGTGAATGAAATGACTGCTTCATACTCAAATCGCGTAAGAGGAATAGCATTAAATTTTATGCCAGCAATGAACCATCCCGCATTCAATCGTACCGTCTTTATTAGTGATATTAATGGAACAGCAGCAGCAGACTTATTTAATGCACAAATGGTTGCATTAGACGCATTTTCTGGTAATGAAAGATACATTAGTCCTGATCTTGCTCAGGCTTTGACACTTGATGGCTTTGACGATGCGGTGTTGAACAATGGACGTTTTCTTCAGGACGTGAAGGTGGGAAGAGTAATTAAAGGATCTGAACCAACCACCTACATTGATTAAATAAATAATATAAAAAATCATAAATAATATAAATAGTATAAAATTTATATTATTGAAGTAATAATAATGTCAATAGATCAAGTAGGGCACATAGCCCCCAATGCCTTTTGCCACACTTTTCAAAAGTGTATTAAAGTGTATTTTGCAACACTTTTCAAAAGTGTATAGAGACACCCACATCATATATGATAACATGGAACTCCCAATAACAGAATTGTTCGCGTCGTATGATTACCATAAAAACGTCAAACACCAATACACAAAGTCAGGACGCGAATTAGAATATTATAGTTATAATGTGGAGACCAATCGAGTAGCCGTTCCACTCATCAATAAAGAAGCAACATATGTGGCAAGAATCCAACAAGATAAAGTAGTCAAATTTCTAACCATGCACTTGGAAAACAATAAAAAATATTTATTGCAATAAAATATTGCAAAAATGTATCGTAGAATGTATCGCTAATTTCTCCAAAAAAAAATGAGAAATGTTTTACTGACCATGCATATCTTAAATCATAACAAAGTACTTACGTACGTAGAATAAATTCAAAATGTATAGCCGTTTCATTAATCATGGAAATTTAGTTGATCATGCATATCAACGCAAAGGTGTAGACTGGTGTTTAGTGCAAGAGGCAGGGTTCCGCCCCTGCGAGACGGTCCAACCGTTGAAAAACGTAGTTCCAGCCCTGCCGCAGGCACAAGCAAAAGGCGCCATTCTCGCAGATGAGATGGGTCTCGGTAAAACCATTACCATGCTCGCCACCATTGCCCTCCATATCAAAACCCATAAGATAACACTTGTGATAGTCCCACCGGTTCTGATCGAACAATGGGCCAATCAATCAACCACCATACTTGGACACACACCTTTTGTCTTTCATGGTGCTCATAAAAAATACATAGACGCCATTCCAGAAGACACCCATATAGTCATCACCTCGTATTCCACAATGACCCACCCAGTCATCGCCAATCAATATTGGGACCGTATTATCTTCGATGAAGCCCATCACATGCGCAACCCCAAGACCCGGAATTTCAAATCCGCATCAAAACTCAAGACATCATTCAAGTGGCTTCTAACAGGAACGCCAATTCAAAATAAACGTAAAGACCTTTATAGCCTCTTTACACTTATGAACATTCCTCGGGAAACATACATGGTCGAAGAAAATCGACACGCACTCCTTCGGCAATACATGTTGCGTCGTACAAAAGAGAGCGTAGGTTTAGCCAAAAACATGCCCCGATTACATCATCATCAAGAGACGATAAAGTGGACGGATCCTGTAGAAAAGCAAGAATCAGAGCGCATCCATGAGCTTCTTGCATTTTCCAAAATTAAAGGCTCACCCTCAAATGCACCCTCAAATGCACCCAATGCCAATACATTGGCGAATCTTCCACCCATAGTCCTGCTAATGAAAGCCAAGCAGATGTGTGTTATGGGTACATGCAGCAGGGTTCCGCCCCTGCGAGACGGTGGAAATGAAGCAGGTCCAAGCACATCCGGTCCAAGTGCAGAAAATGAAACCAACTCAGATCCATTCGTCGCAGGGGGTCGAAACCCCCAAACATTCGTCGCAGGGGGTCGAAACCCCCATAGAAACCCCCATAGTAAGATGTCAACAGTCATCAAGCGTATCGTAAAAAATCAAGACGCAAGCACTAAGAAGTTGGTATTTTGCCACTTCCGAACTGAAATGGACATACTGGAAGAGCATCTTGTGCAAAACAATATTCGCACAGCCAAGATAGATGGCAGAATATCTTCTCAGAAAAAGCGAACAAAGATAATGGCCGATACAAGAATCGAGGTCCTCATTCTCCAGGTACGAGTAGGCTGCGAAGGTCTCAATCTACAATCGTATTCCGAAGTGTATTTTGTAAGCCCTGCCTGGAATCCTTTTATAGAAGACCAAGCCATTGCCAGATGCCATCGCATAGGACAAAAGAAGCCAGTGAATGTATATAGATTTTATATGGAAGGTTTTGACCAAGAACAGCCAACCTTCTCCCAAGACATGTATTCCTCTCAAGTGCAAGAAACGAAAAAAAAATTAGAAAAAGAAATAATATCGATATCTGAATAAATGTATATAACAAAAAACAAGCAAATAAAAAAGCAAATAAAAAAGAAACAAACCTCTTTTTTATTCGATAAGCATATATATAAACCCATCATTCGTCGCGGGGGCCGAAACCCCCCACCGAAACCCCAACCGAAACCCCAACCGAAACCCCCACCGAAACCCCCAACGAAACCCCCACCAATTCATTCGTCGCAGGGCATAAAACCCCCACCAATTCATTCGTCGCAGGGCCGAAACCCCCACCAATTCATTCGTCGCAGGGGGCCGAAACCCCCAACGAAACCCCCGCCCCCCGTACTCTACTGGCCTGTTGTTCTTCCATGATATCCTGGATATAATCATTCGGATTCTCTTGGTGTTTACCCATCCAACTAAAAAACTTCATCCGACCCTTATTTTTATGATTTACGTCGTCTCCGTAAAAAGAAACATCATCATGCTCAAAAACAATTAATTTATATAAAAACGGATTCACCTTCTCAGGTTCTATAATATTCAATCGACAACATGGAATCATTTCAAGCCAAGGATAAAATAAAACCCGAATCCAATGTTTTTTCTTCAAGTTCGCATTTAAAATCTCGCGTTGAAACATGCGATCAATCTGTGAAAAGGCCGTAGTAAGAAACAAAATCGTATCCACGCATTCCTTTTTATTCTTATATAAAACAGACACTCTATGAGACAATTTCCGAGTGGTAGTATTCTGTATTTCCATGTCCCGATTTTTCTGAAACGCATTAATAAAGCGAAGTTCGTTTTTGATTTCCTTCAAGTTGGCAATAATTTTCGTCCGGTAATCAGATATTTTTTTAATCAATGTAAAAATATTCGTATTGTATATGATTGGATAACGATAACGAATCTGGCGAGGTATTAAGAATTGATTCGTCTCCTTTATTTCTTTTATTTTATCCTCAATAATTTTAATCTCTTCTCGTACTTTATTCATGAGTTCATTTTGTTTCGACATTTCCTCGTCAAAACTAATTTTGCGTTCATTATCATCTGTGCATTCCTTATAATTACGCTCAGTGCGCATGAGTTTATTTTTATGTTTCAATACGCTTGCCTCACTAAATAATAATGTGTTTCCAGAGAGAAATTCAATCTGAGTCTGTATTTTATCATATTGATGTGATGAAATTTTATGCGCTTCAGATGCGGCATCCAGTTTTAAATAATTGACAATCGACAATAAAAAAGCAGAAAAAGCATTCAAAGTCGCAATAATGAGTGAACCATAGTAAAGGTGGTCGATAGACCCGGCCAATACCGAGCATGTTACAGAAATAAAAATAGTAGGCAACATGAGACAATTCAATCGCACAGATGTAAAATGACTGGATTCCATATATAGTATTTTTTGACACCGCAGATAGCTGGCGATAATATCCAGATGCGCCGAAGTGCGCGATACGACATCGGTTTCGAATTGTTCATCTATTTTATCACGCACGGCCGAAAATTTCACCTTTTGATAACGAATCCTCTTGTTATTAAATAGCGCTTCTGTTAAATTGTCCGGCGTGTATAAGTGTCGTTCATTGTTCCCAATAGCATATTCAGTATCATCAAATGTATCTTTTGATAAATCGTCTGAATAGGAATCACTATATTCGCTACCACTCTCGTGTCTATCGTTTTTAATAACTCGCCGAATACCTTTTTCTAAATCAACGCCTACAATATCAACGCCTACAATATCAACCTCAATGGCGTTACTATTATTTATGCCATTGTTACTTATGCCAGCATTAGTATTTATGCCAGCGTTAGCATTTATGCCAGCGTTAGTATTTATGCCAGCGTTAGCATTTATGCCAGCGTTAGCATAAGCAGCATTAACATAAGCGCCAGTATTAGAAAATGTTTCATCCAATGGTATAGGAAGTAAATCCTTCATTTTCAAATTAATACGACCCTTCTTTTGTTTATCCATTAAAAAAACACTTTATAAATATATTCTATTTTTTTCCAATTACACAGTAGACCCAATTACACAGTAGACCCAAATCCTCCAGCACCTAAAGTTCCTTTTTTGCAACACTTTTTTAAAGTGTAATCCCTAAATCCCCCAAAGTATCAACTAATTCCACATAAAATGGTTTCAAGTCCCCCATACAAATCTGGAAATATCTATCATTTACCTGAATATGTACACCGTTTTCAACATCAGCCCTGCTGCAAGCATCATGAGCCCTGCGGCCAGCAGCACCATCAATAGCCCTGCGGCAAGCAGCACCAACCAGGTCAACGGCCGCAATCAATTCGCCTCTATATCCAGAGTCAATAATTCCCACACTATTGCTCATGCGCATATTCGATTGACTAATACTCGAGCGAGGAAATAAATAGTATGCCAATGGTTTACCTGATTCAATATCATACGCAGCAGCCATCACTCCGAGTGGAATTTTATTGTTCAGTTCATTTTCTCTATATAATATGCGCTCAGATGGTTGCAAAATATCAAACCCAGAATCTGGGTGAGAAGAATCGTTTAGCCTCGCGTTGTGTGCAGCCACCCGCTTCTCATATTCCTCCCGCAAAACGGGATCAATAACATACATTTTGCATACAGATTTTGAAGCACCCATGTTAAATCCACTCATTCATTAAATGATATATATATAAGTATACAAAATCAATGTGTCAATTTTATAATAATCTATTTTATCAGCCCTGTGGCGAGCATACAGCCCTGCGGCGAGCATACAGCCCTGCGGCGAGCATACAGCCATGTGGCGAGCAAAATCAATAAAACAAAAAATGAAGATATATTCTATAAATACGTAATCATCATGTCCCATGCATTACCATTCAAGTCTCATGAACACGAGTCGTTTTCCAAGTCATCCCCATATTTACTTACATCAAAGGATTATTACTATGCCTCGATGGCTGCCAATGCGGGACATGAGTCGACAATGATAAGTAAACACGGGTGTGTCGCTACATGTGGAAGCGGTCATCTACTCGCAACAGCAACCAATTGTATTCGCTCCTGTTCCAAGGAAGGTTTTCTTGGAGATCAGTGTTCATGTCATGCCGAAATTCACGCCCTAAGAAAATTATATTATTCACATGTATTGCCGTCATTCCAGACGAATAGGAAACGTTTAGTCTTTTATAACGGAAAAAAGATGCGATCTTTTTATAGTAAAATAACCCTATATGTGGTTCGCGTGGGGAAAAATAATGAATGGTATGATTCATCGCCATGCGAACAATGTGCGAACGTTTTAAAATTGTTAAACGTCAAGCGAATAGTTTTTACCAATAAGGACGGTCTTCTTGAAAAACACAATCCTAAATACTATAATACGAGTTTCACGACGACCGGAAATATGCACATTAAAGACAAGAGTTTATCTACCCAATATAATTTTCAGGCAAGACACCGGCGGCTTGAGCTTCTTGCCAAGTATCATAATTAACATCGCATCCGGCAGCAACACCTTGATTATGAACCAAGTTCATTGGGAAGTGTTGTTTATCGGGTCCAGATGGTAAGCAATTGCGTTTTGCGGGACCACCAGTCGTAATATATTGTTCTTGCGACATGGCTGGTTGATTGAAATTTTTCGCATAGGGTTTATATACCACTTTACGACCGCCGATGAAATAAGAAGCAGCTTTTGGATTTCCAGAACATTCGTACACGTCCTCCCCGGTCCCAGCACCCGCATCATAATTACCACAAGACCCGCTATTTTGCAAGTTCGTAAATACACACGAGCCATTTTTCTGTGTTTTTTCTCGCACATACAAGCCCTGATCTGTCGTAGATACATAACTGCTATTACCTGGTTGAGTCCAAGAATACGGATATTGACTATTAAGTACGACTCTGGGGCATATATAATCATCATCATATGCGCTCCATTTGCGTTCATAGCGCATATCAAGCATACCTCTGGTGTTTACAGAGGAAGGTTTTATTATTTCGGGATCATTCGTGCAACAAGAACCGGAATTGCTTACAGTTTTGTCATATATACCACAACATCCACCATTACCCATGGGTAAGTTTCCGCGGAAGGGAGTGCGAGAAACATTGGAAACCCTCCTAAATCGTCCAACACCACCTACATTACGATGACCACCATTTAATGAAAACCCATTTTTTCCAATACCAGAAATAGGATCAACTCGTGGATTATGTCGTGAATTTCGTTTTAAACATACTATACTCATTGTTATCTATATAATGTTATTAGATAATAATGCATGTTTTCCTATTGTATAAAAACTTCTATTATGTATTGTCCAATGAAGCCATCGTTATTTACATCACTATCAACGCTTAAACTTATGCCTTGATCACTATTAATGTTCCAATAAGAAATGGAATTATCATCAACACTTTTTAATAATTTAAATGGAATATATGTGGCGGCTAATTCATTTTTGATTTTTTGTGCTTCAGAATCGAAATCCGCTTCGGATATAATAATATAAGTATCGGCACTAGTTTTATTTATGTTTATAAATTTATTTAATAAAGACAATATATTTGTTAAAGCATATCTATCTGAAAATATGCTAACAGATTTTTCAAAAATTTTATTGTAAAATAATAAATCGGTTAATGTCATTTTGTTTGAAACATACAATATTGATTTATTTTTGATATAATTTCCAATATTTGTAAAGTATGTATTTAATATACTTGATGAAATAGAATTGTTTGATAATGTGTATTGAAATTTTTTATTAGTTGCATTTTCAATATATTCTGAATTACAAATAAAATATAATCTATCATCATTAACATTAATATATACACCAAATTCGGTACTAAACATGTACGTATCTTTAGTATTATTAAGTAATAAATAGTTATTGTTATCCATTTTATAGCAAAAAAATAATGAACTTACCACGTCGGTATAAGTATATTCACCTTCTTCTAATATTAAACTATTACCTATATAGTAATCTTGAATATTTTCATCATAAATCTGAACATCTAACGAGCATGAACTGACACTTATATTTACATCGCTACTCACATTACCGATCGCTTCAATACATATCTGCTCAGAATTAAATTTTTTGACACTATTTTTTTGTGTTAAAAAGGTCATAGTATAAGTTCCGATACTTGGTATACTATTTTTTTCCATGGAATAAAAAACATCCGTTTTATTAATAAATGTTTTAATACTTGCATAAAAAAACCCTGGTGGGCCGTTCATTTCGTCAACCTCAAACGTGAGAACATATTTTATTAAATTCGTTAAATGGCTAATTTCACTTGTTGAAAATCTATTACATATTGTCATATAAGCTTGTTCTCCTGTGGACATGGTTTCATTTTTAAGTACGCTCATTGTAAATCCACCATCACCCGTGCGTGTTGGAATTTTATCACTAATTGCGTCAAGAGACCCGGCTCCAAATAGTTCCTGTAAATATTTTATATTATTTGCACTATATATCTTATCTTTTTCATTTTCAATATAATATTGTTTAAAATCTTCTGTACCCATTAACACGCGATAATATAGGTCTTCATCACTTGAAGTATAATTATCAGTGGATTCATCAAAGTTATAAAGAGTATTAGTACTATAATTTTTTATAACATTATTTTTCACCAATAGTAAACTATCATTATACTTATATAATCCATTATCAAGTGTATTAATAGCTGGAAATTTTGACACTTTTGTAAATACAGCGTTTTTTAACGACAAGTCTCCCTTATGATCAGAAATAGTAACCTCATTGCCCGTATCCGCAATAGAATATTTCGAAGTAAGCCATAATGGATATTTCTGTGAAGAAACTCCATATACTCCTTCTTTTTGATAAGTTAATATTCCTTTAGTTTTTGAAATACCATTATTAAAAGAAGTCCATAAGACTTGGTCATTAATACTTAATTCATTTCCGTAATTGTAAACAAGGTTCATGTAGTGATTTGACGTAGCTTGTTTCGATTCAACATAATGAAAATTAATATACTTCCCCATTAACGCATTATTAGCATTAATAGATGCAATAAATTGATCATAGTTTATGTATCCGTATCTTATTAAATTATTAACACTAATATTATTTTTAGTAGAAAGAAATTCATTTAATGATATGGCTACTTTAGGTTCTGTTGTAATAATTTTATGATTCTTAATTTCACCTCTCAAGAAACGATTGCCATCAGAGCTTAAAATATAAATACTACCGATGGTACTATTTTTAAATGATAAATCTCCATATGTAATATCACTATGCGTTATTAATGTATCTAATTGTATAGATTTAAACGCACCTGCTAAAATATCCACAGTGCTTGTAGGAATTATTAATGAAAGTTTCAATTTTTCAGATATTGAGCCATATGAATAACCAACGAAAGCGTTTTGGGAAATGGTCTTTAGACCATAAGGTAAAAATAACTGGCTATATTTAGATGACAATTTCTCTAAAGATCCTACGCCAATTTTTTTTATTGACTTATCCAATATAATAGGATCAGCTCGTTTACCCTCTGGATATTTAACTATAGTACTTCTATCAATGTTATATAATATACCTTCGTTTGATGAATAATTTTTATTATTAGAATCAACAAGTATATGTTCTAAAGTTGGTATATTTCGAAAAGCAAAGTTGCCAATGTTTTGAGTAGTTGATGGAATAAGAATAGATGTTAGTGATGTATTTTCAAAAGCCCGCTCGCCAATAAATTTTACATTAGAATCGTCTGTAAATATTATACTTGATAAATTAAACGACATATAAAATGCTCCTGGCAGTATTTCATCAATATTAGCACCTAATTTAACATCTTTTATATCAGCTACATCAACATAAGTACTTAAATCATCATAACCAAGTTTTATTTCTACAGTAAACTCGATAAGTTTACCAGCGGTTGTTGTTATTGAAACATTGGGAATTGATGTTTTTAATACGGTAGATTCTATTTTTCTTGATAAGGGAGATTCTATTTTTCTTGATAAGGGAAATGGAGCGCTTATTATATTTAATTTATTAGATAGCGTATTATCTACAAAGTTTTTAAAAATTCCAAATGACATTTATATAATATATATATTAAAAAATAAATATTATATTTTCCAAGATTCGTTCTCTCCATACTCTATTTTTTCCTGGGTACTTTACTTTGGACACATTTCCAAAACCAGGGTCCTTCGTAAACCACTTTTAAAGAGCCGCCATTCAATAGGCGCGTCAAGTGAAATTCCGATGTCATCGAACTATAATGCACAAAAATGCGATTGAACTTTGCATTCTCTTTGTGATTCGGTACGATATCTATACTGTCAATATTCCCCAACTGACAGTTATTGAAGATGCTCTGTATAAAATCCTTCGTAAAACTATTGTCTACACGAGGAATACATATACTAATCTTTTGCCCTACACTGGCACATGCAATAGGCGCACATGCAATAGGCGCACATGCAATAGGTGTATCTGGCATTATATGTGAACAATTAATAGATTTCATTCGGGTTAATGTCCATTCAATACCAGATTGAGTCATCTTCAATTTTATTTATTATGCTGCCTCCATTTATAATTATATAATCCATTTATTTAATAATAAACATATAAAAATTTTTAATTACGATCAATCGATGTAGCTGTTAGGAGGCATATAATATACGACATGTTTCTTTAAATACTAATTTATCTATTTTAACATGTATATAAATGTATACCATGTATATAATTTATATAAGTAGTAGTACAAGTAGTAGTACAAGTAGTAATACACAACAATGAATAATGCTCGTTTTGAATGTCTTAATAGTGCACCAGGTCCAAGTGCAGGTCCAAGTGCAGGTCCAAGTCCAAGTCCAGGTCCAAGTAATCAAAGAAACCCTGGCAAGAAGCGCGATCGGAACAGGAAAAAAAATACCCGTTTTGAATGTCTGAACAACAATGAACCAATCCTTAAACCTGAACCAATTATTAAACCTGAACCAATTATTAAACCTGAACCAATTATTAAACCTGAACCAATCCTTAAACCTATCCTTGAACCTATTCTTGAACCTATCCTTGAACCTATCCCTGAACCCGTCCTTGAACCTGAACCTGAACCACAACGATCGTGGAAAGATTGTATCCAATCATCAAAAGAAGAAAGGGAACGAGATTATCCTAAAAGGGGATGGGTTAGCTATCATATGGACAAAAAGACACGTCATATAACAAGAACAAGCAATCCTTTAGACGACCGAGAATATCAACAAAAACAACAACAATACGAAGCATTAATGGAACAAGAAGAGCAACAGCGTATATACGAAGAATATCGCAAGAAATTAATCAATGATTTCGAATACGATCTTGCCATGGGTTATAGAGAAGATTTTTATTGTGTAGAAGATTATATTTACCATTTAGATACATGTATATATGACGAGGATGATGAAGAATGTTATGAAGAAGAATATGACGAAGACTCTCAAGAAGAAAATTATTAGTTAGAAACAGAATTCAATTTTCTATCCATTAAATAATTACATTATATGGAACCCGAATATATGGAACCCGAATATATGGATATGGAACCCGATTATTTAAAAACTTATTTTATTTATACCAGCCACGAAGATAAAATTATGCAAATAAAAGAGACCCAATTATTATACGACGATCCAGAAACAATATCAAAAATGAGACTTATTCAAAAAATACAAGAGATGAAACGTGATGAGTTCGGTAAATATATTCTAAAAAACATCGCACTACATCATATTGTATTGAATGACAATAATATACGCGCATATGTTGACGACAAGATAACACATGAATCGTTTTTCAATGAGATTACTTATTTAAGCGATATCAAGGTTCATGCAACCAACTCTTTGTTTCAACCATTATCATCGCTGTATGTCATTTTACAAGAAAAGCCATATAAGGAAGAATCGCACAACAATACGAAAAAAATCAAGTATTCTCCTGTACATCCGAAAAAACTCTTAAAACGAAAAAGCTTAAAACAAAAATTTTAATATAAAGCATCCAATGGAAGAATCGTTCGCGGCTCCCAATATCACCATGTTGAATCCATTACAGAAATTAGGAAATAGTGTGGAATATACTTGGAATATTCATATCCAAGAAAAGATAACCCAATTTTATTTTCAATTAGTTCGCACCGAAGATCATACCACGATTGAGACCAAGTTCCAGGAAATTTTACATGAATTATTCCATACCGAAGATGCAACTGAATATGCAACCCAAAATACAACCCAAGCTGCAAAGCATATGAAAGACATGGTATTTCGCATGATAGCCCAAACACGCGACACACATTCAGGAAAAGGTGAATATAAATTAGCCTATATGATGCTTTATAACTGGGCAAAGTACGATATGAAAGGCGCTATTCGATTAATAACTTATTTCGTCTCATCAGATAAAAAATTAAAGGAGCCATATGGTTCATGGAAAGACGCAAAATATTTCGCGGAATATTGTTATAATCGCCATGAGAATTTTTCGTATACATTATACCAATATATAATTGGGATGATAAATATTCAACTTATATGTGATAACACATTATTTGACACGCAGCCCAATAAGGATCAGGATCAGGACAATAATAATGCGCATATATCTTTATGTGCGAAATGGGTTCCACGTGAAAACAAAGCATATGGATGGATGTATGAACAATTGGCCCTCGATTATTACTCTCGCTCCACTGAAAAAACAATAGTATGGACTGACAGGTCAGAGAATTACGCAAAGATGATCTATCGGCGTATATTAACCAAATTGAATAAGCATCTGGATACAGTACAAATCAAAATGTGCGATAAAAACTGGAAAAATATCAACTTTGACCACATAACAAGTATCACCCTTAATAAGATGCAATATGCCCTTTCTTTCAAAGACAGGGCGGCCAACCCACTCACGAATGAGTATGACAATCAAGACCGTATCCAATGCGCCCAAAACTTTTCAAAATGGTGCGCTTCCAAAACAAATATACCAGGTAAACATATACTCGGTAAACCTATACCAGGTAAACATATACCAATGTATGATTTTGTAAAAACGGCATATCAATTAGAAGCGCATTATGACGAGGAGCTCGTGGATCTATTGAATAAACAGTGGGAAAACAATGGTCATCAAAATAATAAGCAATTAGAATATATGATTCCAATAATTGATACATCAGAATGTATGACGCAAGACAACAATCGACCATTATATACTGCCATGGGATTAGGAATTCGTATTGCGGAACAGTCGAAATTGGGAAAACGGTGCATGACTCTTTCTCACACAGCTTCATGGGTGAACTTGGAACATGCCAACACATTTTACGATAGTGTAATGGCTATTAAATCGACGAGTAGTTCTATACGTGCAAATATATCAGAGTCAATGGAGTTAATATTGCAGCATATTAAAGAAACTAAAATGACCAAACACGAAGTCTCACAATTAACAGTGGTTGTATTATCAAATATGCAATTCGATCGCGCAAAAAGTATTATACCAATAGATGTGGAAATTGAAAATCAGTATGAAAAGGTGGGTATAGAAATAAGCGGTGTTCCATATAAACCCCCACGCATAATATTTTGGAACCTTATGGAAACAGATGGATTTCCTACGGTATCTTTTCGAACAGGAGTAGCAATGATATCTGGTTATAGTCCTCAATTAATAAACACGTTTATGAAGATAGGAAACAAATCCTTTGACAATTATAATCCATATAATATTTTGAAAGGCATTCTCAATAGACCAAGATATAAATTTTTACATGCATAAAAAAATATAAAAAACAAAATATAAACATTGATTCCTTTACTTGGGCATTGAAAACGCCCATTTTTCAAAGATAATTCTTTGAGGATCGCTTTCTCGTTTTGTTATGTTTTACATATACTGCTTCCCTGTTATATGCTCCCTTGAAAATATTTAGTAAATATATTAATGCGTTTAATGGGTTGGGGGGAAATATATTTTATTATATAAATGATAAATAGAATCTTAAATTTTATTGAACTTTTTTGGTTTTTAGTGCCTGGTTTTATAGCTGATTATTTCTACATAGACCCTCATTTCAGTGCTTTATTTAATTTAGTCAAATTAAACAATAATATAATTAATAAAAATCAAACATTCCTAATAATTGGCGGTGCCTTATATCCAAGAACGTATATGGCATTGTTAAAACTTGGAGTTAATATTAATAATGTTTATATATGGGATTATTCTAACGAAAGCATCAATAAAACGAAGATGTATTTTCCAAACATAAAAATAGAACATAAAATGTATGATGAGAAAAGTATAATTGATTATGATAATGTTATTTTACCGTTAGCATTTTGTAAATACAATAGCAAGTGTATAAAACAATACACGTATAATTTGATAATACACGACTACATTTCTGTTTTTTATAATAATCCATTGATAACATATTATAACGTCTATTTTGGTATTAAGAAATTATCATTTATACCAAGCAGTAAAAATTATTTAATTGATTCAGTGAAAATAGAAAACAATAAAATTTTTAATACGATATATTATTTAATAGGTTGTTTAACTACATATTATATTATTCCGTTTGTTGTTTCAATTTATAAATTCGCTTATCATCCTAACGACAATATAAACTATTAACTAATAAAGGTATTCGTTCGTTATTAATACCATATAATTTAGTTAAATTAAATTGTCAATAATTGAAAATACAAAGGTAATTAATTATACAAAGGTAATTAATTATACAAAGGTAATTAATTATACAAAGGTAATTAATTATACAAAATAAAACAGCAAATTATAATATAATACATATTATAATATGGTAGGTTCCAGTATACTTCCGGTAACGATATATAAAAATAAATTATACTTTCTATTTGGTAAAGAGAATCCGAATGAAAAAAGTGCCCCGGGTTGGTCGGATTTCGGAGGACGAATAGAAACAACTGAGACCCCGCTGCAAGGAGCAATACGCGAGGGATGTGAGGAAATGTCTGGGTTTTTAGGGGATGAAAAACAATTGAAAGCATTAATACAAAAAAATGGTGGAACTATGCGCATAGATCATAATAACAATAACCATACATATTACGTACACTTGTTTTATATAGATTATGATCCAACCTTACCCATGTACTATAATAAAACTCACAAATATATGTGGGATAAAATAGATCAGGCATCTCCACTTTTTGAAAAAATAGAAATAAGGTGGTTTGCTGAAAGTGAATTGAAAAAAAGTCGATTTCAATTTAGACCATTTTATAGAGAAATAGTTGATGTAATTATAACAAAAAATAAGGAAATATCTGATTTTATAGCATAGAAATATTTATGGCATAGAAATATATACAGATCTAAACTTTGAATGTATTTTATTATTCATATTTAAATATTCAAATACATATAATATATATAATGGGAGGAAATCACGGATATAAATTGCAGAAGCGAACCAAGCATTTGGTAAAATCGCAAAATTTCAATAAGCCTGGTAAAGCAGACCAACACACAAGGAGTCTGGATATGTATGGATGGGGGGGTGTTGAGAAATACAAAGACTACGTCAACAGGGAATTCGGCATAAAATTCAAGACACAAGATACAGGTTTCTATTCGGGCAGGCAAAATTCAAATATGGACACCAGTCATATGACGGAAGAAGAAATTATAAATCTAAACGGACAACTATATGAAGATTTTTACAAAAAGGTTCCTTCAGATTGGGTAAATTTCCACGACAAGACAAGATGGCGCGTGGAAAAAAATCGCAGCAAAGAGCGTCGTCGCAATGAGGATAGGAAGATGGATAGAAATATGGATATATAAATATAAATACAATATATTTTTTGGCATTTAACCGTGATATTTTAAATATCATCAATTGAAACAATATTATTCTCGTCGTCGGTAATAATTTTCTTTGCAACTCCATCGTTTATATCCTGTTTTATTTCATGGACAATATTATCGGTAATGCTGTGGTCTGCATTAGAAAATTCAATTTCATCTTCACCAGCACCTGCCCCGGCAGCACCTGAACCAGCCACAGCCACGACCCCCGACATAATATCTGGAGCCAATTGCGCCAATTTCATTCCATTAATTTTTTTCAATTTTTGTTTTTCACCATCATTATAAACTTCCAAAAGATCACATTTCGGCAACTTATCGGCAGATCCACCCCCAGACTCCCAACTTCGGTCGCCGACCATTACCCATGTACCAATAGCTACAGTATTATCTCTTTTACTGCGCCCTCGAAACTTATTTCGAATAACACAAAGTCTTTTCTTTGCATCATTAGATATAACCTCGCACATACCATTGCCGAACATTTTCGTTACAGATGCATACATTTCATCTTCATCTACAACAAGACGTAGGGCACGGTTTCCACCCCCACCGCCTCCACCTTGAAACTTGCGTCCCATTTTCTTCGCTCCGCTTCCGCCAAATGAATTTTTAACCATGTTAGATTGTTATATGAATACTCATTATATAATAATCCATCTAATATCATTTTTTTATTTTATTATTATTAATTGTTCTTTTTATCACCAGAATCATCTGCTGGATCAGGATCCAGATCCTCATTAGGATCAGTGTCAACATCAGTATCAAGATCCTCGTTAGGATCAGTATCAAGATCCTCGTTATGATCAAGATCCTCATCTGTAGCATGATAACTCTCGTCATCCTCATCGTCCTCTTCATCATCCTCCTCTTCTTCCTCTTCATCGTCCTCATCTTCCTCCTCCTCTTCTTCATCGTCCGACAATAGCAAGTCCTTTTTCGGAGAAGCTAAAAACCTTTCTTTCATTTCACTATAACGAATATGTCCACTAACATTATATAGAATAACGTAAAAACATACCAACACCGCTCTATTCAATATAGAAGATGGCATAATAGGCAAAAATAATGCAACGATTTCCGCAACGGTACACGACAATTCCCGATTATTACCCACGTTTGATTCAACGACCTTATTAAAGTAATGCAAGTTATTCTGACCCTTCATATATGAAGTCATATATATATGTTCTTTTAAGTTAATTTCCCATAGGTTTTTTCGAAACCTCGATTCAGCATTATATAATCCCATTGAAACCACATTTCCTTATGTTCCAAGTAATAATCGAACATTCCTTCATAAGTTTTTCCCCGATTAACAATAGCTTCCACTTCAAGTAATTCGTCTTGATTCCATCCATCGAATACTCCAACATTCGTATCATACAATTCATAAATAGAACATTCCTTCTTCTCATCGGATAGTAGAGAGAATGCAACAAAATGTAAAAAAAACAAGGTAAATGGAATGTATTTATTTTTGATAGGTTTTGCGAGAAGTTTTTTTACTGCTTCGCGATCTTCAATACAACTAAAATCCATAATACAAGACTTGTCGAAATTATGCAATAAAGGCATGGCACTTTTTTGATGAATATATAAATCGTCTATTTGAAAATAAAAAAATATATTGTTGCTATGAAGACTTTCCAAGCACGTATGTAGATGTTTTTTATAAAAAAACAGCTCTCGATCTTTTAAAACCACACATTCTCTAACTAAAAATTGCAAGAATGGCTCACTATTCTTGCTGTATTCAATAATGCTTGTGTACATGTTATATTTTTCAACACTTTCTGGTATAAAATACATCAATTCGTACATGGGAATATTCATAATTTTTGTAAAAAGGTCTTGTGCTTTGACCGCTGGTCGCCCACACATAGTTCGAAGCATATCTACTTATAACATAATATAATATTTATTAGGTAATTTATAATGTTATATATATAT
>Ga0066609_10000526_pt1 | contig 25165 bp, 16 predicted proteins | sample SaaInlV_DNA_150m_FD_60378 | JGI IMG/M metagenome (GOLD analysis project Ga0066609, IMG submission 60378) | Marine microbial communities from expanding oxygen minimum zones in the Saanich Inlet - SI075_LV_DNA_150m | ecosystem: Environmental > Aquatic > Marine > Unclassified | place: British...
CCACACCACCACCTCTTTAAAAAATCTCAATGAGATTCTCGCTTCGATGGGAGAGGGGGTGTTGGTGTTCGGTGAACGGGGGAAGATTGAACACTGCAACCCTGCATTCAGTGCATTGAGTGGATATTCGTTTGAACAGGTCCTGGATAGTCAGGAGAGCGCCCTCTTTGAGCTGCTTCCCGAAGGTGCATTTCAGGATCAAGAGGTGTTGATGAAGACAGCGGACCGGGAAAAGATCTCCGTGCTGCTCTCACGCTCACTCTTGACTCTGCATGGAGAGGTCTCTGCGCATTCCGTCTTAGTGTGCCGAGATCTGACAGAGCGCAAACGGATGGAGCAACAAGAGCAAGATGCAGCCTTTCAGGCGGGCATTGCGGAGATGAGCGCCTCTATTTTGCATAATATCGGCAATACGATTACCGGGGCAACCAGCCAAACCATCAAATTAAAGGGGTTTAATAAAGGGTTGAGTGTTGTTGAGAAAGGGCTGCAGCAAGGGGCAGAGCGTATGCAGCAGCTGCTCGATAAGAGGGACTCGATAGATTCAGAGTCACTGTTTAAAGAGATTGAGTGGGGGCAGAAAGTATTTACCTCAACCGCAAAAGTGGTGAAGGATGTGAGCGGAGAGGAGGGGCTGAGTCTTGTAGAGTCCAAGCTGGGTAAGAGTATCAGCCATATCTCAGAGATCATCTCTCTACAGCAGAGTGCAACCCGAGGGGGGACACATATCACCCAATTTGCACTGCGTGGGACAGTTTTAGACAGTATGGAGATGATTCACGACAGCCTAGAGCGTTACAATATCTCTTTTGAGTTAGAGATTGATCCGTCGATAGAGCATGTCATGCTGCCTAGAAACCCTCTGATTCAAATGTTGTTGAACCTGTTCAAAAATAGTATGGAGTCGATTCGGCTGCGCATGAAACAAGAACCCTCACTAAAAGGGCGTATTGACGTGTATGTGGTACCTCAACAGGATGAGATGTTCCTGTTAACGGTACGAGATAATGGTGCGGGTATTGATCCAGAGGTTGCAGAGTCGCTGTTTCATTTTGGTTTTACAACCAAATCGACAGGCTCCGGTTTTGGGCTGCATGCCAGTGCCAACTTCGCCAGCAGCATTGGTGGCGATATCCGAGCGAATAGTAAAGGAATCAATCAGGGGGCAGAGATGAGAGTGTCACTGCCGCTCGTGGTTAAGAAGAAAGGATAAGGATATGTTGATGATTCAGGGAGGGCCGGCGCTGTCTCGGTTCCGTGTGGAAAAAATGGTATGCCAGCTCGCAGAAGCGGTGCCAGCAGTCAAAGGGGTCACCACGCAGTGGCTTCACTTTGTGGATCTCCATAGTGCATTGAGCGATGCGCAGCAGACTATACTGAATCGTCTGCTGGAGTATGGTCCCTCTCATCATGATACGGTGGTTACGGGACGTCAGTGGGTGGTTGTCCCCCGTTTGGGAACGATCTCCCCTTGGGCGACCAAAGCAACAGATATTGCCAATAACTGTGGGCTGGAACAGGTGCACCGTATCGAGCGCGGTATTCTCTGGGGTATTGAGTTGGATGAGGCGCTGGATGAGAAGAGTGAGGCTACCCTGCTTTCGCTTATCCATGATCGCATGACCGAGGCGGTACTGGAGTCTGCGGATGATGCAGAGGTGCTCTTTACCACCACTGAACCTGCGCCACTGATCAGTGTTGATATTCTTGGGGGCGGCCATGCAGCACTGGAACAGGCCAATGGCGAACTGGGGCTGGCACTGGCTGAGGATGAGATTGACTATCTGGTTGAGAACTTCAGGACGATGGGGCGTAACCCCAACGATATCGAGCTGATGATGTTTGCCCAAGCGAACTCGGAGCACTGTCGCCACAAGATATTCAATGCCGACTGGATCATTGATGGGCAGTCGCGTGAAGAGACCCTGTTTGGGATGATTCGCGATACCCATCACAACAATAGTGAAGGGGTGCTCTCTGCCTATAAGGACAACGCCGCTGTTATTGCAGGCTCCCGAGGTGAGCGCTTCTTTCCCAAGGGTGGAAAGTATCAGGCTCAGGAGGAGGAGATCGATATTGTCTACAAGGCAGAGACCCACAACCACCCTACCGCAATCTCCCCCTTCCCCGGTGCAGCCACCGGTGCTGGCGGTGAGATCCGTGATGGTGGTGCCACTGGACGTGGCTCCAAGCCCAAGGCGGGACTGGCGGGGTACTCCGTATCCAATCTACGTATCCCCGGTGCAGAGCAGCCGTGGGAGACCGATCACGGCAAGCCCTCACGGATTGTTACAGCGCTAGAGATTATGTTGGAGGCACCGATTGGTGCAGCCGCATTTAATAACGAGTTTGGTCGTCCAGCGATTAATGGCTACTTCCGTACCTTTGAGGAGAAGGTGCCCGGCCCCAGTGGTGCTGAGGTGCGTGGTTATCACAAGCCTATTATGTTGGCTGGGGGAATGGGGAACATTCGCCGCCCTGATGTAGAGAAGAATGAGATCCCACCCGGTACTCAGATTGTGGTGTTGGGTGGCCCTTCGATGTTGATCGGCTTGGGTGGTGGTGCCGCCTCCTCGATGACCAGTGGCAAGAGTTCCGAGAACCTTGATTTTGCTTCTGTACAGCGTGGCAACCCAGAGATGGAGCGCCGCTGTCAGGAGGTGATTGACCGCTGCTGGCAGTTGGGTGAAGAGAATCCTATTGTCTCCATCCACGATGTGGGTGCGGGAGGACTCTCCAATGCGGTACCTGAAATTGTTAACGACTGTGGACGTGGGGGCAAGTTTGAGTTGCGTACCGTTCCCAATGATGAGCCGGGTATGTCACCGCTGGAGATCTGGTGTAACGAGGCGCAGGAACGCTATATCCTTGCCATCTCTACGGAACGGATCGAAGAGTTCCAGGCCTTGTGTGAGCGTGAGCGCTGCCCCTATGCGGTGATTGGTGAGGCAACCCAAGAGCAGCAGCTGGTGGTTGGGGATGGCCACTTTGATAACAGCCCCATTGATTTGCCGATGGATGTACTGTTCGGTAAGCCGCCGAAGATGCTACGAGAGGTGAAACACCAGACCTTTCATAAACCTGAATTTGAGACCGCAGAGATTGACCTCAGTGAGGCGATCTATCGTGTTCTGCGTCTGCCTACCGTGGCCAATAAATCTTTCCTCATCACCATTGGAGATCGCAGCGTAACCGGATTGGTTGCGCGCGATCAGATGGTTGGCCCTTGGCAGGTGCCGGTTGCGGATGTGGCTGTGACCGCAACCAGCTTTGATACCCATACCGGTGAGGCAACCGCGTTGGGCGAATGTACCCCGACGGCACTGATCCATCCAGCCGCCTCTGGACGTATGGCGATTGGTGAGGCGTTGACCAATATTGCGGCCTCGCGGATCTCTGCCCTGAAGCAGGTGCGCTTCTCCGCCAACTGGATGGCCCCGGCGGGACACCCCGGAGAGGATGCTGCTCTGTTCGATACCGTCAAGGCGGTCTCCGAATTGTGCCAGCAGCTGGATATCTGTATTCCGGTTGGTAAAGACTCCATGTCGATGAAGAGTGTTTGGGAGCAGGATGGCGAGCAGCACTCCGTCACAGCCCCGCTCTCGCTGATCGCCTGTGCGATTGCCCCAACCGTGGATGTACGCAAGACGCTAACCCCTCAGCTGATCACCGACCAAGGGGATACTGATCTGATCTTGATTGATCTGGGTAAGCAGGCCAACCGTTTGGGTGGCTCTGCACTGGCGCAGGTCTACAAGCAGGTGGGCCACCATGCACCAGATCTGGATGATCCGTTGGCAATCCAACACTTCTTCGAGGCCATTCAGGCCTTGAATGAAGCCGGGGCTCTGCTGGCCTATCATGACCGCTCTGATGGTGGCCTGTTTACGACCCTCAGTGAGATGGCCTTTGCCGGCCACTGCGGTATTTCGGTGCTGTTGGATGATCTCGGCAGTGATGCCGTTGCAGCGCTCTTCAATGAGGAGCTGGGTGCGGTCATTCAGGTGCGCCATAGCGAGCTAGATAGCGTGCAGGATCAGCTACGCGAGTCGGGGCTGTTGAGCCACAGCCATGTGCTGGGTACGCTCTCTGATGATGATCGCATCACCATACGTCATCAGGGTAAGATCTTGATCAATGAGACGCGGGTGGAGCTACAACGCGCTTGGTCAGAGACCAGTTGGCAGATGCAGAAGCTGCGTGATAACCCAGACTGTGCAGACCAAGAGTTTGACCGCCTGTTGGACCGTAGTGACCCTGGTGTCGGTGTCTCTCTCCCATATGATCTCAATGAAGATGTTGCAGCCCCTTATATTCATAAGGGGGCACGTCCCTCCGTAGCCATTCTGCGTGAGCAGGGGGTGAATGGGCAGGTAGAGATGGCTGCAGCCTTTGATCGCGCCGGCTTTGAGTGTCACGATGTCCATATGAGTGACCTACTGGAAGGAAGAACCCAGTTAGATGCGTTCAAAGGGGTGGTGGCTTGCGGTGGCTTCTCCTATGGTGATGTACTGGGGGCTGGTGAAGGGTGGGCAAAATCGATCCTCTTTCACAGTGAAACCCGTGATGCCTTCACTCAATTTTTTAACCGTGAAGATACCTTTGGGCTGGGGGTCTGTAATGGCTGCCAGATGATGTCGGTGCTACATGAGCTGATTCCCGGTGCGGAACACTGGCCTCGTTTTGTGAAGAACCGTTCCGAACAGTTTGAGGGGCGCTACTCGCTGGTAGAGGTGGTTGAGTCTCCCTCCATCTTCCTGCAAGGGATGGCGGGTGCACGGATGCCGATTGCGGTGGCACATGGTGAAGGGCGTGTCGAATTTAGCGATGCAGAGAAGCAACAGCAGGCGGCACTGGCACTGCGTTACATCGACCATCAAGGCAACCCTACAGAGAACTATCCACTCAACCCCAACGGCTCAGTGGGTGGCGAGACGGGATATAGCACCAGTGATGGTCGTTTCACCATCATGATGCCCCACCCAGAACGTGTCTTCCGTGCAGCACAGCACTCTTGGCACCCCGCTGAGTGGGCGGAGGATGGACCGTGGATGCGCATGTTCCGTAATGCCCGAGTCTGGGTCGGTTAATCTTGAATTGAGGTCTCAGCTATTTTTTTATTACTTTTCTTATAGGTTTTTTCTATGATAAGTGAATGATTAGTAATTGTTCTTATGGCGGTGTAGAATCCGCCTTTCGACTAAAACAGTCAAGTATTTTGGGTGGCTGTGAGAGGGGTTAGAGAGGTAGAGGGATGGATTCATTACAGCAAACAGATGATCAACTATTGAGCTCATCGAATCGTATCGTCTATAAAGGCTTTGCGATGATTCTGGTCTTTATGGTGATATTTTTACTGATTAACCTGCAGCAGATTAAGCAGGTTTCAGAGCAGATGCACCTGATTGTGGAAGAGAGTACGTTGAAGAGCCAGTATGCACAGGCCATGCGTGATGCGGCCAGAGAGCGTGTTACGCTGCTACTCATGGCGCTCTACGAGCAAGACCCATTTGTGCAAGACGAGCTGTTTATGAGCTTTGATAACCAAGCTGGCGCCTTCATGATGGCGCGTGTCAACTTGAAAGAGATGGTGTTGACGCCACTGGAGGAGGAGGCGTTAACTCTCTCTACAGAGGATGCACAGCAGGGGACTGAGGCGCTTAATAAGGCACGCGATATGATTGAGGGGCAGGATATGACCCTAGACCTTCAACATGAAGTGGCTGAGTTGATCGCAGAAGAGGTGATTCCTGCCCGCCTTGGTGTGCTCTCAGCGATGCAGGAAATTCAGGAGTCGCAGTCTGAGGCTGGGAAAGAGGGGTTGCGGGTTGCAGAGGCGAGCCGTTTCCAGACCTATCTGTTATTGATTGCTCTGGGGGTGGTGGCGCTGATTGGGGGGCTTTGGGTGGCCGTTCAAGTAGTGAGACAGAACAGCCGTATTGGTGCCTCACTGCAGCGTGCGAAAGAGAGGGCGGAAGAGGCGGCGCTAGCCAAGAGTAATTTCCTCTCCAATATGAGCCATGAGATCCGTACCCCAATGAATGGCGTGCTGGGTATGGCAGACCTGTTGCGTAGAACCGACCTGGATCGCGAGCAGAAAGAGTACCTGCGCACCATGGAGGGGTCTGGAAAGGCGCTGTTGGTGATCATCAACGATATTCTCGACCTCTCCAAGATTGATGCCGGAAAATTGGAGCTGGAGCTGCTCAACTTTACCCCCAAGCGTATGCTAGAAGATATTGTACGTACCTTTGAATCTCAGGCAGGAGACAAGGGGGTTACGCTCTATCTGGAATTTGGGCGTGCTATTCCAACCTATCTGGTGGGGGATGAGACGCGGCTGCGACAAATTTTTAATAACCTGTTGGGTAACGCCCTTAAATTTACTGATCGGGGTGAGGTGAGTATTACGGCATCACTGCTCAGTGCGGATGCCAATCAGGCGAGGGTACACTTCTCGGTGCGTGATAGCGGGATCGGTATACCAGCAAGCAAGCAGCAGAGCATCTTTGATGATTTTGCACAGGCCGATGGCTCTACCACCCGCCGTTTTGGAGGGACCGGGTTGGGACTCTCGATCACCCGTAAATTGATTGATGCAATGGGTGGTGAGATTCAACTGGAGAGCGATGTTGGCGTCGGCAGTACCTTCTTTTTTGAACTGACCTTTGAGGTTTCCAATCAGGAGCCTTTTGTTAAGGAGGCCCAGCGGCCACTTCCAAAACAGATGGCAAAAGGGAAGCGTTTCCTTGTCGTGGATGATGTGAAGGCCAATCTGTTGGTGGCACAAAAGATGTTGGAGCTGTGCGGGGGAGAGGTTGAGGTTGCTCTACATGGAGGACAGGCGGTAGAGCGGATCAGCGAAGACTCCAATTTTGATGTCATCCTGATGGATCTGCATATGCCGGAGATGGATGGCCTAGATGCAACCCGTAAAATTCGGGAGATGGGGCTGAAGTTGCCGATCATTATTCTCACTGCATCGGTTGAGGAGCAGGAGAAGATTGCAGCGTTGGCAGCTGGTGCGGATGAGGTGCTACATAAACCGATTCAGCTGCAACGGCTATATGAAACCATGTGGAATCTGATGGGAGAGAGTTATGTCGGTGAACATCCTCCGAAGATTTTGCAAGGGGGGCAGCTCAATGAGATGAGGGAGCTGTTTGGTGATGGTTTCGGTGCGCTGCTGGTCTCCTATATGGGTGAGTTAGATAAAATCCTGAAGCAGCTAGAGAAAATTATCGTTTCAAATCGTGTGGTAGAACAGATGGAGCAGGTGAGTGAGCTGTCGCATGCGATCAAATCATCGAGCATGAGTGTTGGAGTACATCCGGTTGAAGAGATTGCCAAAGAGATGGAAGCGTTGGCACGAGATGGAAATAGCGCAGAGTTGCCAGAGCTGTTTGAGGAGTTGAAAGTTACCGTAGAAGGGGTGATAAGAGAGTTACAGCAGGAGATATAGGAAAGATTATGAGGGATTGGTTTGACACGGCTTACTGAGTTGGATAGTGTGATAGAGCTATAAGCGAGTGGCATTAGGGGGGGAGGGTGCCGAAGCAGCTTGAATAATAATAAGCACGATATCTTGAGTCAGGATATGAGTGACGTTGGTCAAAGGGGATGGTTGTATGAAGAAGAACTTGCCGGTAACGGATAAGATCTATGAGGTTCGGCATGATCAAATTCTGAACTCGAAGACAGATCTGAAGGGCGTCATTGTTGATGCCAGTAAAGACTTTGAAGAGGTGAGTGGTTTCTCAAAAGAGGAGCTGCTCTACTCTCCGCACAATATTAACCGCCATCCCGATGTCCCTTCGGCCGTCTTTGAGGATTTGTGGAACACCATCCAGAATGGAAAATGTTGGAATCAGGTAGTCAAGAATCGGCGTAAGAATGGTGATGCCTACTATGTGGCGGCCAATGTTGCTCCGTACTACAACAGTAATCACAAGCATGTGGGCTACCTCTCGGTGCGCACCCCTGCATCGGCAGAACAGATCGCCTCCATCGATGGTATCTACAAGCAGATTGAGAGTGGCAAACTGGTGATCCATGGTGGAGTGGTGATGAGTCGTTGGGAGGGGTTGATGTCCCGTATTAACCCAATGACGCAAATGGGTATTGGTGCCAAATTGGGCGGGATTTTTATGCTCACCATGTTGGGTGTGTTGGGTATGCTGGCATGGATTCGTACCTTGCCGGCTGAGAGCCCGATACTCTGGGTTCCGTTTGCTGCGGTTATTGTCGGTACGTTGACGGTATGGATGGTCTCTAAAAAGCAGATTGTTGCGCCTCTAGAGTCGATCCACGAAACCATTAGCTGTGCCACAAAAAATCATCGACTGAGCCCGAGGATTAAGCTCTACCGGCGGGATGAGTTCGGCAAAATCGCTGATGCCTACAACGCCATGATGCAGATGATGCAGGCGAGCGTGAGTGAGACCAATGATGTCACCAAGATGACGGCTGCTGGTTATTTCGATCGGCGCATCTCCATTGAGATGGATGGAGACTTCAGTATTCTGAAAGAGACCATCAATGAGACCATCCACAATAATTTTCGCTCCATCAACTCGCTCTACAAAGTGCTGATTGGGCTCGCAGAGGGTAACTTCTCTTCTGACTTTAAGCTCTCTGCAGAGGGTGACTTTGCGATTATGCTGGGCACAGCAAAAGAGGCGATTGATAGCTTGGCCAATGCTCATAATGAGATTAATGAGGTGGTCCACAAGATGGCAGAGGGGGACTTTAGCGGGCGTATCTCCGCCTCATTGCAGGGCGAATTTGCAAAGTTGCGGGAGAATATCAACCAGAGTCTGCAGCAGTTGGAAGATGGAATGAACAACATCACTTCAACAGCTAATCTGCAGTCAGATGGCAAACTCTATGCACGTATTGAGGGCAAGTATAAGGGGCAGCTTGCAGAGTTACAGCGGACATTGAATGGCTCTACAGAAGAGATTTCAAAAATTGTGTATGAGGTACAGAACAGCTCTACAACACTCTCTACTCACGCCTCTAAGGTCTCTGACTCTGGCCATGAGTTGGCCCATTTGACGCAGCAGCAGGCGGCCTCGGTTGAACAGACGGTTGCCAGTATGGAGCAGATGGCCGCGAGCGTAGAGCATAGCACCGAACACTCCAGACAGGCGGCGGAGTTGGCGAATGAGGCGGGTGAGAAGACCGCTAGGGGCAGTGAGGTGATGTTCCGTGCGACCACCTCAATGGGGCAGATTTCTGATGCCTCCGATCAAATTGGGGAGATCATTACGGTTATTGACAGTATCGCCTTCCAGACCAACCTGTTGGCACTCAATGCTGCCGTGGAGGCGGCGCGTGCAGGTGAACAAGGGCGTGGTTTTGCTGTGGTTGCGGGAGAGGTGCGTGCACTGGCTCAACGCAGTTCCGAGGCGGCGAAAAAGATCAAAGAGCTGATTGAGCGTACCCTAGAGCAGGTCAATACTGGGGTGAATGAGGTGAATCAGCTAGGGGAGTCGTTGATGGAGATTCAGGGGTCGGTGGATAAACTGAATATGATTGTGGGTGAAATCAGCAGTAATAGTCGTGAGCAAGGTCAGGGCATTACGCAGGTTAACCAAGCGATGCAGCAGATTGATAGTGCGACGCAGAGTAACGCACTGCAGGTGGAGGAGAGTGCAAGTAATAGCCAAGCATTGACTGAACAGTCTCAGCTCTTGAATCAGATGATGTCACGCTTTCAGTTAAAGGCGTAAGGTAGTAACAATGAGCACAGCACTGCTGTCAGTGACCGAGCAGCTGGATGCCATTGAGCAGAATAACCGTATCCTTGCGATTGATGATGATTCGGCAGTGCTGGACTATTATCGGGAGATCTTTGATCCGGCAGGGGGGAAAAACCGGGATGTTTGGAATGCTCTGATGGATGTGGTGGGTGACGATGAGCATAAACATAACCTTGAAGCGCCACAATATGATCTGACCACCGCAACCAGTGGTGAAAAGGCGGTGCACTTGGCGCAACAGGGGCTCTCACAACAGAGCCCGTATAGTGTCGCCTTTGTAGATATGCGGATGCCGGGGGGGATGGATGGTTTAGAGACCGCACAGGAGTTACGTGCGCTTGATTCTCGTATCATGTTGGTTATTGTGACCGCCTATTCAGACTATCAGCTGGAAGAGATTCAGCGACGCCTGCTGCATGATGTACTGTTTCTGAATAAACCACTTTCAATGGATGAGGCGATGCAGACGGTGCGCATGCTCAACCAGAATTGGAAGGACCGAGAAAAGAATAAAGTGATGAAGATGCAGATGGTCAGCCATGCGAAGATGGCTGGTCTGGGTAATATGGCGGTACGTATTGGTCATGAGATCAATCAACCTCTATCCTACATCAACGGCATGCTGCAGCTGCAGAAGATGGGGTTGGAGCAGGGTGATGAGCTGGATGTGGAAGAGATGGTGAGTGAGGTTGATCTTGCACTGCAGCAGACCGTGCGTATCAAGGAGATTATTGACAGTCTGCGGGTGTTTGCACACCCAGATAAAAAGTGTAGAGAGGATGTGGTTTTGGCCCAGGCGCTGGAGCATGTGCAGCGTATCTTTAAAGGAAGGCTGGAGTCTCAACGTATAACGTTCCGGGTCCAGTTAGAGGATCAGCAGATGACGGTCCATGCTAATCCATCACAGCTCCAGCGTGTGCTGACGAATTTGATCAGTAATGCCATTGATGCGTTGCTAGAGAAGCGTGAAACAGAGGGCTCTGGATGGAAGGCAGAGATCTCTCTGGAGGCGCGCTTAAAACGGGATCGTCATCAGGTGCAGATCGATTTTTTGGATAATGGTACCGGTATCCCGTTAGCGCTCCAGGGGAGAATGTTTGATCCGTTTGTGACCACCAAAGAGCCGGGCAAAGGCACTGGACTGGGGTTGTCAGAGATTCATGGTATGTTGAAGGAGCATAATGCATCTATTGAGTATCAGGCAGTTCCGGGGCAGGAAGGCGCCCATTTTATAATGATGTTTCCAAGCATGTCTCCAGACATGTTATCAGTGGATGAGGAGAGTTAACGAATGAGTGGTGAAGCGAAGGTTTTGATTGTGGATGACGAAGAGGTGATTCATAAACTGTTTAAAAAGATGCTGGTATCAGAATCTTACCAGCTGTTTTTTGCTACCAATGGAGAGGATGGATTGGCGCTGTTTCATCAACAGAAGCCGGATGTGGTGGTGCTGGATTACCGTATGTTGGGGGCAACGGGGGATGAGTTTATGGAGCGCCTCAGTGATATGGAGCTGGCAAGAACCTCAGTCATCATGATCTCCGGGCATGCGGTTCCCGATATTGATCTTTCAGAGCGTAATCAACGTAAGCTATTCGCCTATTTTGAGAAGCCATTTTTTGAGATGGGTAAGCTCAAAGAGACCATTGAGCGTGCAGTACAGCGCAACCGCTGATAGCAGAAGTGCACCCTAAATAGTGAGCATTGAGAGTTTTCTTGCTCTTCGGTTTTCTATTGTTTAGATGGACTGATAAAATAGCGACTTTCTATCAGGGATCTGGAGCAGAGTAGCAATGGCACTTCACAATACGGACGACCTACGTATAAAAGGCATGGAGGAAGTGGCGGCACCCGAGGCCGTCCATCAGCAGCATCAAATCACAGATGTGGCTGCCGAAACCGTTTGGGGTGCGCGCAGTGCAATCCACACCATATTACAAGGGGAGGATGATCGTCTCTTAGTGGTTGTCGGCCCCTGTTCGATTCATGATGTAGATGCAGCCAAAGAGTATGCGGATCGGCTCAAGCAGCAGTTAGAGCAGCACAGCCAAGAGCTGCTGATTGTGATGCGGGTCTACTTTGAGAAGCCGCGCACTCGTATTGGTTGGAAAGGGTTGATCAATGACCCCGATCTGGATCAGCGCTTTAATATCAACAAAGGGGTCGCGCTGGCACGAGAGGTACTGCTGGAGATTAATAATCGTGGCATTCCCGCCGCAACGGAATTCCTTGACCTGATCACCCCACAATATATTGCCGACCTGATCAGCTGGGGCGCAATTGGTGCGCGTACCACCGAGAGCCAGGTGCATCGTGAACTGGCCTCTGGTCTGTCCTGTCCAGTGGGCTTTAAGAATGGCACTGATGGTAAATTACAGATTGCGATTGATGGTCTCTGGGCCGCCTCGCAGCCACACCACTTTCTCTCTGTGACCAAACAGGGGCACTCTGCCATCTTCTCCACCGGAGGTAATGAGGACTGCCATGTCATTTTACGAGGGGGAGATGGTCGACCCAACTATGATGCGGAGAGTGTGCAGGATGCGGTTAACGATCTACAGCAGGCAGAACAGAATACTCATCTGATGGTTGATCTCAGCCACGCTAACAGCCGCAAAGACTACAAGCGACAGATGGATGTGGGGCGTGATGTGGCCTATCAGATCCGTGCGGGTAACGCCAATATTATGGGGGTGATGGTAGAGAGCCACTTGGTTGAGGGTCGTCAGGACTTGGAAGATGGTAAAAATCTGACCTATGGACAGAGTGTCACGGATGCCTGTATCAGTTGGGATGCTACGGTCGAGCTGCTACAACAGTTGGCTGACGCGGTGCGCAAGCGCCGCGAATGCGCGGCGGCTTGATTTTGTGAAGTTACTGCTGATCGGGTTGGTGCGCGGCTATCAAATTGTGCTCAGCCCCTGGATTGGTCAAAGTTGTCGCTTTAACCCCACCTGCTCCAGTTACGCCATCGATGCCCTGCGAGAGTATGGAGCTCTGCGGGGGAGCTGGATGGCAATCTGCCGTATAGGGAAGTGCCACCCTTGGCATGAGGGGGGAGATGATCCGGTACCTCCAAAGGGTGGGGGCTAAAAAGAGGTGGCAGAGAGGTGATAGAGACGTGATAGAGTAGTGCGATGTACCGCTTGATTCATCTTTTCCGTACCTCCATTGGCCGCAAGCTGATGATGGCTCTGACCGGGTTGATTCTACTGCTGTTTATTGTGGGTCATCTGGCTGGCAATATGACCATCTTTGTCGGTGCCCCAATTCTCAACAGCTATGCCCACTGGCTACAGCACAGTGTCATGTTGTGGCCCTTCCGTATAGTGATGCTACTGGTGGTAGGGCTGCATATCGTGATGGGGATCGAGTTGGCGCGAGAGAATCGCCACTCAGCCAGCAACGGCAGCCGCTTTCCTAGCTGGTTCACTCGTCATATTCTTAACCACCATATGCTCTGGAGCGGGCTGGCGGTACTGCTGTTTATCCTCTTTCATGTAGCGCACCTAACGCTCGGTGTGGGTGCCGATGCCAGCTTTTATCAGCTAGACAGTAACCAAATGATGGATGTCTATCTACGGGTGGTAGAGGGCTTTCTCAATCCATGGATCTCTCTCAGTTATGTGGTGCTACTGCTATTGGTTGGATTGCATCTACTGCAGGTGGTGCGGGGGCTGTTTCAGACCCTCGGTTTTTACCATGAGAACTATCAACAGTTGTTAGACCGATTGGCATGGGGGGTAAGTGGTGGGATCACCGCTGGCTTTCTCTCCATCCCTGTTGCGGTCTGGGTGGGGGCCGTATGATATCCAGCAAAGAGATACCCGATGCAAAAATCCCTGATGGCCCTTTAGAGCAGAAGTGGGAGCGCTGTCTTGATGGGCTCAAGCTGATCAGTCCCAACAACAAGCGCAAGTACAAAGTGCTGGTAGTGGGTACGGGTCTGGCGGGTGCCTCGGCAGCGGCCACACTGGCAGAACTGGGTTATCAGGTAGAGAGTTTCACCTTCCACGACTCGCCGCGCCGCGCCCACTCGGTTGCTGCGCAGGGGGGGATTAATGCCGCCAAGAACTATCGTGGTGACGGAGACAGTATTCACCGTCTCTTCTATGACACGATCAAAGGGGGCGACTTCCGCTCCCGTGAGGCCAACGTCTATCGTTTGGCGCAGGTTAGCAATAACATTATCGATCAGTGTGTGGCGCAGGGGGTGCCGTTTGCCCGCGAGTACGGGGGGTTGCTGGATAACCGCTCTTTTGGTGGGGCGCTGGTCTCACGTACTTTTTATGCGCGAGGACAGACCGGGCAGCAGCTGCTGTTAGGGGCCTATGGAGCGCTCAATCGGCAGATCCACACGGGACAGATTAAGCTCCATACCCGTACCGAGATGGTGGACTTGGTGATGGAGGCGGGGGTGGCTCGCGGTATCGTCACCCGTGATCTGGTGAGTGGAGAGATACAAGCTCATCTAGGGGATGCAGTGGTGTTGGCAACGGGGGGCTACAGCAACGCCTTCTACCTCTCTACCAATGCAGCGACCTGTAATGTGACCGCCAGTTACCGTGCCTACAAGCGTGGAGCCCTATTTGCCAACCCCAGTTTTACCCAGATCCACCCCACCTGTATTCCGATGAGTCATGAGGGGCAATCAAAGTTGACCTTGATGTCTGAGTCACTACGTAACCATGGGCGTATCTGGGTGCCGAAACAGGCGGCTGATCAACGCTCTCCTCAACAGATTCCAGAGTCAGAGCGCGACTACTTTCTGGAGCGTAAATACCCCGCCTATGGCAATCTCTCTCCACGTGATATCTCCTCCCGTGCAGTCAAAGAGGTGTGTGATGAGGGGCGTGGTGTGGGGGCGATGGGGCGTAGTGTCTACCTTGATTTTGGCGAGGCGATTGAGCAGCTGGGGGTAGAGAAGATTAGCGAACACTACGGTAACCTGTTCGAGATGTACCAACACATCACCGATGAGAACCCCTACCAGACGCCAATGCGAATCTATCCGGCCGCCCACTACACCATGGGTGGGCTCTGGGTTGACTACCACCTGATGAGCAATCTACCGGGGCTGTTTGTGGTGGGTGAGGCCAACTTTTCGGATCATGGGGCGAACCGTTTGGGGGCCAGTGCGCTGATGCAGGGGTTGGCAGATGGTTACTTTATTCTGCCGCAGACTCTTGGGGATTACTTGGCCGATAAAAAACCAGCCACGGAGCCGACTTCAACGGCAGCCGATGCGGTGGTTGCAGAGAGTCAGCAGCAGAGTGAGGCGCTGTTGGCGCTGAATGGTGACTGCTCTATCCGCTCTCTGCATCGTGAGCTGGGGGGGATACTTTGGAACCACTGCGGTATGTCGAGAACAGCCACTGGCCTGGGGGAGGCGATTGAGCAATTAGGGGAGTTGAAGCAGAAGTTCTGGCAGCGTGGCATGGTGGGCGGCAGTGGTGAGGTGCTCAATCAGGAGCTGGAGCAGGCGGGGCGGGTGGCCGATTTTATCGAGTTTGGTGAGCTGATGTGCCGTGATGCGCTACAGCGTGAAGAGTCCTGTGGTGCCCACTTCAGGGAGGAGTATCAAGAGCAGGGAGAAGCGGCGCGTAATGATGCCGATTTTTCCCATGTGACTGCGTGGGCACATAAAGGGGAGGATCAGCCCCCAGAGAGTCACTGTGAGACACTACAGTTCGAGTCGATACATGCCGGAAAGAGGAACTACGAATGAGGTTCAATCTGCGGGTATGGCGTCAATTGAATCAGGCAAGTGAAGGGGAGTTTGAGAGCTACTCAATCGATCGTATTGGTGCGGACCTCTCTTTTCTGGAGATGATTGACCACCTTAACGAGGCACTGATTGAACAGAAGATTCGCCCCATCGCCTTTGACCATGACTGTCGAGAGGGGATCTGTGGTGCCTGTTCATTGATCATTGATGGCGTGCCGCATGGGCCTATGGGGGCAACCACCACCTGTCAGCTCTATATGCGTCACTTTGAAGATGGGGCTGAGATTACCATTGAGCCGTGGAGAGCGGGACCTTTTCCCGTGATTCAGGATCTGGTGGTTGATCGCTCCCCCTTTGAACGTATTCTACAGGCGGGTGGGTATGTCTCCGTACATACCGGAGAGGCCCCCGATGCCAATGTGTTGCTGGTCTCTAAAGAGGTGGCTGAGCGTGCCTTTGAGGCCGCCAACTGTATCGGCTGTGGGGCCTGTGTTACGGCCTGCCCCAACGCCTCGGCGATGCTGTTTGTGGCAGCCAAGGTGACCCACCTTGCACTGCTCCCACAGGGGCAGCCAGAGCGTGAGCGTAGAGTGGTGAAGATGGTTGAGGCGATGGATGCTGAGGGTTTTGGAAACTGCAGTAACCACTACGCCTGTGCGGACGCCTGTCCCAAACAGATCCCACTTTCGCTGATTGCACGGCTGAACCGAGAATTTCTACAGTCGGCCCTGCTGGGTCGTGAGTTTGGTGAGGATGACCTAGACTGTTGTCATCAGGAGTGACCGTTTATGGATGGTGACTTAGAAAGTCGTGTTGCGGCTCAATCTGATGAGCAGTTGCTGCGCTCATCCAACCGTATTATCTATAGAGGTTTTGCGGTTATCCTGCTGTTCGTCTCAGTTTTTCTAGTGGTTAGCCTTATCCAGACGCAGCAGATCTCTCAGCAGATGCAACAGGTGATTGAAGAGAATGCTATCAAAGGTCAGCATGCACAAATTATGCGCAATGCAGCCAGAGAGCGAGTCACCATGTTATTAATGGCGCTTTATGAGCAGGATCCTTTTGTAAAGGATGAGCTGTTTATGGAGTTTGATCGGCTGGCAGGGGCCTTTATATTGGCTGGGAGGGGGTTGGGTGAGATGGATCTCTCTCTCTTAGAGCGGCAGGCATTGGAGAAAGCAACTCTCTATGCGCAGCAAGGTACAGTAGCGCTGAAAAATGCGCGGGACCTGATTATGGATCATGAGATCACCCAACCTTTACAGCATCGTGTAGTTAATTTGATCTCTGAAGAGATTATTCCTGCCAGACTGGGGGTGAGCATGGCAATCAATGAGATTCAGCTAGTGCAGCAGGAGGCAGGTGATCAAGCGCTGCAGATGTTGGCACAGAGTCGTGTTCAGAGCAATTTTCTGCTGTTGCTGCTGGGGGTTGCGGTGTTGGTGAGTAGCTTCTGGATTACACGCTCTGTGGTACGTCAAAATGGCCGTATTGGGGAAACTTTGAGCCGTGCTAAAGAGGAGGTAGAGCAGGCAATGGTGGCCAAAAATGATTTTCTCTCCACCATGAGCCATGAAATTCGTACCCCGATGAACGGCATAGTAGGGCTCTGTTATCTGTTGCAAAAATGTGAGCTGAATAGATCTGTTAAAACCTATGTTGATAAGATAGAGGGGGCGGCCAACGCACTCCTGGATATCATTAATGACATTCTCGACCTCTCCAAAATCGAGGCGGCGCAGCTGGAGTTGGAGGAGATTGATTTTGATCTGGGCCAGGTGTTGGAGCAGGTCTCCAGTATTACCCTGTTCAAAGGGAGAGAGAAGGGGTTAACGATGTCGCTGGAGAGAGACCCTGATCTCTCTTTTCTGAAGGGTGACCCTACCCGGTTGAGGCAGGTGTTGATCAATCTGATCAACAATGCGATCAAGTTTACCGAGGAAGGGGGGGTGGCAGTGGTCGCCTCAGTGAAGGAGCAGAGTGAGGATGTTATTACACTCCAGTTTCGTGTAGAGGATAGTGGAATAGGGATCTGTGAGGCGCAACAGCTGCGGCTTTTTAAACCATTCTCTCAGGCAGAACGTTCGACTACACGGAAGTATGGTGGTACGGGATTAGGGCTCTCTATTTCAAAGCAGTTGGTCGAGGGGATGGGGGGAGAGATTGGGGTAGAGAGTGAGCTGGGTGTAGGGAGTACCTTCTTCTTTACGCTTCCGTTCAAGCGGGGGTATGAGTTGCCGCCTTCCCAACAGGGGTACTCTGAGGATCAATCTTCCAACCTTCCTTTGGAGGGTATGCAGGTGCTGGTGGTAGAAGATAACAGAACCAACCAGATTGTGACCGAGCAGCTGCTCCTTGATGAGGGGGCAGAGGTGACCATTGCCGAAGATGGAGTGGTCGCCTTGGAGGTGGCTCAGCAGCAGCGTTATGATCTGATTTTGATGGATATTCAGATGCCGAGGATGGATGGTTATGAGGCGACCCGGCAGCTTCGTAAGCGCTATAGTGAGCAGGAGCTGCCGATTATTGCACTGACCGCAAATGCGATGAAGGGGGATCGTGAGCAGGCGTTGGCGGTAGGTATGAATGACTACCTGACTAAGCCCATTGATGTAGAGGCACTTTTTGGTGCGCTTAAACTTTGGAGAGGAGCGGAGTCACAGCAGACTGTTGATGAATCTGTTGCAGAAGAGGTGGCTGAGTGGCCAGAAAGGTTGCCGGGGCTAGAGGTGGCAGAAGGGGTGGAGCGTGTCTCTGGGAATTGGGAGCTCTACCTGAAGGTTGTCGAGATGTTTGCCGAAGATTGTCGGGACTTCTCCTCACAGCGGAGTCAGAGTCTAGAGAGCGGTGAACAGGATCAGCTGAAAGTTTTATTACACACCCTCAAAGGCAGTGCTACCAATGTCTCCGCCAATGCGCTTGCGGAGCAAGCACTGATCTTGGAGCGTTCTCTGAAGCAGGGGCAGGTGATCTCGGTAGAGCAGTGGACCTCGTTTGATGTAGTGATGCAGCAGACCCTGACATCGGTTGATTCGCTACTCCCTTGAGGGCTATTTTGCGCGTGAGATAAATTTTCCGGTGCCTGTATGAATCTTAATCTCTTCACCCGGCTCTAGGTATTCAGGTACCTGCACCTCGATCCCTGTGTTGAGCGTGGCAGGCTTGGTGCGGCCTGTTGCAGTGGAGCCTTTGATCTCTGGTGCGGTGTCGGTAATGGTGAGATTGACCGTTTGTGGTAGCTCAATACCGAGCACCTTCTCTTCTGAAAGCAGGGCAATAATTCCACTTAGCCCCTCGCTCAAGTAGCCTGCCTGATCGCTCAGATCACTGTTGTTGATCTCATACTGGCTGTAGTCCTCCAGATCCATAAAGACATAGTGATCACCATCGTTGTAGGAGTATTGAACCTCTTTGCGCTGACAATCGGCCTCCTTCAATAGATCGTCACTTTTATGGGACTCATCCAGCTTCTGTCCGCTCTGCAAGTTGGTGTAGCGAATTTTGTAGAGGGTAGAGGCGCCACGTGATGAGGGGCTTTTGGCTTCTATAGTCTTAACGCTGTGTGGGATGCCGTTGATCTCAACGACCATTCCACGCTTCAATTCGGATGCTTTGGGCATGAGGTTTACCTGAGTGGTTCTAATTTATGTAATTATATCGCCTGTCGCATCGGTGATGTGGAACGATAACCATCAAAGGAGTTTAGTTTGTGATTTTAGTGGCACCATCCCTCTTTATGCTGTTGTTGATCCTGTTCTACAGTTGGAGCGCCCCACTGGCGGCGTTAATTTCTGACCATAGCGATAGTGCCATGTGGCTGCAGATGGGGGTAGCTACGATGATGTGGCTGTTGTCTGCACTGTTACTGAAACGCTTTGTACTGCTGAGTCTACTAAAGCTGCGGGCCAGTGCCCCCTCGAAGCTGGTGATTGACCTTCTGGGAGTCCTCTTCTTTGCCTTGGCGATCCTAGGTGTGATCGCCTTTGTCTTTGATCAACCCGTTACCGGGTTGCTGGCGACCTCAGGCTTTATGGTGGCGGTGATCGGTTTTGCATTACAGGGGATGATCTCTGACCTCTTCTCTGGATTGGCGCTCAACTTGGAGCGCCCCTTCAAGATTGGGGATTGGATTGAGGTGGATGGGAATGAGTCGGGTAAGATTGTAGAGATCAACTGGCGTGCCACCCGTTTGGTGACCATCAATGGTGAGAGTGTGGTGGTGCCTAATGGTATGCTCTCGGGCCACAAGTTCATCAACTTTAATACCCCAGAGCGCCACTTTCGTGTCAATAAAACCATCTGCGTCGACTACTCGGTTCCACCAGAGCGGGCGGTGGCGATTCTCTCGAATGCTGCAGAGGGGACCGATGGGGTGTTGAAAGAGCCTAAGCCGGTGGTCTGGATTAAGGAGTGTACGGATCGAGGGGTGCTCTATATTATCCACTTCTGGGTGGCAGACTACCCCAACCAGTTCCCCACCTCGCGGGCGGTGCTGACCAATGTGCTCAACCACCTCAATCAGGCTGGAATTTATCCCGCCATGCCGAAACGGGATGTGGTGATTGAACGGGCTCCGGTACGTGAGATTGTTAAGGAGTTGGATACCGAGGCACTGCTGCGTCGAACGGATCTGTTTCGTAATCTGGGTGATGTGGTGCTGGAGCGCTTATTGGAGGTGCTGCAGCCCACAGAGATGCCTGCTGAGAGTGATGTGGTGAGTGAGGGGGATGCGGGTAGCTCACTGTTTATTATTGTGATGGGGCGCCTAGAGGTGACCCAGAAGGGGGAGGATGGCAAGGCGCGCCATCTGGCGGTGCTGTGGCCCGGCGCAGTCTTTGGTGAGATGTCGCTGTTGACTGGGATGTCGCGCAGCGCAACGGTAAGCTGTATTACCGCAGCCACCCTGATCGAGGTGCGAAAAGCGCATCTGGAACCGATTTTACGGCAATACCCTGAGGTGGCGAATACGTTGAGTGAGATGCAGGCGCAACGTCACGCACATACCGCCAGCTTGGGGTTGACCCCAGAAGAGGAGGAGCGGGCCAAAGAGGTTGGCGTAGTTGCCTGCCTCAAAGAGAAGATGCTGCGCTTCTTCGGAATATAGGGGTAGCCTTTTCCCCCTTCCCCCCCTCAAAAAAAACAGGGGGGGAGGGTAAGCGGTTACTTGGAGATTGGGCGATACTTAATACGGTGAGGCTGATCGGCATCGGCACCGAGACGGCGCTTGCGATCCTTCTCATAGTCCGCATAGTTACCCTCAAACCAGACCACCTTGCTATCGCCTTCAAAGGCGAGCATATGGGTCGCGATACGGTCGAGGAACCAGCGATCATGCGAGATCACTACCGCACAACCAGGGAAGGAGAGCAGTGCCTCCTCCAGTGCGCGCAGAGTCTCTACATCAAGGTCATTGGTAGGCTCATCGAGCAGCAACAGGTTGCCGCCGCTCAGCAGCAGTTTTGCCAAATGGACGCGGTTGCGCTCACCTCCAGAGAGGTCGCCGACCCGTTTCTGTTGGTCACCACCACGGAAGTTAAAGCGGGAGCAGTAGGCACGAGAGTTGGTCTCATAGTTGCCCACCCGCAAAATTTCCTGACCATCGGAGATCACCTCCCATACCGTCTTATCGGCATCCAGTGCATCACGACTCTGGTCAACATGGGAGAGCTTGACCGTCTCCCCCATCTTCAACTCGCCAGCATCAGGCTGCTCATCGCCCACCAGCATGCGGAACAGGGTGGTCTTACCTGCACCATTGGGGCCGATAATGCCGACAATGCCGCCGGGGGGGAGGTTGAAGTTGAGGTCCTCCACCAACAGGCGGTTGCCAAACCCTTTACCCACTCCTGAGGCTTCGAACACCAAGTCGCCCATGCGGGGGCCGGGTGGAATAAAGATCTCATGGGTCTCGTTGCGGGCCTGTGCCTCTTGAGAGGAGAGTTCGTCAAAGCGGGCAATACGTGCCTTGCTCTTGGCGTGGCGACCCTTGGCGTTGGAGCGAATCCACTCCAGCTCCTCTTTCATGGTCTTCTGGCGGGCGCTCTCCTGCTTCTCTTCGATCTGCAGGCGGTTCTGTTTCTGCTCCAGCCAAGAGGAGTAGTTCCCCTCCCATGGAATACCTTGCCCACGGTCCAGCTCTAGAATCCAGCCAGCCACATTGTCGAGGAAGTAGCGGTCATGGGTGATCGCCACTACCGTGCCGGGGAAGTCATGGAGGAAGCGCTCCAGCCATGCGATCGATTCAGCATCGAGGTGGTTGGTCGGCTCATCCAGTAGCAACATATCCGGGTTGGAGAGCAGTAGACGGCAGAGGGCTACACGGCGGCGTTCACCACCAGAGAGCGTGGTGACATCGGCATCCCATGGTGGCAGGCGTAGCGCATCGGCAGCCATCTCCAGCTGACGGTCTAGCTCCCAGGCACCAGCGGCATCAATCTTATCCTGTAGTTCAGCCTGTTCTGCAAGTAGTGCATCAAAATCCGCATCGGGTTCGGCAAACAGTGCGCTTACTGCATTAAAGCGGTCTACCAGCCCCTTGGTCTCAGAGAGTCCCTCTTCGACATTGCCACGAACATCCTTCTCTGGATTGAGCTGCGGTTCCTGTGGGAGGTATCCAATATTGATGCCCGCCTGCGGACGTGCTTCACCCTCAATTTCGGTATCCAGCCCAGCCATGATCTTCAGCAGGGTTGATTTACCCGCGCCATTCAGACCGAGTACGCCAATCTTTGCGCCGGGAAAGAAAGAGAGAGATATATCTTTGAGTATTTGACGACCGCCTGGCACCACCTTGCCAACACGGTTCATGGTAAAGATGAATTGGGCCATCTGAGGATCCTTAGTATGGAATCAGTGAAAGCCGCGTAGTATACCGAAAGTGTAGGTGCACGTCCTTGTGCGGGTCATCATCCTTGATGGGCGTGAAGTATATTACCGAATACTGAAATTGTCAACCATTCAATTGAATAAAATGGTAGATCGTTAGCTACCCCCTGTGAGAGGTTTATAGGTTGGCCTACCTTCCGACGTGTTTTCTCTCTGAGCCTCTGTAGTAACAGTAAACAATGCCGCTGATATCACTGGCATCACCGCTGGCTTGAGTGGTTACGGGTCTCTCAAAGTCACAGAATTTTCTAACATCAACGGGGGCTGATGAGATGAATATATCGTTTGTAGTGCACTTCCCATCGTAGATGTCTGAGCTGTTGCACCAGTGCTCTTCGCCCCAGGCATAAGTTGCAATAGGGGCGAGTAAGGCAATCATTGAGAGCTTTTTAATCATGGAATCTCCTTTTCTATTCACTACCCACAACAGAGGTGCTCAGCTTAAGGTGGGCTGAGTAGCCCTTTTTTCTATCCATAGAGGGTGGGTAAATCTAATGAATCTTCAGTATCGTAAAATAATAATATATTTATATAGTAGCATACTCTATGGAGGTAGCCCACCGCTCTCTCACTAGCAGTTCTCCTGATTGAGTTGGACTGGGGCCTTTCGCTTTTATGGGGCTACAGAGCTACACTCATTCACCACATTTACATAAAATGGCATTGTTCGCTATTGCTGCGGCGTCTATTCAGCAAAGACGAAGAGCGTACTCCTGTTGCTCATAACCTCAGCAGAGGGGGAGAGGTGAGATGCTGCAGAGCGACCAGAGCTGCCTCAGAAGCCACCCTAGAAGCGGGTTATCTCACGGCTGTAGGTGACTCGAAGCTGCCTCTTGACTAAGGCAAACCTCCAAATAGTTTTGTGGTAGTGTCAATAGTCTCTTATTAGCACTGCTCACAGAGCTGCTGCCTGAAAATTTCTATCAAAGCCTCAATGTAATTCACTCGGGTATAGTTCAAACGACAAATAAAGGCGATACTTCGGTGTGGTCCTGGCTCACTGAGGTGAACGGCCTTCAGTTCAGAGTTCTCAAACAGAAGCTGGTCCAATGCCATCTGTGGCACAAGAGTACTGCCCATTTGGCCTGCAGCCATCTGAATCAAGGTGTAGAGGCTGGCACCTTCTAAAGAGTGATTTGTCTCTACTGCCTGTAGTTTACAGGCTGCCAAAACATGATCCTTCAGACAGTGGCCATCTTTAAGCAAGAGAAGCTCAGAGCTATTAATCTGGTCACTACGGATTTCATCTTGATCAGAAGTCGAATCATCTTTGTGCGCAATCAAGTAGAAGTCCTCCTCCCAGAAAGTAAAAGCATGTAAACCATCCACTGCATAGGGGAGTGCAAGCACAGCACAATCGATCTCACCATTACGCACCATCTCCACAAGGCGGTGAGACTGATCCTCAACAATCATTAATTGAAAATCTGGGTGTTGGTTGCGTACTTCTGGGAGCACCTTGGGAAGCAGGTAAGGGCCAATGGTAGGGATGACACCAATAGTCATCGGGTAACTCAATGGCTGGCTCTCTGATTCGGCCAATCTGTAAAGGTCATCGACATCGAGCTTGATCTTTCTGGCCCGCTCAATGAACTGCTCACCAATCGGTGTAATCAACACCTGTCGATTGTCCCGTTCAAATAGCTTTATTCCAAGTTGCTGCTCCAACTCGCTGATGGCATTGCTCAGCGTAGATTGAGAGACGGAGCAGGCTTCTGAGGCACGCTTGAAATGACACTCCTCAGCAACCGCAAGTGCATAGGTGATCTGTTTTATCGAAATCATCGCGGTCCCGTAGTTTTGAAAAATCGAACAATGTGATCGATTTTATCCGATTTTCAGAAGCGTTGTCGCGCCCTAAGATAGCCCCAACGTTGAACGAGACGTTACCGAATCCAAACCAAACCCAGGAGAAAAAACGATGTCAATGATCAATAGAGAGATTCCAGAGTTCACAGCAGAGGCGTTCCACAATGGAGAGTTCAAGACCATCACGAACGAGGATGTAAAGGGCAAGTGGTCGATCTTCCTCTTCTATCCAGCAGATTTCACCTTTGTCTGCCCTACCGAGCTGGAGGATATGGCCCACTACTATGAGGAGCTGCAGGGGCTGGGGGTCGAGGTCTATGCGGTCTCTACCGATACCCACTTTGTCCACAAGGCGTGGCACGACTCCAGTCCGGCGATCAGCAAGATCAACTATCCGATGATTGGTGATCCAACCGGTGCCATTACCCGAGGTTTTAACGTAATGATTGAGGAGGAGGCGCTGGCCCTACGCGGCACCTTCCTTGCCAACCCGGATGGGGTGATCAAGGTGGCGGAGATTCATGACCTGGGAATCGGCCGCTCTGCCAAGGATATGGTGCGCAAGGTGAAGGCTGCACAGTATGTACACAACCATGATGGAGAGGTCTGCCCAGCAGCATGGGAACAGGGTGAAGAGACCCTGACCCCAAGCCTGGATCTGGTTGGAAAAATCTAACTGACGATAGGGGGAGCTTTGCTCCCCCCTTGTCTCAACCTAATTTAGGAGAAGAATCATGTTAACCCTGGAAGTATTGAATACGCTCAAAGAATACAGTGAGAAGATGGAGCGAACGGTCACCCTGGTGTTGCAGCAGGGTGAACACGCAAAGCGTGATGAGCTAGTACAGTTCCTCACCGATTTTGTATCGGTTTCTGACAAGCTCCAGTTTGAACAGCGTGAAACAAATGGCGCGCTTCGTAGCCCCATCACCTTCACACTGGAGACCGATGGGAAGATGACCGGTATCCACTTCTCTGG
>Ga0066609_10000542_pt1 | contig 24807 bp, 30 predicted proteins | sample SaaInlV_DNA_150m_FD_60378 | JGI IMG/M metagenome (GOLD analysis project Ga0066609, IMG submission 60378) | Marine microbial communities from expanding oxygen minimum zones in the Saanich Inlet - SI075_LV_DNA_150m | ecosystem: Environmental > Aquatic > Marine > Unclassified | place: British...
TGTCGGTTCCGCTGAAGGTGCAGCTCGTATAGTTGGTGGTAGCGATATCTCACAACAATCTTACGATAGAGCAAAGACAGACTTAGCGATTAAGCATGCGTTCCTGAAGTTTGTCAGCGATGTTAAAGTGTTTATAGATGGTTCACCTCTTACGCAACCGCCTGAAGTGTCATTCGAAGAATATGCAAAACGCATACAAGATGACACAGACTGGAGAGAAGCAAAATTAGCTGACCTCCGCGAAATGTTTAAAGATACCACAGGCCGAAGAGAAGCACAATTAGCTGACCTCCGCGAAATGTTTACGGGTGTGTGGGCTATGTTTAGTGACTCTCCACAAACAGCTGAAGAGTCGTTGATGCTCGCTGAGAGAGAGTTAGTCTCAGTGAACACGGCTCTAACGACAGCTACAGATGATAATAGAGATACTCTGGAGCGGACTGCGAGCAGCTTGACAAGCAGTATCGCAGCATTGAAAAGTGTCATCAACGCTGCTAGAGTTGAGCGCCGCGAAGATGCTGCAGCTGGCGCCAATATGTATGAGAAACTCGGCAACTTTCTCACACCTGCCTGGTTTGACACACAATATCGAGAGCAGGGTAAAGTCATTGCAGATGCTGTACTCGAGACCGGTATAGCGCGATCAAAAGCTATCGTCGAGTTTGTGGAAAGGGACATTTGGGGTGACCGAAGTAAAAAACCTATAGAGAGAGCTTCAGGTGGCCCTGTTTGGGGCTCCGGAACAGCCACTAGTGACTCCATACCTGCGCTGCTGTCCAACGGCGAATATGTGATCAACGCCGAATCGACGAAAAGACATAGGGGTGTGCTGGAAGCTATTAATAGTAAAAAGCCGACAGGGATTATGGGATTTTCTGAAGGGGGTCTCATCGCTAAAGGCTCTGACGGTCCCGTTAAAGGTGATAATACGATTTTAGGCTTTATAAGCCGAGGCTTTGAAGCTTTGACTGATCGTCATGAATTCGCTGAAGCTATAGGTCTACGATTCCAAGAACTAAAGATCCGACTAGAACGTAGCTGGATTCCAGGCACTAAGGCTGCCGGCGATGGTTTTAACGATATAGGTCAAGAATTAGGAGACCCATTGAGGCATGCGTGGGCTTCAGCTGCTGTTACCTTAAACTACGGCGAAGATTTTGCATTGATTGTGGGTGACCTGCACGAGCTCGACAACATGTTAGGTCCTGAAAATTTAAACTTCTTAGATCTACTTAGTGGCCTCGAGATCACTGAATCCAATCGTCAAGACTTTATAAATAACGCAGTGGGCCGAAAAGTCGGCAAGTCCTCTGGAGATGTTGTGTCTGCTTGGGACCAAATTGTGGGTCTTTTGCAGGATGATTTGTACTCAGGCAACATGAATAACTTCATGGTAGGTCATTGGGGTTCGACTCGTGGTGACTTACCTGAAGGCGACCAGAGACTTTACGCGATAAACTCGTTGGAACGACTCAAACAGCACCCAGTGCTTAGACACCACCTCAGCAAATATGCCGACGGAGGTCTCGCTTCAATGGGGCGCGACGGTGATTCAATGCTGGCCCACATCAATCCCGCTGAGGCCGACTTGTTGAAAGCCTTCGGAGGCTCCGGAACGGTTAACCCTCGGACAGGTCTGAGAGAGTTCAGCAACCTTGAATTGGGTAAGGACTTGAAGGACGAGACAGAGAAATCTGTGGAGGTCACTGAAACTCTCCTTGAGAAGATAATTGCTATGTTCAAAGAACTCTTCGCTGAACTCAAAAAGGGTTTTAAAGGTGTATTCGGAGACTCCGACGACGATACTACAAAAGTTAAAACTTTCAGCAAAAGCGTAGAAGCTTCAAAGATACCTTGGGCCCAAACCAATATAAACTACAATAGTGTGGTGGATCAGTTGGAGGATCGCACCGTCAAGTCTTTCGAGAACTTCTCGATGGCAGACTTGGATAGAGTGAATAATCTCTTCGACAGAATAGGCGAGTGGAAAACGACCTTGACCGATGAGACTGCTTCGGTGGCCAGCAAGTCCAGAGCGAAAGAGCAGATCAAGACACTGTTCGGTGAGGTGGATAAGATCAGCGAGATGTACGTCGCATTAGGGGACGCTGAATGGATGTCAAACGTGGAGAATCCAGCTTTCGTCAAGATCGGTGAAGAGTTCGCCGAAGGTGTGGAGTCTGACTTTAAAACAGGACTATCCTCGCTGCTCCACGGAAAATCCGACTTTAAAGAGTTTACGACCGGCATCCTCGACAACTTCACGAGTAACATCATCGACACCTTCGTGGGTGGCTTCACCGACTCCCTTTTCAAAAGTTCGAGTCTGGACGAAGGAATGGAGAGCTTAGGTTCAGGTCTGGCAAGTTGGAGTAGCTCCTTGTTTGACGGCATCGACATCAGCAGTATATTCAAAAGCAGTTGGGGTTGGGTGAAGGGTCTCTTCTCTGGGTATGCGGACGGTGGTTACGTCTCAGGGCCGGGAACGGGTACGAGCGACTCGATTCCAGCGAGACTCAGCGACGGTGAGTTCGTCGTCAATGCGGCGGCCACCAGAGCGAATTTAGGGATGCTTCAAGCTATCAACAGCGGCAGTATGCGCAGGTTCGCTGTGGGTGGTTTGGCCACAAATCTGGCACCTGTGAACACGAATGCAAGTGTCCCTCAATCCACCGTAGTCAACTTAAACATAACAGGTGACGTCAGTCGCCAAACCAAGAAGGAGATTTATTCTATGGCCCCACAAATAGCTTCAATGGTCGAAGGTAACTTCAGAGAAAGGAGAGTGATGCGATGATGTTTTTGGATAAGTACCCGTATGTAACACCTTTAGAGATAAACTCCAATGAGCCGTTCATAGTGTCGGAGTCTTTGAATCTGCAGAGACGGCACATCAAAGACGGCTCACAGCGATTTGAGTTTTCGATAACACTGATGGGTGGTTTCGGTGAAGACCTCATGGCTGACCTGATGACCAATTGGATGACTTATGGGATGGACACACCTTTCGAGATCGATTGCCCACAGCACTTCAGCACAGAGAAAGCCATCAGTGGCTCCACTGTGACCGTGTCGGTGGACGCGTCAGCTGGTGAAACCGAACTGACTCTGTTGTCGGTCTCCAGTTTCAACATTCCGTCTGGAAGGTTGGTCAGTCTGGGTGAGGACAAGAAACTCTATGCTGTGGTTTCGCACACTGCACCGGAGTACGTCGGCTCCCAGTTCGTTTCCACTCTGCAACTCTCGTCGGGTTTGGTGGCGACGGTGCTCGCGAATTCCGAGTTGGTGTACAGAGACGTCAAAGCTAAAGTGCTGAACGAACCAGAGAATGCATCGTTCAAGTACAGCTCAGGTGTATTACAACAAGCCGGTTTGAGATTTGTGGAGTATTTGACATAATGTTGACTTTAGATCTGGACCTCGTCGGTGTCCTCAACAACCGAAGCACTTCCTACTTCCTCCTGCTCAAATTCGCATTCAATTCAGGTACCGTTGGTGTGACCAACGCACCCAGAGATGTGACTCACGATGGATTGACTTACTCTGCCTCAGGTGGTTTGAAGTCGCTCACACCTCCCAAAGCTGAAGCTGGTGTATCCAGAGACATTTTCGGTGTAAACTTAACCGATGTTGATTTCGCTTTCAGAGACTTGCTGGATTCGGAGCCCACCGGTGTGCCTGTGGAAGTCATATCCAGATTTGAAACAACGGCGGGCGATCGTGATCTCAAGATATACACAGGAACCGTCAGCAGCTTCTCCACCGAAATAGAGAGTGATGAACATCTCATCAGCGTGCAGTGTGTGGGTCCCATAACCAAGCTTCAGCAGGTGACGAATCGTGTCACGACTGATGCCAGTCAGCAAGCAGCCCATCCAGGAGACACATCTATGAGTAAGTCGTTCGACACAGAAAATGAGGCAGAGATTAAGTGGGGTGGTAACTCATGATACATATAAATTACATCTTCAGGTTCTCACCTGTGTACACCATAGTGAAGTGGTTCTCGTACCCACTGTACACCTCTTGGATTTTCTCAGCCATTATGACGGTCGGATCTTTCCTTTACCAACGAAAGAGACAGAAAGAAATGGAGGCGAAGCAACGTCAAGCCGCTGAAGCCGCCAAAGACAGAGCCGCCACCAAATTGGTCCGTGTGTCGGGTTCCAACCAACCGATACTGATCGCGTATGGTTACAACAGAGTGGGAGGGACCAACGTCTTCACAGATGTCTCTTCCAGTTTTTCTTCTGCTGCAGCCAACGCCAACGAGGAGATCTTCGGAAGCCTGAGTAGTTTCTCGGGGAGTAAGAACGAGACGCTGATCACTCAGGCTGTGATATGTGCCGATGAAGTGGACGACATTGTGTGGGTCGAGATCAACGATGAAGATCACGACAACTCAGACTACGGGGGTTGGGCTAAGCTCTACATCAACAAGAAGGGCGGTTTGATCTCCAACTCTTCGACGTTGTCCAGAGAAGCCTCAGCGGTGTTCAACGATGTTTGTTACTCCACAAGTTTCTTCAGAATGAACAGAGATGAACCTCAATTCAGCGGCAAGCCTTCGACAAGCTTCTATCTTAAAGGGCGCAAGATACGGACATTCGACGGCTCTGGCGTATTGAGCACAACAGCAACATTCTCAAACAACGCCATAGAAGTGCTGCTCGACTACTTCACAGAGCAACCTTTCGGTCCTAAAATCTCCGACACCGAGTTAGACTTGACAACTTTCGCGACGGCGGCCGCTCTCTCAGGAGAGGCTCCCAGAGGCTCTGTTGCCGTGAATGGTAAGGTGTACGACAAAGCAGGTGTGAGCTCCAGATCGTTGCTGAGACACGAGTTTAACGGAGTCTTGAAGCCAGACTCGGATCATGTGGCTAACATAGAGAGTATCTTAGAGGGTGTGCCTGGGTTGATCATCTACAGAAGCATCGAGGGTCAGTTGAAGGTGTCCTTACCTGACACATCTTTAACTGAAGCCTCAGCATCCGTCGGAGAAGTCACAGACTCGCTACTCGGTTCCGACATCGACTATCAAATACCAGACACGAATGACAAACTTAACGCGGTGAGTCTGTCTTATGTGAACAGCGGAAAAGATTTCGCGGAAGATACCTACGAGTTTGATTCGTCGAGCCTTCTGGCTAACGATCACGGCATAAAGTTATCTTCCTCAGTATCCCCTGCAGGTGTCTCCAACGTCTACCAAGCTGAGGCGATAGCTAAAGCGACGGTCAACGAGTCCAGACTGGCCTCCTTCACCTTCACAATCAACTTAGGTAGCTTGGGTAACGGCCGAAGCTCTCTAGAGCTGGAGCCCGGTGATGTGATCCACCTGAACAGTCATCGAAACAAGATAGACACGTACGTACGTATAAGTGCCATCGACATAACGCCCGACATGGCGTTGAAGATCGACGCGTTGGCGTACACAGCTGAAGCTTACGAGTTCAACTCGGTGGAGGTTGAGACACCGCAACTCAGAACCTCTGTGGATATGTCAGTCACTCCACCCTCCAATGTGGACATAGAGAGTATCACAGATCCAGATTCCTTGTATAACACAATAAAGGTGACTTGGACAGATGCTGATGATGTGCAGGTGTACGAGTACTTAGTGCAAGCAGGGACTGTACAGGCCGACGCTTCCATCGTGTGGGGTACAGCTGGTGTGGTTCCTTTCGGCACGGAGATATTCGAGCATTTCCCCAATCAAGTTGCGACCTATAAGTACCGAGTTAGAGGCAGGACGCGTCTCGGGCGTATGTCTCCTTGGGTGACTTCGGCTTCAGGTGGCTACATCGGTAAGCAGCAGATTCTGGGCGGTTTCTCCATTCAGGTATCTCGATCGAATTTCATGGTGAAGAAGTCGCTGGCCGACGGAACCATCACACCCACATCTGACACCTCAGAGATTCAATTATGGTCAGGTGGTGTTCTGTCGACATTGAGCACAGGTGCAGGTGATGTCCTCGCGGGTGAGTGGCGGATAACCTCCGCTGCTTCCGGTGACGTGGACGGGGTGGCTTGGTCTTCCGTACTCACTTCAGACAAGGCAACATACACCCTCAACTTCTCAGCGGCTTTGACCTCGGCCATAGTTCCTGTGACTCTTGTGTATAATGGAACGATCGATGGATTGCCGTTGGGTGATGCTGGTTTGTCCACCTTCGAGAAGAGTTTTTATGTGGAAGCCTTGTCGGACGGTGTGATGGGTGAAGATGGCGCGGCCGGTGTGCGCGGAGCAGGTTGGCACAGATTCGTGACGCTCAATACACAAGTTGAGTTGGATGCACTGACCTCTGGAGCTTTGTCGATTGAATTCCAAAACGGTTTTGGTTCAGCTCCCGTAGCTTTCGACAGAATGATTCTTTCGGGTATCGACGGTGCTGTCAAGGCTTGGGTGTTTGATGGAAGCACTTGGAGCAGCCAAGCTGAATTTATAGATGGTAACTTGCTGGTGGCAGGTACAGTGAACGCCGACTCTTTGAGTGTGGTCAACACCGCCAGTGGATTTCAAGCATCTATAGATGAGAACGGTTTAGTGCTCAGAAGTGCGGACGCAGGTAACGCGCGACTGGAGATCCTTGAGAACGTCATAAAAGTCTTCGACGACAATAATGTCCTGAGAGTCAAGATAGGAGACCTGTCTGCGTAACTAGTATTAATTAAAAGCCCCTCACAATCGAGGGGCTTTTAAACGCAAAACGGTGTAAATGAAACTGCGGAAATATCGGTATCTTATATAGAAGAGATCAAAGGGATCACTTCACAACCTGAAAAAGGATTTACGACATGAAAAAATTAGCAATTGTTTTGCTGGCTGTCTCATTGTTTGTTGCGTTCATGCAACAGTCTATTGCTTCCGAAGGGTTCGCTCTTATGACCTTTGACGAAGTGGTACTCACGTTCCAAGAGATCTCCGAACCTCTTGACGAATACACGACTGCGTATATGGAGTCCAGAGTGCGATTTGTCGCGTGTGACACAGGAGCTAAAGAGGTGTTAGATTCGCTTGGTATGTCAGCTATATGGCTTTACAGCTTCAGTGATGGTACGTCCATCACAATAGCCACTGACAAGCTCTCTTGTGGGAAAGATGGAGAGTGGACATAGAAGTGATCAGTTCGATCGCTTTGTAATTTTAAGAAGGAGTTACTGTATGCATAATAAAGTATTGGTGTTGGTCTTGGGTTGTATGCTTACGTTGCCGGCATCTGCAAAAGACACGCTCAACGTAGTGATAAGTGTACCAGCGGGGGACTTACAGAGAGCCACACAGGCTCTGAAGACGAATGCCTGCTTTTTTAATACAAAGCAGATAATCAATCTCTTGGTGGACGAGGTCGTATACTCGATAACCTCAGAGGATGGTACATCCGTAGAAGTCTATTTAACTGAATTGATTTGTGAACTATAAAAAGGAAATATTATGTCGAATAAAAAGCGTGGGTTCGGTAAGAAGCGTGTGACTGGCAGAAAGCGTAAACCTAAAAAAGAGTCTGAGCTAATAGAGTGGTCGTACTCTACACCTACTCTCAATTTCAAGAAAGCTGAGACGCGTGTTCGTCAGTCTGCAGCTTACTTGAAAGTGGGTGAATTGGTGGGAGAAGTCTCAACATCATTAGCCTCTATGGATAAGGCTTCGCGACTTGCCTTTATAATAAAGTCGTATTATTTTAGATATCTTCTAAGAAAACTGAATAAATTAGAGAGGTCTATAACTACTTAAGGGGTTGACTATGTGGCATGTAATATTATACGAAGTATTGGAGCACTTGAAAGTGCCCATAGCTATAGCATTATATGCAATATTGTTGGCCGTTGTCGGGGCGATGACAATCCCCGTTCTTTCGTGGCTACTACATCTATGAATTTCCCCCTCCTTCGGGAGGGGTTTTACTTTCAACCTGAATTTTTTCCGAGATTATAGCAGATGACTCAAGGGTGCGACAATCTTATACCTCCCTGCTTCAGCAAATCAGAGCGAGTGTTCTTAGAAATAGCGTACAGGCAACCGATAACGGAGACTTTCAAAAACCGTATTGATAACCCCTGTTGATTTAACCCTGAGCCCTTCCCTATATATGATCTATGATTTACAAAAGATCATATATCGGGCAGTTGCCCAGATGTGCCTTCCACAATAATTGTAACTGGAGGTTATGAGATGAGAAGTAAATTAAAAAGATCCTTAAAAAGGAGGATTGATCTAGAGATAAGCGGCAACCACAAGATCAATTTCTTAAAGCAAGTCGATGTGGATAAGATATTGGATGAGGCCATAATCCCTGTCGCATACCTATACACAAGAGATCTGCGAGGTGAGTCTGATATCTACTTTATAGATCTGGTGTCCGCCATGGGCGCCAGAGCTATGAAGATCTGTGGACAATCCAAGAACACAGTGACCGCCGTGCGCTTGGGGAGTTTCTTGCTGTACTCTTTGGAAGAGATGGAGTTGATGGCGGCTTACAAGGGTTCAAACACGCGAAGCAGACATGCTTGCTACAAAATAGAAGTCACCAATGATCGAGCCATCACCAAGCTGTGGAAAAATTTGAAGTTGGAGCCGAACGGTAAACTGCCGAGTAGTGAACCTTATGATGCGTGGTCTTGCGGTAGACACTCGTCGGGTATGCCTCTCATAAAGTCACTGCACCCCAATCTTCTGGACGAGATGTACATAAAGACTCAACCCAAAGTGTTTGGTCTGGTCAACAAGCTTCAAGAGATTGGCTGGAACATAAATAAAGACATACTGGAGTTGCAGATATGGGCTTTCGAATACGAAGAAGAAGCGTTCTCAGGTGTGTGGAGAGCTCCTTCCAGTCAGGCCAAAGACTCCAAATTGAGAGAGTCTGAAGCTATTCTCAACATGGCCCAGAGATTTGAAGATAGCGAGTTTTACCACTTATACTCTTATGACTTCAGAGGTCGTGTGTATCCCACAACAGCTTACTTACACGAGCAGGGACATGACCAATCCAAAGGTCTGTTGCTGAGAGCGAGCCGCCAAAAGATAAGTGAGAGAGGTCTCTATTGGCTCTTGATAAATATGGCGAACTTATGGGGCGGTGACACAGGTGATGGGCGAAAGACCGACAAGATCCACTTAGACGACAGGGCTCAATGGTCTTTAGATAATGAAGACAGCTTCGTCAAGTACGCCGCCGACCCGCGTGTGAATAAAGGTTGGATGGTGGCTGACAAGCCTTGGCAATTCTTAGCCAACTGTATCGAGCTGTGCAAATTCAGGGAAGATCCTGAGTATGCTTCAGGTCTGTTAGTGTGGATAGACGGCTCCAATAATGGAGCCCAGCACCTCTGTGCACTCTCCAAAGATGAAACTACTGCACCGTACGTGAATCTGACCAAGACTGAAGAACCTGGAGATCTCTACCGCTTCGTTTCCGATACTGTGTGGGCTTCGGTCGACAAAGATCTTATGGAGCTGGAAGACAGAGAAGAGACGGAGATCTTCGTGGACCGAGCTATCGCCGTGAAGAAGTCAATTCGCGACTCTGAGCCTCGAAGTGAAGAACGGAAACGCTACGCAGAAGAGCTCAAAGTCCTGAAGGCCTCCAACAAACACTTACTGGATCAAGCGATGCCGGTGTTTTGGAGCAGGATCACGCATCAAGGAGACCGACGTAAGATATGTAAGCGAGGAGTTATGACTCTCCCATACGGGGGTACGCCTTACGGTCTAGGTGAGCAGATCATAAAAGACGCGTCTAAACATGGAATCGAGATTTTGAACTACATGGAGCACAGATGGGGTGCTTGGTTGGGTAGGCTCATATACAGCAGTTGTGGTTCAGCGTTGAAGCGACCTATGCAACTGCTCAAGAAGTTCGAAGAGGCCGGTAAGCTGGCTGAAGAGGACGGCAGATTCTTGGAGTGGACCTCACAGGCAACTGGGTTTCCTTGTGTGCAATATTACATACACGGAAATGTCAGAAAGGTCTGGGCACAATATGGTGAACCCTCCGGTCCCAAGAAGAGCACAGGCTACTACGAGAACACACTACAGTTGAGTGTGAGCTGTCTGGAGGAGCCTGTTATGAGCCCCAAGAAGCAGGCACAAGGCGCTGCACCTAACATCATACATAGTTTGGATGCTGCCCATCTCTCCCTAGTCGTCAATGCTTGCGACTTCCCTGTGACGACTGTTCATGATTCTTTTGGCTGTCTGCCTGAAGATATGGATGATCTGTACAATGAAACTCGTACGCAGTTCGCCACACTGTATATGGGCGATCCTTTGGGAAGTCTAATGCGTGAGACAGGTCAGACTCTTGAAGGTCTAGATTTGGGCACATTCAGCATATTCGAGGTTTTGGAATCGGAGTACGCATTCTCATGAACGGATACAGAAGATTGAGAGATATACCTGGCCAAGCGATTGTGGAGTGGTATGAGGCAGTGGGTGCTGATGATGACACAGATCTCTTTGTTGACTTCGGAGGTTTGTGTAAGATACTGGATGACTCGAAAGAGTTGCCCAGAGATGTGGCGTTTGAGTACGTCGAAGATGTGAACGGATGGATCGCACTTGTCAGTGTGACCAACAACGCGGGTGGCGATGTTTATTTCGTACCCGCAAAATTAAATGATGAAATTATTATGGAGATAAAGAAGAATGTCTGATACTAAAAAGATGGGCGAGATTATGGTTACTGGGTGTGAATTTCATTACGCGACGCTTGTGACACCTGAAGCGTTTAAGCCAGGTGAGATGCCAGCTTGGAGCATTCAAGTGAGAACATACGACAAAGATGAGAGGACTGTCTGGAAAAACCTCGGCTTGAATGTGAAAATCGAAGAGCCTGAAGAAGGCCCTTTGTTTTACAAATTCAATGTCTACAAGAAGCTTCGGAACTCCAAAGACGTTGAACAGCCAGCTCCAGAAGTGCTCGGTTCGAAGTTGGAGCCTATTGATGCCAGCCGTGTCGGCAACGGTTCGAAGGGAAACTTGATTCTCTTTTGGTATATAAATGATGGTAAGAAATACTTCCAGTTACGCAAAGTTCAAATCACTGAGTGGGTGGACTATAAGTACGAGCGCGAAGAAGCTATGATGTTCGAAGCTCTCGACGACGACACAGTGGTTGTAGAGGTAGAAGATACCGGTGGGGAAGCCCTAGGCGATGATGAGATTCCGTTTTGAGATACGTCTATGATTTGATGTCCGACGACCGCGTTTTGGAGACCACAACTGACGTACGAGAGGTCACTTCCGAAGAGTGGTTGATGGACGGTGTGGTTCGTATAACCGACAACATAACGAAAGAGGAGCAAATGATATTCACTATGGATGCATTGGAGGCTCATATAGCCGCTTCCGAACGCTCTTTCCAATGGGTCAACAAAGAAGAGAGACTGTCTGACTGGTCGGAGGAGCACGCCGACGCGATCAAGTCGGCGGTGGACCCCGACCACTATAAAGGTTTTGTGGGTGACTCACAATGGCTGGAAGTTATGCAGGATGTTATTCCAGATATCGACAGCGCAGTGTTGATGCAAGTGTACAAATACTTGGCCAGGAATGGGAAGAAAGATGACAGTAGACAAGAGCTGTTGAAGGCTCTATTCTACTTGAAATTCCTGACCGCTCGAACTGTCGCTGGACGGAACATAGACATAGCTGAGGTGGACACATTGTTAAAGGAGGTCTAGAATGAAGACTTTGGTGTTTGATATTGAGAGTGACGACCTCTTAGAGGGTTGCACCAAGATGCATGTACTATACACAAAAGACTCCACCACCAATGAGAAGAAGTATTGGTTGGAGAATGACTTGGGGTGGCAGGCTGAGTTGAATTCAGCTGACGCCATCGTGGGTCACAACATAGTCGCCTTCGACTTACCGGCTCTTAAGAAGTTGTTCAATTGGGAACCCGATAAGTCTGTGAAGGTCTACGACACGCTCATCCTTTCATATGTCCTGGACTACAGGCGATTCGGGAAAGGTGGTCACAGTCTAGATGCTTGGGGAAATCAATTAGGTCTATTGAAGATTGATTTCAATGATTACAGTAAGTTCACGCAGGAGATGTTAGTGTACTGTGAGCGTGATGTAGACTTGAACCTGTTGGTCTTCAAAAAGCTGATGACCGAGCTCAGGATACAGTCACCTAAAGCACCCTACTTGAAGACGTACATCAAGGCCGAGCATTATATGTCCAAATGGGCGTCCGAAGCTGAGTTGAACGGCTGGCCGTTCGCTTACGATGATGCTGTTGCCTTGTTTGATGAGATGACAAGGAAGATGGCCTCCACCACAGCTAAGTTAGAATCTAAGCTAGGTATCAAGTCTGTGATTAAGGATCGGGTGCCTGGTAAGACTGAGGGTGAGGTCAAGAGACCTAAGTGGGTGAAGAAGGGTTGTTATGATCACCACACAGCTAAGTGGTTCGATGTGGATCCTTGGAGCGGTTACGTCGGCGAGTTGCGGCCTATCGATGGACCTTTCTGTCGTGTGGAGTTTGCAGATTTGAAACTCAGCTCACCTGCGGATGTCAAAATCTTTCTATACAGGCAAGGGTGGAAACCCACCGAGTGGAATTATAAGAAGGACAGCGACGGTAAGTTCTTGAAGGAGAAGAGAAAACGTGTCAAATCCAGTCCCAAGATCGATACAGCTTCTCTAGAACTGTTGGGAGGTGATGGTGCGTTGTATAAAGAGTATGTGAGCATCTCATCTCGCCACGCGATTCTTAAGACTTGGTTGGCTGAAGCTAAATTGCAGAAGGATGGGACTTACAGACTTGTGGGACAATGCTTTATGATAGGCACTCCCAGTATGAGGGCGCGTCATAAGACAATCGCCAACATACCTTCTGTGGATTCGTTATATGGTCCCGAAGTCAGATCGCTGTTCACGGCGAAAGAGGGCTACACTATGGTGGGTGTGGACTCTGCAGGTAATCAGGCCAGGGCTTTGGCACACTACATTAACGATGATGAGTTCACGGATGTGATCCTCAATAAAGACATCCACATCTACAATGCGGGTAAAATGATCGAGGCTCTGGACAGCATGCTAATTCGCCACGACTTCACGCCCAAGAATCTGAGGAGTAGAAGTAAGCGCGTGTTCTATGCCACATTGTTCGGTGGCTCAGGTGCTAAGCTTTGGAGCTATCTGTTCGGAGTTGAGGACGCAGACAGAGGGAATGTGTTCAAGGCAGAATTCTTGAAAGCCATTCCCGGATTCTCAGGTCTTATGAAGCGGTTGGAAGATACTTGGGATAGGACTAAAAGCTTCACCAACAAAGGCGAAGGTTACATTCCCTCTTTAGCTGGCAACAAGATATACGTCGACAGTAAACATAAACTCCTCGTGTATTTACTACAAGCTGTGGAGAAGATAACTTGTTCAGCTTCTGGAATGGTCATGATGGATAATTTGGAGGCTGAAGGCATACCTTATGAGCCTTTGATCTTCTATCATGACGAGTTGGACTTCATGGTTCCCGATGCGTATGCTGAGAGAGCCTCTGAAATAGGTGCTGAAGCTTTTATGTCCGGCCCGAAGCTGGTGGGTGTTGAGATAATGGATGGTGACGGAAAAATAGGACACACTTGGTTGGATGTCCATTAACAGGAGAGTTTATGCAAGCAAAAGAGATGGTGGATGTGTTTCGTAGAGGCTTCGCGGTGAAGCGTTGCCATACGTACCCAATACATGGTGAATACTCTGTAGGTTCCCATACGGTTAATATGCTGGTGATCGGTCGATACCTTTCGTACGCGAACGGGGTGTTGACTCCTTGGCATGAGATACTCATACACGACATTCCTGAGCAGTACACAGGAGATCTGCAGACACACGTCAAGCGTGATAATCCAGAGCTTAAGAAGATCATGACAGACGTGGAGGACACTTGGTTCGAACGTCTGGGTTTTGACGAGGCCAGCTATAAGCTGGAAGGTCTCAACAAGAAGATCGTGAAGGCAGCTGACTTGCTTGAGTTCTTCGCCTTCTGCATAGATCAGAAGCAGTTGGGTAACAACATAGATGAGCAAGCCGTTAAGTGTGTAGAGTACCTCGAGCCACTATACGATGATGTGTTGGGTGTGAAAGAGTTGACTGAAGGTTTTCAGGAGACTTATGATGCAGTGGGCCGAGCTTAGGTTCCCCGCTATAAACTTATTAACGATATGGAGATACGATATGCTAAAATGTGAACATACGATGTGCAACAATCATAACAGTAATCATGACACGCAGGATTTGAGCAACTGTCATTACAACACGTGCACTGCGACACCTGCACAGTTGGAAAGTTACGAACCGAAAGAACTCAAGTTGGACATTCGAGATGGCGTAGGCGTGAGTTCTGATGCGGAGCTCACTCTTGAATGAGTGCCACTACAGGTGGTGCATACATCGCTCACTGACCGAGCCTTTGTGTGAACTACAATTCTGCGAGGCGAATGACGAGGAATTGAAACTTTTTGAAAGTAAACGGAAAAAGGAGTTACGAGATGCAAGTGCTGATAGACGGTGACGTTGTGTGCTACTACGCATGCAAGCCGAGGGTGGCCAAGAGTAACCGCCCAGAGTTGGTTGTGACCTCGTTAGACGACGAGGGTGTCGTTGTTCCCCCAGAGTACACAGAAGAGGATGACGCGGAATACCTGGAGGAGTGTTGGGCTTATGTGGAAGATATAATCGCTGAGATACAGTTGAACACTTTCTCAGATTCGTACAAGATGGCTGTGAAGGGTGAGGGTAACTTTCGTGAAGATGTGTTCGAAGACTACAAACATCATCGCAGACGACAACCCAACCCACTGGCACCTTTTGTGAAAGCTCTGAGATTGCGAATGGTGGAGCGCGAGATGGCTGTTCCAGCTGACAATATGGAAGCCGACGACTATTTACGGATTTGGGCTGAGGGTCATCGAAGGAAAGACAAACCTTTCGTGATAGCCTCCATAGATAAAGATTTGAAATGTATAGTCGGACCATATTACAACATAAAGAAGAAGACGCTGGAGCACATAGATGTGGCCGCAGCCAGACATCTCTACTATGCTCAGCTGCTGTCGGGTGACCCTGTAGACAATATAAAAGGGCTATGGAAGGTTGGTCCGGTGAACGCTGAAAAGATGGTTGAAGGTTGCGAGACACACGAAGAGTATCAAGAAGCTGTGGTGTCCAACTATCTAGCAGTGGAAGAGGATAACTGGTTGGTGCACCTACAACTGACAGGCCGCCTGATTTATTTGCTCAAGTCGTTGGATGATAAGTTCGACGCCACTAAGTGGCCACTAGTTCAGGAGTTGATGGAATGAAGCACATAAAAGTACCAAAGACAGGTAAGGTGATCAAGGCTAATCACAATGGCCATTGGTCTTTCTCGGAAAAGATGGACCCAGACAAATATATGGGGTTCATCTACCTTGTTCGAGATAACTATTTAAATAGATTCTATTTAGGTAAGAAGCTGTATAGAGGGCAGAGAGGTAAAGCGAAAGGCGTTGAGAGTAACTGGAAGAAGTATATGTCATCTTCCAATCTTTTAAAAGAGATGTTTGAAGCCAGACCTCTGGATGAGTTCGAGTTGATTTGTGTGGAACAATACAAGACCAAGTCTGGTCTGAGTTGGGCAGAGACGTGGACACTGTGTTTCGTCGAAGCTCCCACAACTGAACAATGGTACAACACACGTGTCGAGAAGATAGCTTGGAATGTGAAAGAGGCCATCACGGAACGACACCGTGAACGGCTACATGGGATAATTAATGGAGAAGTATTTTGAAGATTTTTGGAAGGATTTTAATATTTATAAGTTTTGCTGTTTTGGCCGTCGGTGGTTGGCAAGTGTACAAGATGGGGTTCGCGAGTAGCGCAGACTACCTCCTGTTCGGGGCGGTGTTGGCGTTATTTGGTGAGGTCATCTCAAAAATATCTGAAGAAGTAGACGAAGGAGTAGACGATGGGCGTAATAAAGAAGAAGAACAATCCGTGTCCTAAATGTGCAAGCTCGGACGCCTTGCAAATTTATGAAGATGGTACAGGCTACTGTTTCTCCTGTAGAGCTTGGTTCCCCAAGACCGATGGGCCCACCGAAACTGTTCGAGAGAAATCGATGGTTGTTCACGAAAATATAAGTGACTATAGACACAGTGCCTTCAGCAAGAGAGGCATCACCCGCGAGATAAACAAGTTTTACGGCGTTAGAGCGGCTTTCGATGAGACAGGACACATCGAAGCTCATTACTATCCGTATGAGGGAGGCTTCAAGAAGCGGTTACTGCCTAAGACTTTCACGGCTCTGGGTAAGCTGGGCGGTTTGTTCGGGCAAGCGTTGTTTGCTGAAGGCGGTAAGCGTGTCGTCATTTGTGAAGGCGAGATAGACACCTTGACTGTAGCGCAAGCGGGTTACGATAACTACAAGAAGCACTATCCAGTCGTCGGTGTGGCGAGTAGCTCCAACTTGAAACCTGTATTAGCAGCACGCGCGTGGCTTCGCACTTTTGAAGAAGTTGTCATATTCTTCGACAACGATGAGGCTGGTGAAAAAGCCACAAAAGATGTCGTGAAGATCGTGGGTCATGACAAGGCGCGGGTGGTCTCGATCTCACTGAATGACGCGAATGAGCTGTTCTTAAAAGAAGGTGGCAAAGAAGTGATGCGTGCTGTTTGGAACGCTCAAGATTATCTACCTGGCGGTGTCTTGAAGAAGGAAGAGTTGTGGGATGCCTTAGAAAACTACAACAAAATAGAGTCTGTGGCATATCCTGCTTGCCTCTCAGGCGTGAACTCCAAAACCAAAGGTATGCGTATGGGTGAGATCACTCTTTTTGTATCGGGGACAGGCACAGGGAAGAGCTCGATAATTCGTGAGATTATGGTACACGTCCTCAGAGAGGTGGAGGACACGAAGATAGGTGTGGTCTCGCTGGAAGAAGCACCAGCTGAAACTGCGCGTAAGTTAGCTGGCTTGGCTTTGGATAAGAACCCTTCATATGAAGAAATATCTTTGGAGGACTTACGCGTGGGTTTCGATGAGATTTTTGGAGGTGATCGAGTTCTGTTGTTGGATCATCAAGGCTCCATCAATGACAGCTCTATAATGGATAAGCTGGAGTATATGGCGTTGGCCGGTGCAAAATACCTATTCATAGATCACATCACCATACTGGTGTCTGAGGGTGCGGGAAATTTGAGAGGCTTGGAAGCGCAGGATCGCGTCATGAATGATCTACTTCGATTGGTCAAGAAGCACAATGTGTGGATCGGTTTGGTGTCTCATCTCAGAAAAGTTCCAGGTGGTTTGGGTAAGACTTTCGAACAAGGTAAGCTGCCTACGCTCGATGATATTCGTGGTTCTGGGTCAATCAAGCAGATATCCTTCGACGTCATCGGATTCTCCCGAAATATGGAAGCTGAAGACGAGGTAGAGCGAAACCATATCTCCATGAGTGTTTTGAAAAGTCGGTACACAGGCCTCACCGGACCGGTGAACGGTGCCACGTATGAGCTAGCCACCGGTAGACTGTTTAGTGAGGATGGTGAAGTCTCGTTTAAGAAGCTACCCACTGAGACTGAGAAGGTGGCGTTTGTCGCTGTGGATGATGAAGATGTATTTTAACTAACTTACGAAATGGAGATACACATATATGATGACATTTGAAGATTTACCCGAAGTGGACACCCCTTGGAGTTCTGTGGGCTACCTAACTTACAAACGCACCTACGCGCGTAAGCTGGATGACGCGGGTGGTGTCGACTGTCCCACTGAAGACTTTGAAGACACTGTACTTCGTGTGGTGAACGCGTGCGACGAACAGTTGAACTGCGGATTCACAGAGGCAGAAGAGGTACGTCTGGCGAAACACCTCTTGAGTTTGAAAGGCTCAGTTGCGGGGCGTTTCCTTTGGCAGCTAGGTACAGGTACTGTGGAGCAGCTAGGTCTGGCGAGTCTGCAGAACTGCGCGTTCACGACTGTGGATCATCCGATCAAGCCGTTCATTTGGACGATGGATATGCTGGCGTTGGGCTCCGGTGTTGGCTACAACATCCAAAGACAGTACGTGGACAAGATCCCTCCAGTCAAGAAGTGGTTCACCGCACCCACTCGTTTCGACGACGGAGGCGCGGATTTCATTATTCCAGACTCTCGAGAGGGTTGGGTCAGATTATTAGGTAAGACATTGAAGGCGGCCTTCATGAGTCAATCAGCTGAAAAAGGCTCTTTCACATTCTCCACACAGGTGATACGAGGCAAGGGTGAGCCTATTAAAGGTTTCGGCGGAACCGCAAGTGGTCCTCACGAGCTTGTGTGGGGGATACAGAAAATCTCTGAGTTGTTGATGAAGCGTGCGGGTAAGAAGATTAGACCTATAGATGCTCTGGATATGATGAACATCATCGGCTACATCATCGTCGCAGGGAACGTAAGAAGATCAGCACAGATTGCTTTGGGTGATCCAGACGACATAGAGTTCTTGTTGGCTAAGCGTTGGGATCTCGGCGACATTCCGAGTTACCGTGCAATGAGTAACAACAGTGTAGTCTGTGACGATATAGATGATCTCCACGATTACTTCTGGCAGGGCTACGAGGGTAAAGGTGAACCTTACGGACTCATCAATTTAGGTTTGTCACGCTCTTGTGGCAGACTAGGCGAGACCGAGTATAAAGATCCAGAAGTTGAAGGCTACAATCCGTGTGCTGAGCAGTCGTTGGCGAATGCGGAGACCTGCTGTCTAGCTGAAGTCTTCCTACCCAACATAGAGTCCAAAGAGGAGCTGATGGATGTGGTGACTCTGCTGTACCGCGTGAACAAGCACTCATTGTTGTTGAAGTCACACCAACCAGACACGCAGGCTGTAGTTCACAAGAACATGCGTATGGGTATTGGAATGACGGGAATCTTGCAAGCAACGCCGGAGCAGAATAGTTGGTTGAACGAGACATATGAGTACTTACGTAGCTACGACGAGAAATATTCTGAAGCTCACGGAATACCGACCAGTATCAAGCTGACGACTGTGAAACCCAGCGGAACTCTATCTCTACTTCCTGGAGTAACTCCGGGCATCCATCCTGCGTATAGTCGTTATATGTATCGACGCATCAGGATCGCCAGTGATCACAAGCTGGTTCAAGTCTGTAAGGATCATGGATACCCTGTCGAGTTCGTCAAAGACTTCGAAGGTAACGACGAGCATCACACAGTGGTTGTGACTTTCCCGTTCAAGTATCCAGAGGGTACGAAACTGGCTTCTGAGATGACGGCTATAGACCAACTCAATGAAGTTAGGCGAATGCAAAGGGAGTGGAGTGACAATTCCGTGAGCTGTACAGTGTATTATCGAAAGGAAGAGATACCGGCGATTAAGAAGTACTTGAGACGATACTACAAAGATGCTATGAAGACTGTGTCTTTCTTATTACACTCTGAGCATGGGTTCGCGCAAGCACCTTATGAAGAGATAACGAAAGCACAATACGATGAATTGGTTGAGACGACCTCACTGATCACAACAATAGACACCGCTGAGTTTGAAGGTGGTGATGAGTGTGCCGGTGGAGCTTGTCCAGTCAAATAGTTAACATGAAAGACCGAAGACTTACAAGCTTCGGTCTTTTAAACGCAAATGGAGAATTTTGAATGTATTTTATGGTTAAGAAGGATTTATTGTACACACCTTCAGGTAGTCCAATGACACTGAAAGTCAGATATACCCTCTCAGAAAAAGAGGCTTTGGGTGTCCTTACACAGTGGCACAGCGAAAAGAGTGTGCATGAAGAGGTTACATTAAGAGTGATCAGTGAACCTGTGAAGGCGTTGACAGGCACTATCTTCGGTCTCTCAGTGTTTCCTGAGCAGGATGAGTTAGAAGAGTTTATGGAACGAGAAGCAGACATCTTGGATGAGTTGCGGGACAGTTTAATTACGGAGAGTGATCATGGCTGAATTTAATGAGCAATCTAGGACGTTGGTGGATGTTTGGGATATCGACGATATCCTTCTGCATCTAGATGATGATGGACGTCTGGGTCTGCCCAACCAAGCATGCGCCGATGTCCTCAAACAAATGGCTGAAGACTACGACGCGAATGATGGTTTGAACTACAGCAGCGTCGATGCTGCTTGGCTTCAAGTGCAGAAGTCGAGGACGAAGCGGAGATACATCGTGGACGTCTCGCCCATGCTGGTGGATACCTACAGTGAAGAAGAAGCTCGTGCCATAGCGTTGGATCACTTCCACACAGATGCACGAAACCCATCTTCAAACATCTTCGACGTGGGTTTGGCGCCTGTCTCTGTTTCTGTGGATGAGGATGCGCAACTATGAACAGTGATGAGATTTACGAGTTACTCGAAGTTGTGGGAAGCGAAGACAGTAAGAATGTCAAGATCGAGCTGCTCAAAGAGTTTATGCAAGATGGAGATTTTGAGCGTGTGCTTAAGTACGCCTACAATCCATTCAAACGCTTCTACATGCAACGTCTAAAACCTCTGAGGGCTGGAGCCTCCGGTGAGTTCTCAGAGCAAACTTGGAATGTGTTGGACCGTCTGAGTTCCAGAGACCTGTCAGGTTATGAAGCTGTTGGAGTGTGCAACGACACAATGTCGGCCCTTAGCGAGGCTTCTGAGTCGCTGTTCTTGAGAATCCTTAAGAAAGATTTGAGAGCGGGATTCAGTGCCAAGAGCATCAATAAGGCTAAACGAGGCACAGTGCCTGTAGCTCCTTACATGCGTGCCAGTCTCCCCAATCGAGGTACCTTGAAAGACTTTGATTGGTCCGCCGGTGTGTATTCTCAGGAGAAATTGGATGGCTCTTTCGCCAGTGTGATCAAAGATAAGAAATCCGTTTCGGTGTTCACAAGAACCGGTAAACAATATCCCCACAACTTGGCAGAATACTTAGACATTGAGATGCCACAAGGTCAACACATACACGGCGAGCTGCTGATCGGTGATGGCGACGAAGTGTTGGACCGTAAGACAGGCAACGGGATTCTCAACAGTATCATGCAGGGCGGTGATCTGGATGGCGATCGCACGATACTCTTCGTTGCGTGGGATATGGTCTACAGTACGACAGTCGAGGACAACGCACCGTCTGAGTATTACAGCGAACGGTTCGCGAGGCTCGGTGATGAGACAGATTGTGCTGTGGTTGCGAGTAAGTTGGTGTATTCCATGGAAGAGGCGATGAAGCATTATGACACTGTGGTCGCGAATGGGGGTGAGGGCACGATCCTCAAAACACCCACAATGTTGTGGAAAAATCACACAAGCCCTCATCAGGTCAAACTCAAGCAAGAGAATGAAGCCGATCTGGTGGTGCTTGGCTTGAATGAAGGGACGGGTAAGAACGCGGAGACTTTCGGCTCTCTGTTGTGTGCGACTGCCGACGGTGATATGGAAGTGAGTGTCAGCGGTTTCACAGATTCTCAACGCGTGGAAATATCCAAGAGCGTGGATGAGTGGATCGGTGAGATAATCGCCGTCCGCTACAACGAGAAGATAACTGACAGAAACGGCAATAACTCACTGTTCCTCCCAAGGTTTGTTGAGAGACGCACAGATAAGACAGTGGCGGACACTTGGGACGCTTTGGCGTGATGACCGTTTAAAGTTTCTACTGGAAGAACGACAGTAAGAGTTCTGAGTAGATTGAGGCTATCCCGAAGTAAAACAACCAACCTCTCGCGGCGTTTGAGCCGATCTTCAGAAACCCGTGACTTCACCTCACCCGAACTCGACGCGTGTCGGAGGCGGTGTGTGAGGAGACCTCACGGCCATTTTTGAACGAGAGTGGAGGTTGCGAATTGAAGGCGTTGAAAGCCTTGTTGAATTAATGAAGCAAAGCGAGAAAGCGGAGCTTCGAAAATGAAAAATCGAGCCTATAAGAGGTATCGAAAAAATGATATGCATATACATAAGGAAATATTATAATGGAAGATCTAAAACAAGTATTCACAACTCCAGACGGCCAAATCTTCGAGACTCGCGTGGAAGCGCAAACTCATCTACGCCTACCTAAGGTTAAGGAAGCGTTGGATGCTTTAACAGAAGGCAATGAAGATTTGTCAAACTGGCTTGTGGAGAACAAAGACACACTTGTGGACCTTTTCGACGTAGGCACAATCCGTCGTGTGTCTAAGACAGAGAAGAACAAACTCCGCAAGGCTTTAGACTACCTAGTTGAGCAGGACGATACAAAGGCTAAATTTGTGACGGAGAACGCTGAGGCTATCTTCGAAACTTTCCGATATCCTACTCAAAAGCGTCTAACATCTGACGAGAAGGATGAGGCCATCGCTACTAAGTTGAACGAGATGACAGAAGGTAATGAAGATGTGTCGTCTTGGGTGGCGACACATCGTGAAGATGTCCTAAAAGCGTATGACGCAGGTAAACCTAAGCGTGAAGTGTCTCCAAAGGCACAAGCGGCGTTGGCGGCTTACCGTGAGAAACAAGCGGCTGACAAAGCGGCTAGAGAAGCAGCATAGTTGAGAGTGTCAGATAATAATAACAAGTACTGACAATTTGCCTCGTAGATTCTGAAAAGAGTTTGCGGGGCTTTTAAACGCAATTTGGAGATTTTATTATATGAGGTTATCACATCTAGTGCCATTCTTGGTGGACGATGTCCGTACAGTACTAGTCACTTTCGACAAGTCATCGCGGAGTTACACCTACAAGACGAATTTGGATTTGTCTGCAGGTGATTTGGTGATTGTCACAACCGGTAAGAGTTACGGAGTGGGTGAAATAGAAGAGATTCACGATGTACCTAAGTTAGACAAAGGTGCCAAATACGAATATGGTTGGGTCGTGGCGGAACTGAATCCGTTGTTGGAAGAGCACGAGAGTTTGAAGTTGAGAGAGCGTGAGTTTTTGGACTCATTGAAAGAGGTGAAAGGTAAGACCGTCAAAGTGTTGAGAGCTGAGTACGGTGTGACTAAAATTTGAAGGAGTTGAAGATGGAAAATGTTTACGGAAAGTTGGCTTATAAGTTCGGTGGTGTCAAGCTTGAATTACGCGTCGAGAAATCTGCGGCCGGTTATTATTTAGGTTGTTCAGATAAGGATGGACCGGTATCGAGAGAATCCTCTCAGTACTTCGAGTGTCGCGAGGATGCAGAGCGTGCCTTAATGTCCGGTGCTTGGACACAGAGAGAGAGTCCCTGATGATCGTCATCATCAGGCCAGCATACACACCTCGAGGTTTCGCTGTGAGGTACTCAGTGGAGATCCGCCGATCCCTCAAAGGCCGGTTGGTTAAGTATGTACCGACAGGTGAGGACGACGACTGGCTACAAGTTGCGGCGAAAAGTGAAGCTTTGGAGTGGTGTGGTTTGCTCAAATGCAACTATGTGATTCTGAACGAGAAAGGCGAAATTGTTGTGGGTTAAAAACAAGGAAAATTTTATGCAAAATTGTAATATTAGTGTAAGCCGAGGCGGTGACTTGTACTTCAACCTCACCGATCAAGATACCGGTGAGGCAGAGCAGGTACTCCGTTTGGCCCGAGATGGCGATGTCTACAACCTCCACAGTCGCACAAGTGGTGTCAGCAAATGTGCGTTGCGAGCTGTGCTGATGGACATCATCTGTGAGTTGGAAGAATGAGGATCGCCGAGTTCTTGAAGTTGGTGAATCGCGAGAGAAGAAAAGGCGATTGGTACTTCTTCGAAGAAGAGGTCAACGGATCCACAGTCTATTTGAAAGGTTACGGGACTTGGGTACAGCGGTTGACTTATAAGTCTGTTGTGGATGGTTCCACAATGGGAATGTTGGTCGGTGAGTTCAATGAGTATCTACGCAAGAGGCTGAGTTGATGAAGTACACTTGCAGCACCTGTAACTACTCCAAGGCGATTAAGCCTCCCATAAAAGGACTGGAAGAATTCATGTTATGCCTCTATGAGCTACCTTTCTGGGTGGACGATATGGTGGAGCTGAATGAAGTCAAAGGAGATTATTCTGGGTGTCTGTGTTGGACCGACAAAGCCGTTAAGCAGAAGACAGCGTTGGTGACCTTGGTGCGAGAAGAACGCGTCGTCAAGAATAGTGTCGCCGACATAAAGATAGGGGTTAAGCACTGATGGTGATCACATTAAACAGAGACACAAAACTATGTGAGATGGTTAAGTACGCCAGAGAGTTGAATGGCCGCTTACTGTCTTGGGAAGGTAGACTGTACTTGTACACGAATTCAGGTCACACGGTGGAGATCAGAACGAACAAAGGAGACGAATCATGGATGCATTGTTGATATTTTTATTGGTGGCCATTCCGTTGAACATAGCCTACTTGGTGGGTCACTGGAAAGGCTCTCGTGATGAAGCGGATCGATGGAAATTGCTGGGAAAACGAAAATGACCGTCAAAGCGAATGACAAGTACACACCGAACTGTGTGGAGGCTTTGACGGTTAACGGTCTGAAATTTCGATCGAAAAACCAAGCCTGCTTTTACTACAGTGTGAGTTGGTCAGCCGTGGCCAGCAGAATGAAGAGAGGTGAGTCGTTGGAGACCGCAATTATAGCGTTGCGGGCTCGAAAGGGTCTCAATATGTTGAATTCGAGCCACATGGCTTTGATCTGTTCAAAGAGCTGGGGTTGTGACGAAAGCACAATTCTCGCTAAACTAACACAAGGAAGGAGAGTTTGAGATGGAAGTATCCCCACTTATGAAATGCGACACCTGCGGTAGGCACTCGCATCTGCAAGAAGGCCTGTGCATAGCTTGCACAACCAAGTATAAACCGGTCAGTCTGACCAGTAAACTATGGCAGAGTAAAACCGAGATGAGTATT
>Ga0066609_10000591_pt1 | contig 23346 bp, 22 predicted proteins | sample SaaInlV_DNA_150m_FD_60378 | JGI IMG/M metagenome (GOLD analysis project Ga0066609, IMG submission 60378) | Marine microbial communities from expanding oxygen minimum zones in the Saanich Inlet - SI075_LV_DNA_150m | ecosystem: Environmental > Aquatic > Marine > Unclassified | place: British...
CTAATTGAAGATGCCGCGGAAAGTGTTGGTAGTACATATAAAGGCAGGCATACTGGAACTTTTGGGCAGGTGGGGGTTATGAGTTTTAATGGGAATAAGATTATTACGGCTGGTGGTGGTGGATGCATTGTCACCAACGATAAAGCTCTTGCAAAAAAAGCCAAGCATTTAACCACAACTGCAAAAGTTCCACATAAATGGGATTACACACACGACATGATTGGTTACAATTATCGTATGCCAAATTTAAATGCTGCTTTATTGGTTGCTCAATTAGAAAATCTTGATAGTTTCTTGCTTAGAAAGCATGAATTAGCAACTATATATGCAAAGTTTTTTAATAATAGTAATTATAGATTTGTTAATGAGCCAAAAGGCGGAAAGTCAAACTATTGGCTTAATTCAATCATTCTTAATAATAAACAACAGCGAGATGATTTTTTGAATGAGACCAATTCACAGGGTGTGATGACTCGCCCAATTTGGACATTAATGAATAAGTTGCCCATGTTTGAAAGTGCACAATGTGGTGATTTAACTAGTTCAGAATGGCTAGAGGAAAGAGTTGTTAATATTCCTAGTAGCGTGATGATTCCATGAAAGAGATAATCTTAATTGGGGGTGGTGGGCACTGTAAATCTGTTATTGATGTTATTGAGAGAGAGGGCCGATTTAAGATTGCAGGAATAGTGGATAAGCCAGAACTTTTAGGATCCAATGTCCTTGGGTATCCTATTATTGGTAATGATTCTGACTTGCCTATTTTGGTAAAGAAATATAATTATGCCCTAGTAACAACTGGGCAAATTAAATCACCATCACTTAGAATAAAATTATTTGATTTAGCTGTCGATGCTGGATTCATACTACCTAGCATTGCCTCTCCGAATGCTTACGTATCTTCGCATGCCTCTATTGGCAATGGTGTTGTTATAATGCATAATGCATTAATTAATGCGAGCGCCACAATAGGCAATAATTGTATTATAAATTCGAAAGTATTAATTGAGCATGATTGCCAAATATCTAAGCATTGCCACATTTCTACAAATGCAACCATCAATGGCGGTGTTATAGTGCAATCTGGATGTTTTATTGGTAGTGGTGTGATAACTAAAGAGTCAATCACAATAGGTAAGAATAGCTTTATTAAGGCCGGGAGTTTGGTGACATGAGTGTATTTATTATTGCAGAAGCTGGTGTTAACCATAATGGTTCAGTTGATTTGGCAAAGCAATTAATTGATGTAGCCGCCAATTCTGGGGCTAATGCTGTTAAATTTCAATCTTTCAAGGCTGAAAATTTAGTAGCTAAAAACACTCAGAAGGCTGAATATCAAAAGCAAACTACCAATGCGTCAGAATCTCAGTTTGATATGCTAAAAAAGCTTGAGCTTGATATGGAAACCCATAAGGAATTGATTGCTTATTGCCAAGAGAAAGACATAATGTTTTTATCTACACCATTTGATCATGATAGTATCAATCTCTTGAGTGATTTAGGAATGCAAATTTTCAAAATAGCTAGTGGTGAAATTACCAATTTGCCATATTTGAGGCATGTTGGCTCATTAAATAAACAGATTGTACTATCAACAGGTATGTCAAGCCTTAAAGAGGTTGAAAGTGCATTAAATGTTTTGATTAATTCAGGATCATTAAAAGAAAATATAACAGTATTACACGCAAATACAATGTATCCAACACCAATGGAAGATGTAAATCTCAATGCAATGTTGACAATACATAAGGAATTTGACGTCAATGTTGGCTACAGTGATCACACATTAGGTATAGAAGTAGATATAGCCGCTGTAGCAATGGGCGCCTCATGTATAGAAAAGCATTTTACGTTGGACAAAACAATGGATGGCCCAGACCATAAAGCATCATTAGAGCCGAAAGAATTGAAAGCGATGGTAAATGCTATTAGGAATATTGAAAAAGCGCTAGGTAGTAGCAAGAAGAAACCATCATCAAGCGAGAGTGCCAACATCGAGATTGCAAGAAAATCTATTATTGCCAGTCAGAATATTAAAAAAGGCGATTTGTTAACAGATGGAAATATAGCCACTAAAAGGCCAGGAAGTGGCATTAGTCCGATGCAATGGGATGAAGTTATAGGAACAGTTGCCTCTAAAGACTACAATACAGATGAGTTAATATGACCAAAAGAAAAATCTGCGTTGTTACTGGAACAAGGGCGGAATACGGATTGCTTTATTGGCTAATGAAGGAAATTGATGCCGATACCGCTTTAGATTTGCAAATTATTGCAACTGGCATGCACTTGTTTGAAGAATTTGGCAATACTTACCAACAGATTGAAAAAGACGGTTTTTCGATTGATAAAAAAGTAGATATATCGCTTTTGTCTGATAGTAAATTGGCGATTAGCAAGTCTATGGGAATAGGCATAACTGAATGTTCTAAAGCATTTGCCGACTTACGTCCAGATTTGTTGGTGGTTCTAGGTGACCGTTTTGAGATCTTCTCGGCGGTGAGTGCGGCAATGATTGCAAAAATACCTGTAGCACATTTACATGGTGGGGAGGCTACTGAGGGTGCATTTGATGAATATATTAGACATTCAATAACCAAGATGAGCCATTTACACTTTGCTGCTACCGATGAGTATAGAAATAGAATTATTCAATTAGGGGAGTGTCCAAGCAGAGTTTTTAATGTGGGCGGCTTAGGGATTGATAATATTAATAAGTTACAATTATTGTCTAAATCTGATTTTGTAAATATTATTAATTTTGAACTTGGTCAGAAAAATATATTGGTTACATTTCATCCAGTTACTCTTGAAAACTCCACGTCAGGAACTCAGTTTCAAGCGTTATTAGACTCCATTAGTGAGTTAAAAAATACAAAAATAATATTTACAAAAGCTAATAGTGATACTGATGGGAGGATTATAAACAGTATGATAGATAACTATGTTGCTAAGCACAATAATACTATTGCCTTTGCATCAATGGGGCAGTTGAATTATCTTAGCGCTTTGCAGTTTATGGATGCTGTTGTGGGTAATAGTTCTAGTGGCTTGCTTGAGGCGCCAAGTTTTAAAATTGCAACTATTGATATAGGTGATAGACAAAAAGGACGTATTAAAGCGGATAGTGTTATAAGTTGCCTGCCTACGAAAGAGAGCATTGATAGTGCATTTGATAAGTCATATTCTGAAGACTTTCAAAATATAGTTGATAACACTAAAAATCTTTATGGAGACGGGGGGTCAAGTAAAATGGTTGTAAAAGTGATTAAAAATTTTGATTTGAATGGAATTCTTAAAAAAACTTTTTATGACTTATAAAAAATACTCTTAATTTAAGGTTGCTGAATAGATGACAGTTAGAATAATTGCAAAATTAGATGTAAAGCCACCCTATGTGGTTAAACCAGTTCACTTTGAAGGTCTTAGAAAGGTGGGAAATCCATCAGAATTAGCGAAGAAATATTATGATCAAGGGGCTGATGAGTTGTTTTATATTGACATAGTCTCTTCTTTATATCAACGTGAAATTCTTTTTAATGAAATTGAGCAAGTGGCAAATAAATTATTTATTCCGTTTGCTGCTGGCGGTGGCGTTAAAAGCATTGATGATTTTTCCAAGATGCTCCATATGGGCGCAGATAAAGTTGTTATTAATACACATGTCGTTCAAAAGGATCCAGATATTATTGACAAAGCTGCAAAAATATTTGGAAGTCAGGCAATTGTTGTTAATATAGAGGCTAAAAAGTGGGAGAATTATTGGGAGTGCTATACTGACTGTGGTCGTATTCAAGGCCAAAAAGATGTGTTACATTGGGTAAAAGAAATAGAGGAAAGAGGGGCTGGTGAGGTTTTATTGCAATCTGTAGATACAGATGGCAGGTGTAGAGGCTTTGATATTGAATTGGCGTCAAAAGTTGTGAACTTGGTAAATATTCCCGTTGTTGTGTCAAGTGGCGCTGGCTCTTTAGAGGACATTAAAGCATTGATTGAAGTGGCGCACCCTAGTGGTGTGGCGATAGCAAGCTTGCTACACTATGATAGGGTAACTATTCATGATATTAAAAAGTATCTAAATAATAATGAGGTGGTGTCATAGTGAGCAACATAATTGGAATTGTGAATTATGGAATTGCTGGCAATATTCACAGCATTAAAAAGGCTGTTGAGAGGGCTGGCGGTAATACGTTAGTTATTAATAAACCATCAGATTTTAGTTTGGTTGATAAGCTCATAATTCCAGGGGTTGGTAGTTTTAAAGATGGCATGCAAGAACTGGAGAATGATAATTTTATTAATCCCATACAAGAATTTAGTAAGCCAATTTTAGGCATTTGTCTTGGTATGCAAATAATGGCAGACTTGGGGTTTGAATTTGGCAAAACCAAAGGTTTGGGCTTGATAAGTGCAGAAGTAAAGCTGATCTTATGTGATGGAAAAATACCACACGTAGGCTTTAATAAGATTAATGTAAAGAATCCTAATGTTTTGTTAGATGGTGTAGAGAATGAGGAGTTTTATTTTATGCACTCGTATGAGATGGTTAACTATACTGATATTACTGCATTAACAAAATACAATAACCATAGTTTTGTTTCTGCAATACATAAAGGAAGCCTTTATGGAGTTCAATTTCATCCAGAAAAAAGCCGTGAAGCAGGTATAAGATTATTATCAAACTTCATTAAATTATAAGAGCAATTAGTTGGTGTATAAATGAAAGAATTAACTGGAAAATATGGTCTCCCACTCGAAGTGAAGTTTTGCAAAAAGTGCACTATGAATAATCAGAGGCCATCTTCAACTATTGAATTTAAACAAAAAGCTAGCGAAAAGAAAAAGACCTTAGCTTTTGGTGAAGATGGGATTTGTGATGCATGTCGTTATGCCGAGATGAAAAAGTCTATAAATTGGAAAGAAAGACACAAAGAGCTTGAAGAGTTGTGTAATCGATTTAGACGCAATGATGGTCGATATGATGTCGTGGTGCCAGGTAGTGGTGGCAAAGATAGCGTTCAAGCGGCCCATATTCTGAAGTATAAGTACAATATGAATCCAATACTAATTACTTGGCCACCTGCTTTATATACTGATATTGGTAGAAGAAATTTTGATGCATGGCTAGATGCTGGTTTTGCTAATTACACTTATAATCAAAATAAAAAACTGCATCGATTTCTGACAAAGAATGCCTTTCTAAATCTTGGGCATCCATTCCAGCCTTTTATTTTAGGCCAGAAAAATCTTGCCCCTAGATTATCAGTTTTATTAGATATCCCATTGGTTATTTTTGGTGAGAATGAGGCTGAGTATGGTAATTCTATTGAAGATAATGAAAAGCCCACTAGAGACCAAAAATATTATAGCGCAGAATTAGGTATACAAGATTTGGTATTGGGAGGCATTCCTGCAAAAGACTTGATTGATGATTTTGGGTTTAAATTGTCTGATCTTGAGGCTTATTTTCCAGTGAGTCCGTATGAGGTAGAAAAGACGGGAACTGAGGTTCATTATTTAGGCTACTATATAAAATGGCATCCTCAAGATGTTTATTACTATTCGGTTGAGAATAGTAACTTTATGCCAAATGATCATAGAACAGAGGGGAGTTTTAGCAAGTATAGCTCTTTGGACGATAAAATCGACTGGTTGCATTATCATACAACAACAATTAAATTTGGCATTGGTAGAGCGACTTATGATTCTGCGCAGGAAGTTAGAAATGGTGATATTACTCGAGACGAAGGAATTTCGTTAATTAAAAGGTTTGATGGAGAATTTCCGCAACAATATATTCAGGATTGTTGCAATTATATGGATATTACTATGCAACAGTATCATGACGCAATTGAAAAATTCAGATCTCCGCATTTATGGAATAAGGTTAATGGTAAATGGGAATTAAAAAACCCTATTTGGAATGGAAATTAAAATATATTACGTAGATATTAGTTATGCATAATTGGAAAAAGACAATCCTCAAAATGGAGGATACAATGGAAGTGGCTATTAAGATATTGAACCAAGAATCGTTACGCATTGTGATGGTTGTGGATGATGACGAGCGATTGATTGGCTCTATAACAGATGGTGATATTCGTCGTGGATTAATCAGCCAACTTCCAATGAATACCCTATTAACTGAAATTATGCATAAAAACCCAATAGTGGCATTAGCAGGTGATGATAAGTCCAATATCCTTGCAAAGATGAAAGAGTTAGATTTGTTGCAAATTCCTATTGTTGATAGCGATGGAAGGATTGTTGGGCTAGAAACGTTACAGCACTTGATAGAGAAGAAAAAATTTAATAATCCAGTTTTTTTGATGGCAGGAGGTTTTGGAAAAAGATTGGCGCCACTTACTAACAACACTCCCAAACCACTATTAAAAGTAGGGAGTAAACCAATACTTGAAAATATCTTAAATCAATTTATTGCATCAGGCTTCCATAATTTTTATATTTCTACACACTATAAGGCTGAAATGGTGAGAAATCATTTTGGCAATGGTAGTGATTGGGGTGTAAGTATTACATACCTTCATGAAGAGACTCCTCTTGGTACGGCTGGCGGACTTGGGCTGCTACCAAAAAATATAATAGATTTGCCAATATTAATGATGAATGGAGATTTACTAACCAAAATAGATTTCAAAGAGTTACTTAATTTTCATCTTGAAGAGGGTGGCGATGCAACTATGTGCACGCGAGAATATGATTTCCAGGTGCCATATGGAGTGATAAAAACAAATGGCCAGTATGCTAGCTCTATTGTAGAAAAGCCAATACATAAGTTTTTTGTGAATGCAGGCGTTTATGTAATTAGCCCACCAATGCTTGACACAATAGACGGGGTTAGTTATTTAGATATGCCAGACTTACTACAGAAAAAAATAGATAGTTCGGGCCAGGTAAATGTGTTCCCTGTGCATGAATATTGGCTAGATATTGGGCAAATGGAGCAGTTTGATCAAGCCCAGATGGATATAGCTAAATTTTAAAAAATGATTGATAATAAAAAAATTTTAGCGATTATTCCTGCAAGAGGCGGCAGTAAGCGCCTACCAAGAAAAAATATTCTTAATTTAGCAGGAAAACCCCTTATTGCATGGACTATTGAGGCCGCATTAGGCTCCAAATATATTGACGATGTAATTGTGTCAACAGATGATAATGAAATTTCAACAGTTGCTAAAAAATACGGTGCAAAAGTACCGTTTATACGGCCAGATAAATTTTCCTCAAACCATGCAAGCTCAATCAGTGTTGTTTTGCACGCGATAGAATTTTTTCAAAAGGCTGATGAACGGTATGATTATGTTGTCCTTTTGCAACCAACTTCCCCACTGCGAACTGTTAAAAATATAGATGAGTCTATAGAGTTGCTACAGCAAAAAAAATGTGATGCGATAGTTAGTGTATGTAATGTAGATCATAGCCCGTTGTGGTGTAATACAATCCCATCTAGTGGAAGTTTGTCAAATTTTTTGGATAATCAGGTGTTAAATAGCAGAAGTCAAGATTTGGAAAGTTACTACAGATTAAATGGCGCCATCTACCTCTGTAAGATAGAAAGAATATTGAATGAAAAAACTTTTTTTATACAAGATAATATTTACTCTTATAAAATGAATAGAGAGAGCTCTATAGACATAGATGAAATGATTGATTTTAATATTGCAAAAATGCTAATGTCTAATCGCTGCCGAGAAGTAAAAACAACAAGAGACTTATATGTCTAAATCTGTAAAAAAAAAGTTCACTCTAAATTTGCGTGATAAGGAAAATTTTCCTCCAAAATTCGTAATAACTTTAGGAACTTTTTACTCTGGCGCAGGTGCAGTGTATGATTTTTTATCTGGTAGAAGTGACTCATACGATCCGCTTAATGGAGAGGAATATCTTTTACCTCAAGTGCCATACGGGATAATGTCACTTCATGCATCATGTGGATTTTTTTTTAGTCATCCAAGTGCGCATTTAAATATAGTTAAATTTAAAAAAATAGCATATAAGCTAGGTCGTAAACACACCAAATATAATCCTGGAATGGGGTATGGGGATAATATCAATGCGTATTATAAATTAATTGACTTATATGTTGATAGTCTTGTTGTTAGTTCGCTTCCCTATAACTCCCACTGGGAATGGTTTACTGCGCCATTCTTTAAGAGAATATATAACCGTCTAAAAATAATAAATAAAGACTATGCTAAAGATAAGTATTTACCCACCATTGGAGTAGATTTTGTTGAAAAAACTCGTGAATTGCATTTGAAAATGTTTGGAGTTCATGATAAAAAGTACACTTTACTTAATCAGGCAGGATCTGGCTGGAATCCAGTCAATTCAACTGATTATTTTCCTAATAGAAAGGTTATTCTTGTTGTTAGAGATCCTAGAGACCAGTATTGTGAGTTAAAAAAGCATAAAAATGCTCGGTCTGTCAGTGAATATATTGACTGGTATAAGGAAATGATGTTAAGGATAGAATCTGTAGATAGTGATTTTATTAAAATAGTTCGATTTGAAGAATTTGTTGAAAGACATAGTGTTGTTTCCGATGAAGTATGTGATTTTTTGAGTATTGACAAGGGTTTATACTCAAATTATGACTCTGTCGCTTCAAGCAAAAATATCGGTATATATAAGGAACTTTTGGATAAAGATGAGCTAAGGCTCATTGAAAGGCATTTAAAGGAATATTTATACAACAAGGTTTAAAAAAAATGATTATAAAATTTATAAAAAAATATATTGTAAGATTTGAATTTCTAGAAGGCTATCTTTCCAAATCCAATATAAATATTAGAATAGCAGCACTAGAAAAATACATACCTAAGGGTGGCATTGGTGTTGAATTAGGTGTTTTTAAAGGCAGGTTTTCCGAGGTCTTATTAAAAAATACAAAGCCAAAGTTGTTATATTTAATTGATCCATGGTACCAATATGAGGCTCAGTGGGAGTGGGCATCAGGTGATAAGAGTACAATTAATGCATTACGCAATATATTGAGAAAATTTAAGAAAGATATTGAGAGTGGACTGGTTAAATTGTATGTAGATAGCGACATAGATATATTAAAAAGATTCCAGTCAAATAGTTTGGATTGGGCGTATATTGATTCTTCACATGAGTATGAGCATACTACTATTGAGCTAGGCTTACTCTGTCAAAAAATAAAAAAAGGAGGGGTTATTGCAGGAGATGATTGGTACCCTGATCCTCATCATAAGCACCATGGTGTTTATAAGGCCGTTCAGGAATTTATCGATTCAGGAAAAATAAAACTGATATATTCTGGAGAAAAAGATAGACAGTGGGTAACTAAAAATCTTTGTGATTAGGATTTTTTTAAACTAAAAGATACTATACGATTATATGAATAAAGTTTTGTACATCACTCGTAATGGGCTTCTAGAGCCATTGGGTCAGAGCCAGGTTATGCCGTATTTAAGAGGTTTGTCATCTTACTATAAAATTTCTCTTATAACCTTTGAAAAGGAAAAAGATGTTAATAATTCTGATAGATTCGAAAGATTAAAAAAAGAATGCCAGTCACTTGGAATTTGTTGGAATCCTCAATATTATAGATATCACCCTACTTTGATTGGATCGGCATGGAGTATGATTAAATTTCTCACTCTTTGTTTAAAAGTGGTAAAAAAAGATAGTATTAAACTTATCCATGCGCGCTCATACTTGCCTGCTGCCGTCGCATGGATTGTATATAAAGTTACCAAAGTTCCTTTTATTTTTGATATGCGTGCCCTTTGGCCTGAAGAGTTGATAACATCGTCACGCATTAATCGAAATTCTTTTTTACATAAAATAATAATTTTAATTGAACGATTGTGTTTGCGTGACGCATCTACTGTTGTTACTTTGACAAATGCATCTGTTAAATATCTTAATAAGAAATACTCAAAAGAATTGAAAAATAAAGAGCTGGTTGTAATTCCTACTTGTGTCGATTTGAATAAATTTCCTATGCTTGTGTATGATAAATCCCAAGAAAATAAATCCATGGTACATGGGTGTATTGGTACTGTATTGAGCGGATGGTTTGACATTAAATGGCTTTCAATTTGGTTTAATAAATTAGCTGAAATTGATCAAAATTCAACTTTCGAGATAATATCCCAAGACGATCCCACAATAATCCAATCACTTGTTGATCCAAAGAATGTATTAGGAAGGCGCTTGAAGATATCTTCATGTTTGCCACAAGATATTCCGAATGCAATCAAGGAGCATTCAATATCTACAATGTTCTATAAGGGGGGTGAGACGTCTGAACTTGGGCGCTCTCCAACTCGTCTGGCAGAAGTTCTTTCGACTGGCATGCCGGTAGTGGTGAATCGTGGTGTTGGAGATGTGGCAGATGTTGTTACACAAAATAGAGTGGGCATTGTTTTAGATGGAATTGATGCGACATCTATTTCTGATGCAATTGATAATCTTAATTCTTTATATCTTGATAAGGAAATACATAAACGCTGTCGAGATACTGCAGAAAAGATATTTTCTTTGGAATTTGGGATTAATAATTATAGAAAGATCTACACCGAAGCAATAGGATAATGTTTTATTGTTATATTTGCGAATGAAAGAGAAAATATTTTTTTTAACAAAATATGATAGAAATGGCGCCAGCAGTCGCTACAGAAGTCTCCAATATTTGCCGATGATTGGAAAGTCTGGGCTGGAATATGAAATATCTCCACTCTTTAGTGAACGATACCTTATTGAAAAATATAAAAATGGAATCACCCCATTCTTATTGGTTTTTGGTTTATTTATTCGTCGCCTACTCGCAATTTTACGTGCATCAAGCCATTCAGTTGTTGTTATTGAATATGAATTGATACCATTTTTTCCTGCAATTTTTGAATGGTTATTTCAATATAAAGGGTGTAAGTTGATAATTGACTATGATGATGCTATATTCCATCGATATGATGCGCACAAAAGTTTTTTAATACGTATCCTATTTAAAAATAAAATTCGTTCTGTTATGAGATCTGCAAATATTGTTATTGTGGGAAATAAATATTTAGCTAATTATGCACATTCTGCTGGATCCAAGCAGGTAGAATTAATCCCTACAGTGGTAGATTTATCAAAATATCCAGTATTTAAATCTAATTTTCAATCAAATGTATTTAATATTGGGTGGATAGGGTCTCCCAGTACCACAAAGTATCTATATAGTATCGCCCCAGCATTGGCCCATATGTGTCAGAATGATAATGTGATTGTAACTTTGATTGGTGCAGGATCTATTGAATTGCCAGGAGTTTCATTGAAAATTCTCCCTTGGTCTGAAGAGATTGAAGTTGAGTGTTTGTCTAGTTTTGATGTTGGGATCATGCCTTTGCCAGATGAGCCTTGGGCACGTGGTAAATGTGGTTTTAAACTAATACAATATATGGCAAGTGGATTACCTGTTATTGCATCTTCGGTAGGCGTTAATAAAGAAATTGTTGATGATGGTGTTAATGGATTTTTGTCCGATTCTAATGAACAGTGGGTTGAAGCTTTGGAAAGGCTATATAGGAATGTAGATATGAGAGCTAAAATGGGGGGGGGTGGGCGAAAGCTGATTGAGAATAAATATTGTATAAATGTTACAGGAGATAAGCTAGTTCGCCTACTAACAGGATTAGTCAAAGACTAATCCTATTTTTAAACAATGAAACAATTAGTTAAAATTTAAAGTTTTCAATATGAAGAATATGAAGAATAATAATGAATATTGATTTGTCAAAATCATACGTTATAGGGTTGATTGCTTTTTTATGGGCATTAACACTAGGGCTTTCATTGCAATTAATTTTTTTACCATATGTGTTTCCAGATTTGCACGCCGGAGATGGGCTATTAAAAGGTGCAGATTGGGTCTGGTTCAATCAAATTGCAGTAGAATCAGCACATAAAATTAATGAAACTGGCTGGGATAAGTGGGAGTTAAGGCTTTTTGGGCAGGCGCCAGCTGGGATAGCTGCTGCAATTTATGCACTGACTGGGGTTTCTAAACCTTTTATGTATTTGCCATTAAATGCTATTTTATTTGGTATTGCAGTTGCAGAGTTACACAGGTTAATTTCATATATAGCTAAGGAGAATAAATACACTTGGGTTGGTGTACTGCCTCTTTTGTTATTTCCTAGCTCATTGATGATTTATGGGCAGCTACATAAAGACATATTCTCCATAGTTGGAGTATTTCTCATCTTTAATACGTTACTACTAGCTGGTGATCAAAAGGGCTGGAAAGTGTATTTATCTTTTTTTCTACGAACTATTTCAGGGCTTTTTCTGATTTGGATAGTTAGGCCGTACTTTATGGAAGTGGTAAGTATCGCCTGGATGGCAGGCGTAAGTATTTTGGTGTTGTGGATTTTGTGGCGTAGACCCACACGATATAAACGATTATTGATTATTGTAACTGGCATGTTTTTTATTCATCAATGGGGTGTGTCGCTTTCAAGTGGCCAAGATTATTATGCTCCACCACCGAAAGCTAATCATATAAATTCTAATTCTATAAATTCTAATTCTATAAATTCTAATTCTATAAATTCTAATTCTATAGTCCTATTGGAGGAATTACTTGTTACGTATCCAGCTAGATTTGATCGAGTTAGGCAGAATTTTATCAATGGCTATCCAAATGCAGGCAGTATGATTGATACCAACGTTAGATTTTATTCAGTATTAGACGTGCTAAATTATATTCCACGAGCTATTCAAATTGGATATTTGGCACCATTTCCTGATATGTGGATTGCCCAAGGGGTCAATCCTGGAAGTGGAATTATGCGAAAAATTTCCGGCATTGAGATGTTGGTTGCATATGCTGCATTTATAGTCGGATTTATAGGCCTGATTATCAAATATAACAACGAGAATATTATAATTATTGCAGCGGTATTGTTAACTGGTGCAGTAATATTGTTGGTGCAATCTATTGCAATTCCAAATGTAGGAACTCTGTATCGCATGCGCTTAGCACCTTGGCATGTGACAGTAGGTTTAAGCTTATATTTTGCATTCAAGGCATTTATTTTGCATCGAATTAAGAAATAATTAAAGGTCAATATTTAAATTATCTAAAAACATATTTTTTTATTGATATATCTATTATGAAAAAAGCAAAACGCCTACCATTGATTGTATTGATTGTAAGCATTTTTATAGTTTTAAGTAAAAACACAACACAATATATAGGTATTAATTACAAGATAATTGAATATAAAATTCCATTATATCTAAAGCTATATAATTTCTATGGCAGACATTTAAATTATGATCATCTTGTTAATAAAATAACTCAGAATTCCAAAAACGATATAGAAAAAGTATTAGATATATCAAAATGGATACAGAATAATATAAGAAAAATACCAGAAGGCTTTGATGTAGTTGACAGTCACCCATTGACAATAATAGATAGAAGGCTTGGTACGGAGGATCAATTTTCTGATCTTTTGTCAGTTTTATTGGTATATGCTGGTGTGGATGCTTTTATGTGGTTTAATGAAGATAACTACAAGGATGCGGTAACTGTTTTTAAAGTTAATGGCAAATGGTCAACAATAGACCCGTACTATGGAATAGTTTTTCTTAATAATGATAATAAACATGCGTCAATTACCGAATTAAAGAACTTAGATTTAAATAAAGACTTATTTATGCATAATTTGAACTATGAAAAAATAAAATCAGATAATATTAGCCTGTTTTTTGGCAATAAGTTTAATAATAAAGACGATGTAATAGGATATTACGCACGTATGTTTGACAAGCTGCCAACCAGAAAAATAATAAATAATTCTAACGTATTTGAATTGGGTGGTAGGTCGTATACCCAAAGCCCATTAAGTAGATTAAGATTTATAATATACAATTATCTAGAATTTAACATTGGACTTTCAGGATATATACAAAACTGATGTGCTTGAATTTTAAAAAAAAGTATGTTTTAAAATTGTATTTGATGCAGTTTCAATTATATCAATTTCATTTACAGGAAGTAGATGACTAAAAATAAATACATGGTTAGTGTCGTTATACCCTCTGCTCACAATGCTATTGATATTGAAAAATGTATTGATGCAGTACTAGATCAAACATACGCACCATCAGAAATAATTATTGTTGATTCGTATGGGTTGGGTAATTATGATAAAAAACAACTACAAGCAATGTGTCAAAATAGGTGTGCATTTCATATTATTAGCCATAGTGAAAAATTAAACCCAGGGGCTGCTAGAAATATAGGCGTAGAAAAAGCAAGTGGTGATTATATAGCTTTTATTGATATTATGACCATCCCTAGAGTAAATTGGCTAAGTGATTATTTAAAGCAAATAAATACGGGTGAGGCGGTAGACATAATTTGGGGCTCTACAGTCTATGGTGTTAATAATTCTGGGCTAATGCCTTATGTTCGCGATTCTATTTATGGTGTAAATCCAATAAGAACGCTTCCTGGATCAATTATAAAGAAAAATGTTTTTCATAAGGTTGGCCAGTTTCTTGAAAATGTTAGAACTGGAGAGGATTCTGAGTGGATGAATAGAATAATATATTTAAATTTAGTGTCTATTGATAGTAGCGTGATAGCAGTTGATTATTATGGATTATTAAGATTAAACTTTAAAAAATTGATAAAAAAATGGCTGGTGAGTTACCGTTCTTCTGGGGGGCTTGAATATTACAAATGGCAGAGACAGTTAGCTGTTTTTATTGTACTTCCATACTTTATTTTTATTGCTTATATTTGGAATGGGTTAGTTATAGGATGGCAAGTCAACTCTTTATTTTACATACCGCATATAACTAAAATTGTAACCACCACCCCTTTTGTAATTTATTTTTTATATAGAGGGATTTTTCTACCAAGAGACAAAGGTTTGAAATTATTTCCAGGCATTCTACCACTTAGATTTTTGGCATTATTTTTTGTTGGAGCGGTTCTAGATATGGTTAAATTTTATGCATTTATAACTTTAAATAAAAAAATAAAGAAGTGATAAAAATAAGAGTATATTTTGCAGTTTAGCTAATGTGCGCGAGTCACTATTAATACTGAAAACGTTTATAATTCTATCGTTGGAATTATAATAATTACTAAAATTAGTAAACACCACAAGGGTAAGTAAATTGGGATCAAAATCAGACACTTTGCGCAATGTCCAAACTAGAGTGTCAATCTTTGTTGTTCCAAATTTTATAAGCTTTTATATAAAGGCTTATGATTTTTCCAAGGTAGTTGATCTAATAAGAAAAAACGTTAAATCTAGCAAGTTGGTTATTAGATCTTCAGCTGAAGATGAAGATACAAACTCTAGTTCCTCAGCTGGAGAATATGACTCTGTGTTGAACATTCCTCTAGACAGTCCAGAAGAAATAAGAAAGGGGGTTCAAACAGTTATTTCTAGCTATAAAAAAAAGCGTCAAATACTTCCCAATGATGAAGTTATGGTGCAAGAGATGGTACAAAATATTAACATGAGTGGCGTGGTATTTACTCATGATTTAAATACTGGTGCGCCATATTATGTAATTAATTATGATGATGAGTCTGGATTAACTGACACAGTGACATCAGGCAATGGAGAGTATTCTAATCGTACGATATTTATTCACCGTAATTCAATTAACAAACTACGTTCAGAGCGTTTTATTAAATTATTGCAAGCAGTTCAAGATCTTGAGCAAGTGATGAATAGTCAGTTTCTTGATATAGAGTTTGCACTTGGTAAAGATCTAACGCCATATTTGTTACAAGTTAGGGCAATTACTACGCAGCCAAATTGGGACAGGTCAATTACAAACGCTATTGATACAACTTTGCACGGAGTGCAATTGTTTGTCAAAAACAAGTTTGAGAGGTATAGAAAAATATATGGAGAAGTTACCGTTTTTGGGCAAATGCCAGACTGGAATCCTATAGAGATGATAGGTAGGGCTCCTAGAGCTTTAGCATCCTCACTCTATCAAACCCTTATTACAGACTCTGCTTGGAGTAAGGCAAGGTCAATAATGGGGTACATGACATCAACTGGCGAACCATTGATGGTGATGCTTTCGGGTCAGCCATTTATTGATACACGTTTAAGTTTTAATAGTTATTTGCCAAAAAATACCAATCCATTGATTGCCAAAAAATTGGTTAATCATTGGATTGGACGACTTAAAGACAATCCAGAGTTGCATGATAAAGTTGAGTTTGGCATAGCAATAACAACTTACAGTTTTGATATAGACAAAAAAATTAACAATCTAATTGGAGATGCACTAAGTGCAACTGAAAAGGATGAGTTTAGACGGCTACATGTGCAACATACTAAAAAGCTGATTGGTGGTAATGGTAATGGATCTATTAATTGCGCATTAAGTAAGGTAGATTCATTAAGCAAAAAATATAGCAAGGTTGACTTTGTTGCCCAAAAGGATATTTTTAATTTGTATTCTATGGTTGATGACTGTATTCAGCTGGGAACTATTCCATTTTCTATTTTGGCAAGGCATGGTTTTATTGCAAAAACTATTTTATTATCATTTGAGCAAGAGTCTATCTTAACTAGTGCAGAGATTAATGAGATTCAGTCTGGAGTACATACTGTAGCAAGTGAATTAGTCGATGATATGCATTCTTTACATTTGGGGAGGATTTCTAATAGTGATTTTATGGGAAAATATGGACACCTTCGCCCTGGGACTTATGATATAAAATCACACCGATATGATCAGATGAGCTCTATATCTACTGGATGTATTCCTAATCATCAAGAGGAGAACGTCAAGCAGTTTGAATTATCAGATGTGCAACGGCAAAAAATAAATCAGCTACTGGAAAAAGATGGTTTTGATACAATTAATGCAGATAATCTTCTGAAGTATATACATGACGCAATAATTGGTAGAGAGTATGGTAAGTTTGTATTTACTCGTATATTGAGCAATATACTAGAATTAATTGCAAATTTTGCAGAAGATAATGGCTTAAGCCGAGATGAAATATCGCATGTTCCATTGGCATCTCTACTTAAAGTATTAAAAGAAAGTGATGAAAAATCTATAGAAGATCAACTAAGATGCATATATGTACAAGAAGAGAATAAACACAATATTAGCGCATCAATACGTCTTCCACAAGTTTTAACAGATGAAGCTGGAGTTCACATTGTGCCATTTCAAGTGAGCCACCCAAATTTTATAACCCATAAAGAAGTGACCGCTCCATTTGTATTTTTAGACTCTAGGACAGATGGAGTCTTAATAAAGGAAAAGATAGTTGTTATAGAGGGAGCTGACCCTGGGTTTGATTGGATTTTTTCACAAAAAATATCTGGCTTAATTACTAAATATGGAGGGGCTAATTCACATATGGCAATTCGCTGTGCAGAGTTTGGAGTGCCTGCAGCAATCGGATGTGGCGAACAGCGTTTTAATTCACTGACGAAAGCAAACCGTGTGCATCTTGACTGTGCTGCAGGTATTGTTAGTCCACTATACTGACAAGGATAAGATTATTAGTAGGGTTATTTGGATAACAGGATTGTCTGGATCTGGAAAGACAACATTAGGTATAAAGATAAGCAATACGCTTAAAGATAAAGGGAGTGCAGTTGTTTATCTTGATGGCGACCAATTGCGAGAAGTTTTTGGTGCGGATGCTTATACTAAAAAAAATTATAATAAAGACGTACGCTTTTTGCTTGCGATGAGATATGCGCATCTTTGCCGTATTCTTTCTGAACAAAACATAACCGTTGTGATAGCTACTATTTCAATGTTTTCTGAAGTGTATAAGTGGAATAGAGAGAACTTGCCAAATTATTTTGAGATTTATTTAAAGGTACCTATTGCTGAATTGCGAAATCGTGACTCCAAAGGAATTTATCATAGTTATGATTCTGGCAAATTAAGACACGTATTCGGCTTGGATATAGATGTTGACGAGCCAAAGTCTCCAGATTTATTGTTTGATTATAGCAAGAAAAAATATACTACTGATGAGATGATAGTTCAAATATTGGATAAAGTATAGTGAGCATATTGATTGGGATTACTCAGCGTATTGACAAGGTTAACGCTTATAATGAATGGAGAGATTCAGTAGATCAAAGGCTAGTTGAGTGGGTTATTGATGCAGGCTTTATTCCTGTTCCAATTCCAAATAATTTGGTCAATGTATCATCAGAATCTGGCGGTCATCCATTATTAGAACAGTGGTTAAATTTATTAAATATTAATGCATTATTATTATCGGGGGGTAATGATATTGGAACGGCTATTCAAAGAGATGTGACAGAAATTTTTTTACTTAAGTGGGCGGAAAAGCATAATAAACCAGTATTGGGGATTTGTAGGGGAATGCAAATGATGGGATTACATGTTGGCGGAAAATTAATTAAGGTGTCTGGACATGTAAATACTCGCCATAAATTACAATACGATAAAGTTAGTACAATAAAGGCAGTGGAATCAGTAAATAGTTATCACAATTATGCTTTAGAAGGCTGCCCAGATGTGTTTAGTGTATTGGCTAAATCTGATGATGGAAATATAGAAGCAATTAGACATAGAGAGTTGCCATGGGAAGCTTGGATGTGGCATCCAGAACGAGAAGGTAGGTTTGTAATAAGTCACTTAGAAAGATTTAAGAGGTTGATAAATAATGGTAAATAAAAATCTAAAGGTTATTATATTGGCTGCTGGAGAGGGAACGAGATTACGCCCATACACGTTAGATCGCCCAAAATGCATGGTAGAGATTGATGGTGTTAGTCTAATTGATAGGCAATTAGAAGTCCTAAAATCTGAAGGAATAGACGACATAGTAATAATTGGTGGTTATAAGTCGGAGATGCTGAAAAGGGGTGATATAAAACTTAAAGTGAATGCTAGGTATTTTGAAACAAATATGGTTTGGACTTTATTTTCAGCAGAAGAAGAGCTAGAGGGTGATGTTATTGTGAGCTATGGAGATATAGTTTATTCTAAAAATATATTGAAAGCTCTAATAAAGTCTAAGGCGGATATTGCAGTGACTATTGATAAGAAGTGGGAAGGTTATTGGAGAGAGAGAAATGAAAATCCATTAGATGACGCGGAAACATTAAAATTACGAAAAGATGGAACAATTAGCGAGATTGGACAAAAGCCAAGTTCCCTTGAAGAAATAGAAGGTCAATATATGGGATTAATGAAATTTTCTTCTGAAGGGGTAAGGCAAATAAAGTCAGCATTTCATAGTGCACTTGAAAGTGGAAAATTATTAGGAAAAGAAGTTGAAAACTCGTATATGACTGATTTACTACAATCTATAGTTAATATTGGCGGCAAAGTAGCTTCGGTTCAGATTGATGAAGACTGGGTTGAAGTAGATACGGTTGAAGATTTGCATGCTCCAATTACGCTAGAGAGAGTAAAAAGAATAAGAGTAATTTAATTGCTTAAAAAGCATGCTGTTATATTTTTTATGCATGTTGCAAAACTATATTAATAATAGAAAAAATACATTATGAAACAAATAATAAGTCTGTGGCACCATTTGTCAAAATTACGACAAAAGCAATTCTATATGTTGCTCGCTCTAATGTTTGTTGCAACCATAGCAGAGGTTATTAGCGTTGGCTTGGTACTTCCCTTCTTGGGCGCTCTTACTTCTCCAGAGCAAATTTACCAGCATTCACTTATGCAATATCCAATACAGCTTTTGAATATAACCAAACCAGACCAGTTGATATTACCTTTAACTGCTGCATTTATAGCCGCAACCATTCTTGCAGGTGTGATAAGGTTAACCCTTTTATATGTAACAACTAGGTTGTCATATGCAACAGGTGCAGATATTAGTATAAATATCTACCGCCGTACATTGTACCAAGAGTATTCAATTCATGTAAAGAGGAATAGTAGTGAGGTTATTAATGGCATAATAACAAAAACAAATACAGTGATCAAAGGGGCGCTTACCCCAGTCCTTACTCTAATAAGCTCGATGATCATACTTGTGGGGATTATGAGTGCGTTGTTTATTATTGATATGCAAGTCGCATTTATTGCATTTACAGGGTTTGGTGCGCTTTATTGGATTGTGATCAAATACACTAAGGCAAAACTTAGGCAGAATAGTCAGGTTATAGCTAATCAATCAAATCAAATGATAAAATCTTTACAAGAGGGTCTTGGTGGAATCCGAGATGTGCTGATAGATGGCAGTCAAGAGTTTTATTGCACTCTTTATCGTAATGCAGACCTGCCTATGCGACAAGCGTCAGGAAGCAACCTATTTATTGCTGGTAGTCCTAAGTTCGCAATGGAGTCCATAGGAATGAGTTTAATCGCCATTCTTGCGTATTTTATGACTCAGCAGCAGGATGGCATGATAACTGCAATTCCGATATTAGGAGCGTTAGCACTTGGAGCTCAGAGACTGCTTCCGGCATTGCAACAAGCATACAGTTCGTATAGCTCAATACGAGCATCAGAATCATCTATTCAAGATGTATTAGATCTTTTAAACCAGCCCCTGCCTATTCATGCTACTCAAAATCGATTAATAGAGATTCCTTTTAAAAAGGAGATTGTTTTAAATAACATAAGCTTTAGATATTCAAAAAATACTCCTTGGGTGTTGAAAAATATTAATTTAAAAATAACCAGAGGCATGCGTATTGGCTTTATAGGTGCCACCGGAAGTGGGAAAAGCACACTATTAGATGTTATTATGGGCTTAGTTCAACCAACAAAAGGGGAGATTGTTGTCGATAATAATGCCATAACAGTAACAAATAGGCAAGTATGGCAAAAGCATATAGCACACGTTCCACAAAGCATTTATTTATCTGATAGTACTATAGAAGAGAATATTGCTTTTGGAATTCCTAAAGATGAAATTAATAAAAAACGAGTGGAAAAATCTATAAAGCAAGCAAAAATTGATGAATTAATAGGCGAGAGTAAAGATGGCTACCAAGCCATTGTAGGTGAACAAGGCGTTCGACTTTCTGGAGGTCAGCGTCAAAGAATAGGAATCGCCAGAGCGCTTTATAAGCAAACAGACATACTGGTTTTTGATGAAGCGACAAGTGCTCTGGATAATAATACAGAGCGTGCAGTAATGAAAGAGGTAAGCGAACTGAAAAGAGATTTAACAGTTTTAATCATTGCACATCGATTATCTACCTTAAAAAATTGTGATAGGATAATAAGAATAAACAATAATGGTTCAGTGGATGTAGGAACATATGACGAGATGATTAACTCTTAATACTGGTAAACAAGATATGCATCCATACAAATTCTTCTAGAATTAATTACTAGCACATAATATTTGTTCAGAGCAAAATAGTAAGCAGAGTAAGGTATTATTACCACACTTAGAGTTTTACTCTACAAAAAAGAAAATTACATTTACTATTATTATTCAATATGCTAACAAATAAATCAATACTTATTACCGGTGGGACGGGCTCTTTTGGCCATGCCTTTATCCCAATGACATTGGAAAAATACAACCCAAAGAAAATAGTTGTATTCTCTAGAGATGAAATGAAACAATGGGAAATGGCAAAATTATTTAAAAACGACCCAAGAGTGCGTTTCTTGATTGGGGATGTGCGTGATAAAGATAGATTGTTTCGAGCACTTGATGATATTGATTATGTGGTACATGCTGCAGCCACTAAAATTGTTCCTACTGCCGAATATGACACATTTGAATGTGTAAAGACTAATGTATTTGGTGCTATGAATTTGATCGATGCTTGTATTGATAAAGGCGTAAAAAAGATTGTCGCACTGTCTACTGATAAAGCCAGTAGCCCTACTAATCTTTATGGTGCAACCAAATTAACATCTGATAGGTTGTTTATTTCTGGTAATTCATATAGTGGCTATCATGATACGTCTTTCTCAGTGGTAAGATACGGCAATGTAATGGGGTCTCGTGGCTCAGTTATTCCATTTTTTATGTCAATTTCTGAAGGTGGCGTATTGCCAATCACAGATAATAGGATGACACGTTTTATGATTTCTCTAGAAGAAGGGGTCGAGCTAGTATGGCACACCTTTGATGATATGAAGGGTGGTGAAATTTATGTGAAGAAAATCCCTTCTATGAAGGTAACTGATGTGGCATTAGCAGTTAATAAGAACGCCAAGCAAGAAGAAGTTGGTATTCGCCCAGGTGAGAAGTTACATGAGCAGATGATTGGCTCAGAAGATGCACTTTATACTTATGAATACCCAGAGTATTATAAAATTTTACCATCTATTAACGAGTGGGCTAAAGATCCAGAAAGAATTGGAAATGGTGTCAAGGTTAAGTCAGACTTTATATATTGTTCTGACAGTAATAAAGAGTGGATGAGTGTTAAAATATTACAAGATTGGATTGAGAAAAATCGCAATAAAATCGATAATATATAATTATCGAACTAATATGATAATAAAGGTGTTTTTTGTAGTTTGGCAAGAGAAGAGATGAGATTTTTAACGCATAAAGAATGGAACTATTTTAAGAAGTTTGGGTATGTTTTAATTGAATCTGGACTAGAGAGTTCACAAGTTTTATGAGATGCTCAAAAGTCGTTTAAAAAAATTCTTGCTCAGGCGGAAAGTGGAGAGTATCCATACTTTCGTGTCTATGATGATTATCTTAGTAAGGTAGTAAATATAGCAGGAATAGAAATGCCATTCCATTCAGATATTCTTGATAAGCGTATGGCTGCACTTTTAAACTCTTCAAGCCTAATTACAGGTGTTAAAGACATAGTGGGAGAGGGTAGGTTAAAATTAGATTTGTCAAGATATCATACAACCCGAGAAGATTTTGGCCATATTGGCAATTGGCATAGAGATGCAGATGTTGGAAATAGCATGTATCTTCAAGTTAGCATGTTTTTATTTGATGAGCAAGGGCTTGAACTTATGCCTATGTCGCATATAGAAAAAGATAAGGTGGTTGAAGAAAAGATAAAACAACGCTCCTCGGATAGGATAGAGGGGTCTATCTACCCGAAGTGCAAGGCCGGTAATATACTATTTTTTGACCCTGCTATTCTACATCGTGGAATCTGTAACTCATTTAGAGGCAACATACATTTCAGATTCAGTCTAGACAATAATTATGAACACCTTGAGTTTAAGAATATAGTTGAATTCAATCAAGATTGGATTGATGTTTTATCAAATAAAAATTCTAGGGTCTAGATAACTTTAGAGGCATAATATCATGATAATATGCCTCTATGACAGTAAAAAACAAGTATGTAAAACATGCCCATATTTCTGAGGCTAAATTTAGACAAATAATTTTGT
>Ga0066609_10000623_pt1 | contig 22834 bp, 22 predicted proteins | sample SaaInlV_DNA_150m_FD_60378 | JGI IMG/M metagenome (GOLD analysis project Ga0066609, IMG submission 60378) | Marine microbial communities from expanding oxygen minimum zones in the Saanich Inlet - SI075_LV_DNA_150m | ecosystem: Environmental > Aquatic > Marine > Unclassified | place: British...
CCAATTAATGTATAATCACAGGCCGTAACAAAAAATGGAATTTGAGCTTGAGATGCAGTTCCAGCAATTTGGATCGCACCAATTGAATTCCCAGTTTCTGCCAAAATTAATGATTCTGCATAGAATTTGCCCATATAGAGACAAGCGGCGGGTTTTTCACGAACCATAATGCCATTCACACCGGCAGCAAAAGCAAATTGTTCATCCGTAAGATAATGAACCATATCATCATGAAACATATCTGGACGACCTTCCATAAGATACGATTCTTTACAGGCTTCCTGAGCCGCTTTCATCACAATAGCACGGGAGACAGGAACATTCAATGTGGTTTCGTATCTTGCCGTCATTTTAGAAACATGACCAAGTACGATAACACCAGCAACCGTTTCAACTTGATCCATATCCATAATACCAGGAACATATAAAACAGGCTTCCCCATTTCTGTGGATCGCCCTACCGCTTCTTCTATGGCTTTAAGTCCAGGTATGTCCCTTAAAAAGATATCTTCCCCACGACGAGCTTTTCGGATATAAAACATAAGTGTACCCGAAAAGATCATGATGGTAAGAAACATCACAAGTCTTTCCGTAACAAAATATGGATGTCCAGCAAACCAATAAATCAGAAAAGCAAGCGAGATGCCACCTGCACTGATCATAAAATCACGATCATTCATGATTATCTCCATTAGCAATCTTGGCGGTGTTTTCTAACGCTTCGATCATGTTTAATAAAATTTCAATATTTTCAGATTCTTCAAAAACCTGGACTGTTCTATAATAATTTTCGGATTGAATAAATGCATTTAAAATTGGGCCTAAAAATACAAGTGCATGACTCCCTAAAAGTGATAAAGGTTTTGTCATTTCTAAGAAAAATACTGCTGGCGTTACAAAACCGGAATCATGAATCTTTTTTGCGATTTTTTCAAGGAATAATTTATCCTGCTCTTCTATTGACAGAGATGTTGTCTTTGGATCAATATTTCCAATAAGCATATCTTTTATACTATCAATCATATTTCTTTCTAATATTTTTTCTTGCCATAATCATCTTCTCTCCATACTCAAACAATTCTTAATACTAATGCCTCATTCCTAATCTTAATCCGTCTCAACCATTTCCAAATTAGATCGTGGTATGATTAATATATCATCATCAATTTCAACTTCAGCAACACGGACCATCGTTTCCGATTCCATTTTTTGAAGTGCGGATGGAAGTGATTTCACAAGCCCCATTCTTCCAAAATAAGGCGCACGAATCACACGAACCAAACTTCCTTCTCCAATCCCTTTTTCTTCTGATTCATGAATAGGAGTTTTAGGGATTTCATCATCTTTCAATGGGATAACAATTTCCGGCCGAATCACACCTGCACGAATCTGGGTTGCACCATTGATTGAAACAAATTTCCCATCATGCTCTTTTAATAAATCATAGGTTCTGCTTCCCATGCGGATATTCCCATACCCCTCTGTTACAATGAGCGATGTGACCAAATCTTCTGATCCTGTAATGGCTACACCAAGCGTATATCCTAATATATCTTCCAAATCATAATAATTGAATCCACCGATTACAACACCGGCTACACCAAGAGATAATGCTTTTTTATAAGTTTCGAGACTAATAAAGGAACCGCCCACCACAATTTTTCCTTTGTGAGATTCATTCAATAAATCTGCAGTCAATTCTTGTTCTCTATCCTTGACAAGAATTTCCATATTTCCACGTGATTCTCCACCAATTCCAAATATACCTTGAATAAATGCAGCTTCAGATTCTACAATAACGCCTTCTTCTGGAATAATCTCTTTTACTACACCCGTCATATAAGCATCCACTTCTACGGGAATTGGCGCATCTCGCATGACAATTTGCCCCGTAACACCCGAGATTGATTCAATAGTTCCATCGATGGGAGATTTTACATCAGATTTGAAGAAACCAAACATTCCTTCCGTTTGGGCAATCATTTCTCCCTTTTTCACAGAATCACCATCACTTACCATCATGACATCCAATACATCTGCCGGACCAATATTCAAAAGATTTGCAACCTTCACCATTTGGACATTCCCGGGAAGATCTGTGGTTGCAACGATGTCATTTGGGTTCAGAATGTCGCCAATGTTTTTTGTTACCTTTCCTTTAATAGGAAGACGACGATTCTTTTTAACTATTGTGTGATGTAATACTTTAAGTCCAGGAGTGTATGCGTGTGCCATTATTTATCTTAGCTTAGGATTAAGAATTTGTGTTAGGATATTCATTTACTGCTTCTGACCAACTTTTAAGTGCAGCCAATCTACTTTCAGAATCATTAGGAATCGTAATCGGTCGATCTCGACCATCTAGGATTAGTCCAACAACACCGCCATAAACTGTTGTATCGATGGGCTCACCTTTTCCAGCACCAATATTCATTTTTTTGTCCGGCGTTAATTTTGCTTGAATCGGTTCATAAGGTGCTTCGATTCTGTAGAGTTCATTCTTTTTCAAATTATGATGAATTGTTGAGCCATCAGGCATAGCAAATTCAGCAGCAAGGACTGTTGCGCCATCTTTTGCTTTTCCAACCGGCGCGATACAGGTTCCTAGGCGAATCAAACAATCTTTGTGAAATACTTCAAGTGCAGCAGTCCTTGCTTCTTCGGCTAAATCTTCTTTTTCTATATTAGCTAAAACGCCAAGTTGTGGCATCATAAAAATAGAATCCACAGCCAATTGTGTTATTCCTTCTGGCATAAACGCGTCAATCAACATTCGTGCAGATTGTTCTCTCCGTGGTGCGTGACTCAATACTCCACCGGATCCAACCAGTAAATCTAAATCCATCATATTCACCAATGATTCTCCCGAACTTGTTTGATCAAACGCATCAGAAATGGTTCTCTCTTTCTGGACCCCTTTTAAACTGGTGGCAAATTCCTTGTGCTGAATAAAAGAGAGTCGAAGTGCTTCTCGGGCAATTGCCTGTTCTAGAAACAATTCTTCTAAGGATTGTGGAACCGTGGTTGGGCGAATCATTTTATTTCCAATACGATTTGTGAGTTCTTTCCGATCGATATCAAATGGAACCCAACGAAGCACATTATCTAAACCGGCTTCAGCTAATACGTTACAAATAGAATAACTCATCCCAAGGTTCGCGCTTACCGTTCTATTAAATTTCCCTTGAAATACTGAAAATATATCTGTGGTTGCGCCACCGATATCCACACCAACAACGGTAATTTTTTCTTTTTCTGCTATCATTTCAATTAAGGATCCAACTGCACCAGGTGTTGGCATGATTGGCGCATCTGTCCAAGACATAAGTTTTTTATAACCTGGAGCTTGTTGCATCACATGTTCCATAAATAAATCGTGGATTTTATCTCGTGATGGTTCAAGGTTTTCTCGTTCAAGAACGGGACGAATATTCTCTGTAATATCCAAATCAACCATATCACCTAATGTGTTACGAATTTGATCTTGGGCATTTTTGTTTCCTGCATAAATCACAGGCAATTTATAGTTTTGACCCAATCGCGGTTGCGGGTTTGCCGCATGAAGAATTTCAGCAAGTTCAACAACATGGGAAACTGTTCCCCCATCAATTCCACCAGATAATAAAATCATATCTGGGCGAAGATCACGAATTCGTTTAATTTTCTCATGGGGTAAACGACCATCATTAGAAGCCATTACATCCATTACGATGGATCCTGCTCCCAATGCTGCTCTTTCGGCACTTTCACCGGACATGGACTTCACTACACCTGCCACCATCATTTGGAGTCCACCGCCAGCAGAGCTTGTTGAAATGTAAATATCAACACCTTCCCCATTCTTCTGTGGGGACATAATTTCATCTCCATCCAAGATTTTTCGTTCGGCCAGTTCTTCAATTTCCATAACTGCATTAAGAACGCCGCGGGTCACATCTTCGAAAGGAGCTTCTACAGTTGTTGGGGCTTCGCCCCGATAGGTTAAACGATATTCACCATCGATTTTTTGTATTAAAATGGCTTTGGTTGTGGTTGAGCCACAATCTGTTGCTAAGATTGATTTAAGTTCCATTGGGTTTATGTAAAAAGATTAAAAGTTCATGAAGATATGAAGGTAAAGATAAGTAATAGGTGTGGCAAATATCAAGGAGTCAAAACGATCTAGAACACCACCATGCCCTTGTAAAAGTGTACCACTGTCTTTCACACCAGCATCACGTTTTAAAAGAGATTCCGAAAAATCGCCCATTTGTCCGAAAACGCCTGAAATTATTCCAAACGCTATTGCATCATTCATAGAGAAATAATCTCCAAGCCACCCTTGATGATAAAATAAATGAAATACGCTCATTGATGCAATTAATCCGGCAATTGATCCAACCCACGATTTATTTGGACTCACACGTGGGAAAATTTTTGCTGACCCAAATTTGGTGCCAAAAATAAACGCAGCCGAGTCACAAGCCCAAACAGATAGAACCAATGCTAAAGTTAATTGGGTGCCCATGAATGTATCAAATTGACGAATATCAATTGCAGTTCCGAGTAAAATAGGAACAAATAAAATTCCGGCCATCGTTACGGAAATATTTAAACCGGAATTCTCCTCTTTGGAGAATAATTCCCAAATAAAAGTTAAGAGAACAATTAGTATGACGCATCCAACCATTTGATGCCCTGTGATTATGGGCTGAGAATAATAAAAATCCGCAATAAACGCTGCACTACACATTCCCATCCACCTTAGTGGCTTAGTACCTTTTTTCTCCATCATATCATAAAACTCACCTAAGGCAAATACGATACATATTAAAATAAAAAAACTATAATATAAATCACCTTTCCAAATAAGGAATAACCACCCAGGAATCCCTAACGCGTTTATCAAATTCCGTCCTTTGAACATACTCATATTTTTTTCCTTTTTTACCCTGATTAATTCATTAGCCACAGAGACACCAATTATTACGAAGAAAAAATGTATAATGGTGACAATAATAAAATTATTTTAAATATGTACATCATGCATTGTATCTACTTTGTTATTAGTCTTTTGTGAATTTTTTGCTAATAATCTAAATTAGACAAGAACGTCTATCAATCCCTGTTCTACTGTTACATGAATGGGCGTACTACCAATCATTTCACCATCGATATTTAGAATATTGTCTTCCTGCGGAATAATAGAGAATTCTTTCACTTGGCGATAATCCACTAATGGATCACCAACATGAGCACCACTAAATAATTTCGGAAATAACCTCAATAATTTGAAGCGGCTTGCTTTCCTAGCAATAATCAAATCGATTAATCCATCATTTAATTGAGCCAAGGGCGCCATCATCATTCCTTTACCGGTATGAATCGTATTGCAGCCCAAAATGAATCCGTAATCTCCCACAACGGTATTTCCTTCTATTATCAGTTTTGCTAATCGTTGTTTTCCCCGCATGACTTCAATAATAGATGCAATATTGTATCGTTGTTCACCGAGCCATCTCATTTTTTCTGCCAACGCATTTATATCAGTTGGCAAGCCCCACCCAACGATATTAAATCCATAAAGCGTCTCACCATCTGCATCAACTTTTGCAATATCAATGGGACGAAGTCTTCCAGTTAAAATTCGTTTGGCTGCATTTTCAGGATCGAGGCAATCTAAATCATGCATAAAGGAATTGCCCGTTCCGCCCGTTACCAAACCAATGGGTAACTTTCTACCATCTGGTCGCTTCAGCATACCATTGATGACTTCATGCATCGTGCCATCTCCTCCAATAGCGCAAAAACCATCATAGCCAGTAAAATCTTTTTCTTGAGCAAATTCACGGGCATGCCCGGCATATTCAGTTTCCAAAACCGTGAGTTCAGCACCACCACTTTCAAATATAGGTTTTACCCTATCCAGTATTCCAATCCCTTTTTTTAATCCACCATGTGGATTTACAACCATAAAATATTTACTCATTTTTTATTCTCTCGATGATGCATATAGGCTCCATCTCCCCATTCGATAACTTCAATTTTAACATTTGTGGTCCCTTGCCTTAGGAAATCTAACTTTTTTGCAGCGCCATAGGAACAATCTAATATTCGACCTGCTACATAAGGTCCACGATCATTGACACGAAGAATGAGAGATTTATCATTGTCCAAATTTGTGACACGACAGACAGTTCCCAAGGGAAGTGTTTTGTGAGCTGCGGTAACGCCATACATATCATACACTTCTCCATTTGCAGTCAGCTTACCGTGGAAATCTTCAGCATAAAAAGAGCTTACACCCTTCATCACTTTTTTCTTTCGATTATGCTTTGTGTCTTTACTACTTTTTGGTTTAAGAAATTTTACGGATTTAGATTTTTTGGGTCGACTCACTTTTTCAGTAAAATATCTTGGGGAACTTGAACACCCTTGAACCAATATTAGAAGAAGAATTAAAAGATTAGATTTCATTAATTTGCCGAATTGCTTCATAAAGGACGATACCCACACTCGTGGCTAGATTTAGACTTCTAATATTTTGATTTTCCATGGGTATTGTACACGTATTTGACCAATGCTTTTTTAAAAATGCTTCATCAATCCCAGCTGTCTCACTACCAAATACAAGATGATCTCCATCCTTAAATTGCCTCGAAGTGTACGATAAAGACGATTTAGTAGTCAATAGATGAAATGATTCATTTTTAATCATTTTAGAGCAATATTCATCTAGTTTGGGAAAATACTCCCAATCAATATGGTCCCAATAATCCAATCCCGCACGTTTCAAAGTTCTATCCGATAATTCAAATCCCAATTTCCCAACTATATGAAGTCTCGTATTGGTTGCGCCACACAATCTGCCAGTTGAACCTGTATTCGGTGGAATTTGTGGCTCTAGAAGTACAATAGTAAACATTTAGAGTTGAGAATTAATTTTTGGAACACAGTAAGGATCTAATACCAATGCGGTGGCCATTCCGAATAATACTGCACCATTTTGTTTGGCCGCATTTATATGGTGAATTGTTGAAATCCCACCCGTGGCCAAAATCGGTATTTTAAATTCAGAAAATATTTTCACCATTTCTAAGGTTCGCAAAAATAATGACGGACCGGAAAAACCACCTCCTATCATTGAAAAGTCATTTGGATAAATACCAACTTCACTCGGTTTTTTATAGTGCGTATTTCCTGCATTAATAAATATTTTTTCATGTTTTCTACACAGATCTCCAATTTGTTTCAATTTCTCATCCGACAATTCTGGGGAAACTTTTACAGAAATCGGAGTTGAATTACCCTGACGAATTTCAGTAAGGAGACCATTTAAAAGCTTTGGGTTTTCGCCTAATGTTCCTCCGTTTTCAGTATTTGGACAACTAATATTTATTTCATAAAAAAACGGAAAAGATGTAGGCAACATAGCGTCCTGAATCTTGGCTATATTTTGAATATATTCTTTATATGAATCTCCGCCAATACTAATACCCAATGGTCGATTATATTTCCACAATTTTGATTGAGTTATCGCTTGGGCAAAAGAATCAATTCCAGGGCCAGGCAATCCCATGGAATTCAATAAGCCTGCTTCTCCATCTAAATATGCGTCTTGTAATCTTGGCTGTTCATTTCCATTTCGCGGATTCTTTAAAATTGTTTTAAAAATGAGTCCACCTAATCCCATCTTAAGCCAAATATTTAGAATTGATGTTTCTGATTTGAAAGAACTTCCTATTAATGGAGATGGGAAAATTAAATCGAAAACTTCTACGTCTTGATAAGTCGGAAGTGGGAAATTGAAAAATGGAGTGCCAACAAATGAGATGGTTGATAAAACAGAATCCCCCAATTTAACTGCCGGTTCTAAATCTTTTGGTTTAAATAGAATCGCCTGAAAAAAATAAAGAGTTTTTGTAACAATAAATCGGGTAAATCGATAGCAAAAAGAAAAGATATTTGCTCTCAATTTTGTTCCGGAGCAATTTGAGTCGAATCTTGCTCAACTTCCAAAGCGGATAAAACCATTTGAAGTGATTTAAGTCTAAGACTTGCGCTCTGCGCTTGGTCAGACCGCGGGTGGTTTTCTTGAATCCACTCATAATATTTCATCGCACTGTCAATTTCTGCATTTTGGTCATAGTAATAACTAATTGTATAAGCTGCTATTACAGAGACTTCCGTTTCCGTATTAAGGTTTATTGTTTTTTTAAATAACGAAATTGATTCTTCTGGATTTAAAGAAATTTCTTTATTTGCTTGTGAAAAAACTAATTCCTGTTCCTTTTTTTCAACAATGATATCGTCAGATAAATAAGCTGCATATTCGGATTTTGGGTAATCTTTTTTCAGGCGATTTCTCATGAGTAATGCATTAAGTGAATCGCCATTACTTTCATACATGAATGCAATGGTAAACATGGATTTTGCATGAAAAGACGATTCTGAATAATCTGTTATAATTTTTTGTAAAAATGCTATTCCTTCCGAATTTCGATTAAAACTAAACGCTTCTAAATCGCCTAATTGATAATAAAGTTCAGGAATGGACCTATCTGGTTTGATAATGGAAACACTTTGTTTTGTGGTATCTGATTCTGAGACTAATAAAGTCGAATCTTGATTCAATAAGATAAAGTGGGATTCTAAATCTTTTTCAGCTTCTTGATAGCGACCAATTGCGTTACTTTTACTTTTCGCCATTGGCGTAAAAAGAGATTTGCTCGATTCTTTACTCACGAGATTGAAATAGTCTTTAGATTTTTCTAAATCCCATTTTTGAGAGGTATAAATCTGCCCCAAATAATAATAAGCTTCGGCTGAAACAGGTGTTCTTTGATACGCATTAACTATGATCTCCAATCTTGATTCAATTTCAGACTCTTCACCCTGTGCTCTATAAAGTTGGACTAATTCTAATTCGAGATATCCAGCAATTCGTTTGAATTTATCATCTGTCAGCATTCCTTTAATTTTTCGAGCCGCAGATCTATATTCTTTTTCTAATCGAAGGATTTTCAATATTTGCAAATGTGCTTTTTCAACCTTTTCTTTCGACAGTGAATTAGCGACTACTTTTCCATAAGCATTTTTTGCTAATTCATAATTTTCCCTATTAAATGCCATTTCCGCAAGTCGAGTATAAATAACCCCTTTCTGTGCACGGTCTTTTGTCAATTTCGCACCTTCCTGTAAATGCGTAAGTGCTAAGTCGGAATCTTTTAATTCATTCGCAATTTCTGCTAAAGATAAATGACAACGAGATTGAACATCTTTTGATTTAGACTTACCCAATAAATCCGTTAATTCATCTATCCCAGTTTGGGCATTACCTTTTTTCCATTTACATAAGGATCGCCAATATTGGGCTTCTTCAATTTGTTTTTGATTCCCATCAGCGGAAACAACTTTCAAATCATCAATAGCAAATTCGTAATCTTTTCGATAATACCGAGCTTTCGCCATTAATAAAATAGCATCAATTCGAAATTTAGTTTCCGGGAAATCATTTAATACTTTTTGACATTTCTGGATGGTTTTTCCGTATTTATCCATGGCAGTGATCGGAATTGATTCGCCTTCTTTTTGTAGTCGGATTTTTTCAGCTTCTTCGTAATATTGCCGTGCGTTATAAAAGGTATTGAAATAAGCACAGCTACCTAACCCAAGTAAAAAGACGCAATAAATAATTGATTTTGATAATAAATTGAAATTCATTTGACATGAATTTAGTTATTTGATTTCAGGGATAGATAAAAATAATTTGCCATATATGGAAAAGACAATTAACATCCTAATTGGGCTCATTTTTTCACTTACAGTGATGTACGCCCAAAACGAAAAGGATATAAACAAATTTGGATTCATTGAAATTAAAACAGACAGTATGAATGTTGCATTTTTTGTGGACGGGTATTTTGTTGGAAATCATCCCTTAAATGGGCCGGTACCCGTTTTACCCGGATTTCATGAAGTCAGTTATATTCCGCCTGACATCCAAAATAAAAAAATCAGAGAAAATTTAAACGAAGGAATAAAACGAGTTTATGTGGCAGAGAATGATACATTGAATGTTTTTTTATTTTATGATCATTATTTGTCACAAGTCGAATCTTATGAAAAAGAACTTCGAATTCAAAATTACGTTGGCATCTCTTTAATTGGTGTCCTGCTATTTGTCCTTCTTTCAATTTTCTAAATCACATATTTAATCACGGGAAAAAACACTGTAATTTCTATCTATGCAAGAACATCATACTTACGAAAATGGGCTGAAATATCGCCCAGATTATAAATGGCCAGAAAAAGGTACTGAACGAGATTGTCCAAGATGCAATGATTCTTTAGAATTGGTCGAGGATTTAAAAACCTACTTTGGAAAACCATGGTGGTGTGTTCCATGCCAATGGCAATTTTCTGAAGAGGATCTTGATGCGGATAATGAATCCGCGGAAAAGAATGGTTGAGTTAAGATTTCACCAAAGGCGGGATTTGATCACGAATATCATTGATGACCCACTCCACCACTTTTATATCGTCTAAATACCCGTATCCAGGAATTATATCAGGGATTTCATCATTTTCATCTACAAAATACATCATGGCAAATAATATTTTTTTAACAACTGATTTTGGAAGTTCTGGATTTAATTTGAAGATTCCCATTAAAATGGCAATATCATCAATGAGGGCAACTTCAACAGAATTGAGATTCCCTTCATCCAACATTCCTGATATTTTCGACCCTATAACTCGCGTAATTGACAAGGAGTGTGCTGGGTCAATTTTTTCGATTATTTCCCTATAATGGGATTTATCTTCATCGGTTAATTGAAATAACTTAGGATCTGACATGCAGCAAAATTCTAACGGATTGTCCGAAAAAACAATGGCAATCGAAACTGAAATGAAATTAAGATTAAATTCCAGTCTAAATCTCGAGCATTTTGAAGTGAAAGATTTTACAGGACGGCATTTGCATCATGAACTCCATAAAGGCGGATTCCACCTTGAAGCGATTATTGTTGCTATTGACTTCGAGGGGCAAAATTTAGTCCAAAGACACCGAAAAGTGTATGAAGCCATGGGTGAACTTATGCAACATGAAATTCATGCTTTAAGTATGAAAACATTCACACCTCAAGAATGGGAGACGAAATAATGGGCTGGTTTTCGAATAAAAAGAAAGCGCCAGAATTCAATTCACCCGAAAATATGTCACCTATCGAAGCGGTCACACACCTTTGCGCGTCGATCCATTTAACAGATGGACAAGCTGATTTTGAAGAAAGAGAATCTTGGGTTGGTGCCATATCTGAATTGTTTCCAGAATTCTCGGAAGAACGTGCTGAACGATTTTTGAATGAAGCTTACCAAGCTTTAGGGCAAAAAGGTGATCATGATAAAATGAATTATATTGTGGATGTATTAACCCGAATCAAAATTTTGTTGAACACTGAACAAATTAATTCCCTCGGTCCAAAAATTGCTGAACTTATTGAAGCGGATGGAATTGTTATGACATCAGAAATGGAAATTGCAAAACTTGTTGAATCACACTTGAGTATTTCAATTTCTGTGAATGAAAATTTGTAATTTATTTAATAAACTGTCCCATAAAAATTGCACCGATATTGTTGTTAAGGTTTCTTGCCCATATGCTAAACCCAAAATAGAAAAAACAATATCAATATTTTAAACTGAAATTTTGAAGAATAAAATTCCAGCGCAATGCTGGCAATGGCTCTTCCAGTTTGGCCTGGGGGTAGTTTATCCGTGTCCGGTTTGTATGTATCAACGGATTTAAAAACGCTAAATTTATCTTTTATGAAATCATTTTAATGAAATCATTTTAATAAAATCATTTTTCGAGATTGTGAGAAATCATCTATCTCTATCTTGATTAAATAAATCCCCGATACAACATTTTCCCCAGTTGCATCCCTTCCATTCCAATCTGAAAAATGGAGGCCCTGACTCTGATTTTTATGTACTAAAGTTTTGATAAATTTTCCGGTTATATCAAAAACGGAAAGATTCACAAACCCATCTTTTCCAATAGCATAATTTATAGTCGTTTTAGGATTAAACGGATTTGGGTAATTCTGCTTTAACTTATATTCAGTTGGAAATTTATTAATTTCGATTTCTAAAGCTGGAGCATATTCCAAAACGAATAATCCCAATTGCATATCTGATGCAATAATTTTTCCAGAATCAAAATATGGAAAAACTGACCAACAACCTTCATATCCATATTCATTTTGCAAATGAGTATCGTAATAACCTTTTTCTTCTGGATAAGTCGGGTCAGAAATATCAACAATGCGAACACCTTCTGTATAATGACCAATATATAAAAGATCACCTTTTACGTAAGTATTGTGTACAACCGATAAGGGATCCACGATATATTCAGCAACCATAATAATATTATTCAAATCTTGAATATCAAAGATTCTTGCCCAATTACCTGTGCCAATTTCGTCGCCTACAATCACATAATTTCCATCTTCAGTGGTCCAGCAATTATGAGCACCACTTCCTTCATAATTAAAATTGGCTAATAATTGAACATTTGTTGGATTCGAAACATCCAAAATATCTACACCATCGCCATAAATACCAGCAGCATATCCAATACCATCTTTCACATAAATATCATGATAATAATACGTAGAATAATCTCCAACCCATTGTGGGGACTCAGGCGTAGATAAATCATATATTTCAATCCCACCGGCATCATGACCAATAGCATATAAATATTGTCCATCAATATAACAGTTGTGTGACCCGCCATCAGAACTTGACGAACCAAAATGGATTGTACTTATTTCGACAGGATTTGCAGGATCAGACAAATCAATCACTTTAGCTGGAGTATATTCCATAATTAAGACTGCATAATTCTCATAAACTTTAACATCTTTTGCATCCGATGCACTTGAAATAAATCCAACCTCCACAGGTTCATTTGAAATATCAATGATACTTAATCCATCGCTCCGTGCACACAATAATGCATATTCTATCCCAGTCGCTTCATCAGTATAGCCCCAAATATCACCATAATTACTACGGAGATCCCAATTCCCTAATAAATTCATATTCTCAGAAATTGGATGCGCCTTTCCCCAAATGGATTGACTATTGTATAATACATTACCATCCAAATCAATTCCCTTTAATTGATAATATTTTTTTTCATTATTCTGCACATCGGTATGGGTGTATTCTCTGAGTTCCGAGTCTAGTTGTACTAAAAAATCTTCCGGTGGAAATGTTGTTGAAGCAAATAAATCGAAATGGTCAATTCCATCTTCTTCAAATTCCCATTCAAGGCTTATTCCATTATCTTGAGAATATGATTTGAAATTTGTAATATAAGCGAGCCTAACGCGAAGTTCTGCCGGATCTGTTTGGAATAATGTTGCACCAGTTTCTAAGCGAGGCCACCAAGCATAGACCATATCCCCACCGATTGCATTATTTTGATTATCATATGTTGTGCCCGTTCCATCGTAATTACTATCCATAATAAAAAGATATTCTCGTCTTCCAAGATCTGTATCATCTGGATCCCAAAGTAAATTTGGATTATGTTCACCTGAGCCATCATCCCACTCTACAAAACAGACATTTAATCGTCTTGGGGCTTCTGGTACAGAAATGTCCCAAACTGACCCTTTAAATACACCAATACCTCCAGCAGCATAATCTAAATCTCTCCGATAAGTTTGGCAGTAAGTTGTTTCATCACTATCGAAAACGATCTTTATATCATACGTATTATTTGCAGGAAAAGATGATCCTATAAAATATTCACCCGGGCCAATACTGCCAAAAAAAGTTGCAGCTCCCCAATTACGACCAGAAAGCCAGCGGGGTTCATTGTCCCATTCCCAATAAAGTTCAGGGTCAGATTCCCGGCTTTCATTTAATCTGAATTCTTCATCAAGGCCTTGATCCAGTTTTGCAAAAGCAATTGTGACTAAACAAAACGTTAACCCAATTATAATTTTATTCATTTCAATCTCCCTTTCATATTAAAATTCAACAATAATTCTACATAGTTTAAATCACCACTCATATAAGTCATCCAAAAAGTTAATAAAATATGCGACTTGGAATTTGAAAATAAGTTTTATTCATACAACCATTCAAATATTCCCTGTATTAGCATAGAGCCAATCAGAACAGATATAGAAAGTTCGATTGATTTAATTGGGTCACCTATCCAGAGCCAGGAGCAGAATACAACCCAGATAAAAGTAAATAGTCGTATAAGTAACGATTTTTTAGAGAAAATGTGTCTTATTATTTTTCTTAAATTTGACATATTCGTTTCGTAATTCGTTTCGTAATTCGTTTCGTAATTCGTTTCGTAATTCTTTTTTAAATTAAGCAGCTAATATTAAAATAATCTTCTTTTATGATACAAGAAAATGAACAGTTAGATAAGGTCCTGCAAAAATTCCCTGATCAAAATCCCAACCCGGTACTTCGTTTTTCTGATAAAGGAGTTTTGCAATACTACAATAGTCCATCAGAACCAATTATTGATGCATGGAAAATAAATATTAATGATAAACCAAATAAGGAATTTCTAGATAAGCTTAAAATAACTTTAGCAGAAAATGAGAATTCATTTGAGATAAATGTAGATTCAAAATCATTCTTACTTAAAGCAGTTTATATTAAGGAATTAAGCTCCATCAATGTTTATGGCACTGATATTACCGCCAAAAAAGCGATCGATAAGTTTCCTGACCAGAATCCAAACCCGGTGATGAGAATTAGTAAAGAAGGAATTCTAAACTATTATAATAAGGCTTCGTATGATATTGTGAACTCCCATAATCTAAAGACCGGGGAAGTGATATCAGATAATCTCATTGAACTGGTTAGCAAGACTATCCTAACCAACAGCATCACTCAGAATGAATTGACTGCCGGCAATAAAACATATTTAGCGAATTTTGTCCCGGTTCAGGAGTTTGGTTTTATCATTATTTACGCAACAGACATTACTGCAAAAAAAGTAATAAATAAATTTCCCGATAAAAATCCAAATCCTGTTATGAAGTTAGGCCAAAATGGTGAATTAAAATACTTCAACGATGCTTCTAAATACATAATTCAAAACTGGGATATAGGACTTAACGATACTATACCCAAAGAAATAATTAAAAATTTAACAAAACAAAATACTAAAGACGTCCATAATATGGAATTCGAAGTAGGCAATAAAACATACTATTTAAATTTAGTAAAAATTAACGAATTTGACTTTTTTCTCCTTTATGGTACTGATATCACAGATACAAAAGACAAAGAAATGATTCTTACAAAGCTATCAAAATACTTTTCCCCTCAAGTATACAATTCAATCTTTACCGGAGAGCTTGATGTTAAGATTGATACCAATAGAAAAAACTTAACCGTATTTTTTTCAGACATTAAAGGTTTTACAACTATTACAGAAAAACTAGAACCTGAAATATTAACTGAATTAATTACATATTATCTTACCGAGATGACAAATATTGCAATTGAATATGGCGGCACGGTCGATAAATATATTGGCGATGCAATAATGATTTTTTTTGGAGATCCCAAGACAGATGGGATTACAAAAGATGCTGTTTCCTGTGTTTCAATGGCATTAAAAATGAAAAGAAAACTTAAAGCTATAAGAAAGAGATGGATATCTTTTGGTCTTACGGAATCATTAGATGTGAGAATGGGGATCCATACTGATGTATGTACAGTTGGAAATTTTGGTTCACATGACAGACTTGATTACACAGTATTAGGCAATGGGGTAAATATTGCTTCTCGCTTAGAATCTTTAGCGAAACCTAACGAAATATTAATTTCAGAAAATACATTTAATATTATCAGAAATGATATAGAGTGCATCTACGCTGATGAAATTATAGTAAAGGGTAAATCCCATCCAATTAAGACTTTTCAAGTCCAGAATTTAATTTCTAAAAAGGATCGTAGAGAAACGATAGAATATGAAACGGATGGATTTTCACTAATGCTGGATAAAGAACAAATAAAAAATACAGAAAAAATAATCAGCTACTTAAAAAATAGCCTAGATCATCTCAAAGATTGAGTTTATAAATAATATAAGATTAAAATTCTAAACATTATGCCACAAAATTTAAATAAAGATACCTATTCGTAAATAGGCTCACCCGTTGCTGGATCATACTCAATAATTTTCTTTTGTGTTTGAGTTTCAATAGTATTGCCTTCCGTCTTTTTTACCCAGCCCTCACCTGTTACTTTTATTATTTTAAAAAATAGATAAGTTTCAAGTTCAAAAGAAGCATTTGTAATTAAATCTGCTCCAGAGATGTTCAATGCATTTTGAATTGGATCATTTATTCGTGGCATTTTGTCGGCTGAAGAAGCAAATATTGTTTTCTCTCCTCGGATTAAACCAATCGATTTATATTCATTGCTGATATTTGTCGGCCGGGTACTAACGATAGAAAGGTTTCCTATATTTTGGCTACAACCGGATAGTATGATTAATGATATAAATAAATATTTTTTCATCACAATGGTATAATCTGTTTCTCTATTCCTAAGTCTACTCATCATTACACAAACAAAAAATAATTGCCATTATTTTTCATTTAACATTTTTCGAAAATTTTTGTTTACTGTGAAATTATGTCCTCTCTCACCATGAATGCTCACCACTGAATGATGATATTTGTTTATATGACTAATAAATTCTTTGATATCAATTTCTACATCATTACCTAGGTTGTCTTTTATAATAACTATATCCTTCACTTTCACATCTATCATTTTAATTCTTCGTTCATCTAGATCCGGTAATAAATATATCTTCCCTAGATATTTCTGTTCATATGTTTCGCAATCAATCTTCCTCCCCCAGGGTTCCCAACACTCGCTATCAATTAAATTATTTTTATCATAAGTCTGTTTTCTTGGCCAGTAATATGGCTTACTTCTGATATATTTTGGTTCTGTGAGCCAATCAAAATCATTATATATATTATCATTATAATACCATTCACCTGTTTTTTCTCCATTCGAATATTGGCCTTTAAGAAGCAGATCATCTCCGATACTAGGGTGCTATGAGTTTTGCTTTAATTTCATAATATGCATCTACATGGAATGAGGCATCACCAGTTGTGAATTCTATAATCAAAGTATGAGGTCCTGGGTCTAATATTTGAGGCCCTGCATTATTTACTAAAACGGAATCGGCAGTGCAACCCAGACCACCGCCAGGAGCTTGCCCATCACCAATAACATTTCCATCTAAATAAAATATAATTCTATCGTATCCAGCTGACTGAGCTTCACCAATACCTGAAAAATCTAATTCCAAAGTAAGAGGAGAAGAGCCATTAACTTGAATATTTGCCGTGGCTGTTCCATTTTGTGTGTTACCATTTCCACCACCACAATTAGCACTATCCTCTACTTTAAATTGAAGAGACTGAGTAATTGAACTATCTGTTTCTTCTTGGATTGTTACATTCCATCCAAAATCTGCATTTTCTACAGTACCATCCCAATAATCAGTTATCCCTGTATTATTTTCATTTGATGAATTTGTACCATTTATTAATCCATCATCTGTCAATGTCCAGTCTAAACCACTTACTGGAACAAGACTCGGTCGAGTTACCTTAATTGCAATACTCCCAACAGCAGAAGCACCATAATCATCTGCAATTGTACATGTTATAAAATAAACACCAGTATCCGCAGGCGCAGTCCATGTGGCGCTGTCACCATTTTGCACCAAAGAACCACTGCCGCTCTCCCAAATATAGCTAAGTATGTCACCATCCTGATCACTTGCTTCACATGCCAATTGTACAGTAAGACCACCCCTGACTGTTAAATCACTAGCTGTAATAGCAATGATTTCATTTGATTTATTATAGAGATCAGCACAACTCCAGATTGCCAAAAACAGAAATGGTAAATATATGGTTTTGAAGGGGCGTATCATGATACAATAATATCAATCGTTTCTATAGCACTGCCGTGGTTACTATCCATTACTTCACAAGAAATGGAATAAATACCAGCTACATCTGGTGCAGTCCAAGTGGCTGTATTTCCATCACCAATAATGGTTCCGTCTGCACAGTCCCAAGTATATGTAAATGATTTTTCTTCCGCATCATGTGCTTTACATGTGAGAGTTACAGTACCTCCCATTGTTATCGTTTCAGGTTCAGCGCTTAGACTACTTATAACGGGTGCGGTGTTTCCACAATTCCAATTAACCAAGCCGACGAGAAATATTAATGGTAAGATGCGTTTAATCATACCATTAATCTAAAAATTTTAACAGGGAGTGTGTTAGATATTTCGGGCTAAAATAAGATTATCATTTCAATAAAACTATTTTTCGTGATTCATGATGACGTCCTGTCTCAAGTCTTATTAAGTAAATACCAGCAGGTGCCAAAATCCCAAAATCATTTTCGCCATTCCATACTATCGAAAATTCACCTTTAGATTGAAATGAATACACCATTGTTTTTATTCTCCGCCCAGAAATATCAAAAATACTTAAATCAACGAATGCATCTGATGTTAAAGAATAGTCAATTGTTGTCTTGGGGTTGAAAGGGTTCGGGTAATTTTGTTTCAAACTAAATTGAGTTGGTAAATCATTGGTGATAGACATCATAGGACCACAACCCACATCAAACGCACCCATATTATACTCACCTAAGCCTGTACTCACACAAGGCGAATTTTCTGCCAAGGTAAAATCCAATTCCCAAGAAGTACAGAAAAGTGGATCTTCTCCAATATTACCTTCATTCCAGATTACATCACCGTTATTATTAGTCACGACGCTATTCATTCCGTCATTAATGTCAGAATAACTGATACTGGCAGAATTAGGATTACTTGTCCCAGAAAATTCAATTTCTGAACCTTGATTACCCCAAAGAATACAATTTGTTAATTGGATTGCAGAATTCGTTTTACAAAACATGGATGATGAATTCTCTAATTCGGTATCACCATTTGTAACAATTGTTGTGTTTATAAAATTTGCTTCACTATTAATATTTAGATAAACAGCATCCCCGCCTTCATTCGCTACATTTCCAATAATAGAACTAAAAGCAATTTCAGGATTGGCATTATTACAATAAATGCCTCCACCTTCTCCCGATGAGTTGTTCCATTTAATAGTACAATTAGAAATCTGTGCATTTGCATTATCACGGAAACGCATCCCACCACCTTGTCCAGCTAAATTCTCCATTACAGTAACATGATTGAAAACAGGCTCACTATCATAGCGAGCATAAATACCACCACCGTAATCTGCCTGATTATTTTTTATGAGTAAATATTCAAACCTGGAATTGGAGGATTCAATCAAGATGCCACCACCGAATTCAGCGTTCCCATTCTGAATCGTGAATCCAAATAATACAGTCGTAGAGTCTTCGCCTGTATTCAGGGTAACAACAGATCCATTTCCGCCCCCATCAATCGTCGTTTGATGCATGAAAGTTTCTTCATTTTCATAAAGAAGTGCGTAGGAAGCAATGACGATACTTTTTCCTGTATAATCAATATTTTCAGTATAAGTGCCAGGTGCAACTATAATAGTGTCTCTGTCTTCAGAAAAATCAATGGCTTCTTGTATTGTGGCAAAATCCACGGGCACATTCCAAACATTGCCCGGCGCTTCCCCTTGTATAATTTTAAGTACCCAACCTGTCCAATTCCCATCTGGATCTTTTCCATATCCTGCGATTATATTTCCATCCGCTGATACACAAAGTGCTCTCACTAAATCCCAGCTCGAAATTTCGTCCATGCCCAATTCGGTTAAATAATCTTTTAAGTTTACGAATTGACCTGTTTCCTGTGTATAAATGCAGGCTTTATAAAAAACGGGTGATTCATTGAGATATTGGCCCACAACCACATCATTTTCAGAGATCGCAAATGCCAAACTGGAATTATTGGTAGCTGAATTTGACGGAACCCCAAGTCCAAACATTCCATTTTCTTCTGTCCAAATATATCCTTCAACATTATTCCCAGCACTACCAGCACAGAAACCGATAACTTTTGATCCATCATCAGTTATGGCGTTTACTTCTCCGTAATTATTGCCGGTCTGTAATGAACCTAAAAACGTAATATTTCCATCTCTATCCCATAATACAGAATTTCTATTTGATGCCTGTGCCCAACCACCTATCAGAAGTCCATTTCCAGAAACAGCTTGCGCTTTTGTACTGTTCCCTTGATATTGTCCCAGCTCGACAATTCCATCTTCATCTGTCCAATAAAATGCGGAAGTACTACAATCAGTCCATCCCATCCCAACACCGGTTAAACCATCTCGGCTAATACCAAGTCCATGACTGTAAAACGCATCACAAGTATTCCCACCTTCAACATTTCCAATAAATGTCGCTTCACCATTTTCAATTAATGCCGCTTCCCAATTGCTATTTTGATTTGCCAATTCAGCAATGATACGGTCGTCATCGGAAATTCCCCAAAGTTCACCAACTCCTAAAGAAACTGTCCCAGTTGAATCAGACCAATAAACCGCTTGCCCACTGTAATTTGTCCCAACAATTGCAGAACCGTCTCCTTTCATCTGCAAGGGGGTATCCATTTCAGGGATTGCGGTAATTTCAAATTCATAGACCGGTTGGCCAATACAGATAGATAAAAAAAATAATGTAGTAATTGTAAAATATTTAATAGGAACAGTAATCTCCTAGTTATTTTTAGCTATTTTATTTCCAAATGAATAGGTTCAATGAACCATGTGTATTGGAATTTTGTTTTGTCAAATAAGCGTTGTTGCATTGAAAACAGAAAAGTTTATAGTATTTAAGATGTTACATCTTTTATGTTTCAACAATTGTGAATTTAACTAAGTTTAAACTTGGAATTGAAACGCATTTAATATTTAGTAGCCAGGTAAAAATATCACTAATAAAGAATCTGGTTTATGAGTATTTCAATATCAATTAAATCAATAAAATGATCTTTATTAATATCATATCTAAAAAGGTGAACCATGTCCGGTTCAACAATACCCGTAAGAATATAGTCGATACAATAGTTAATATCTAAAATATTTATAACACCATCTAGGTTCACATCTCCCGGCAAAAGCGCAGTTTCAAAATACCAATTTGATTTTCGAACTTTGTAAGTATTATATGGATGAGGATAATGTAATTCAAGAACAATATTTTTTTCATAATCCACTTCGGTGATAATCGCTCCTTGTCCCGAAATTGTACCCCAATTAATAAGGGTATTATTATTGGGTAACCTCTGGACACTCCCCATGGCAAGCCCTATATATTCTTCTGGGTGTTCATAATCCCAAACCAAATTGGCTATTTTCTCAATTTCATCCAGAGAATACTCCACTGCCCGTGACACAGGTGGATCATGAGCATTTCCATTATCAAAAAGCATGATATTCCCATTTAATAGTCGTCTCACATCATGTTGTTTCTTAAATCCATTTTTGGGGTCATTTGATAAGGAGAATTGATTCATAGGACCTCCAAAAATCCAAATAACATTTCCATTATTTCGATCTATTTTAATTATCTCACTGCTCATTCTATTTGAAATTAATAGATTTTCATCATAGTCAATTTCTATACTATTTCCATGCATCCATGTTATAGTTGGAGATGTTAAATCAAAATTAGTATAATCAGAAATATCTAAATGGTCCCAAGCATTCCATTCAAATATTAGGCTATGATTTGAATCGATTTCTTGAATGATTAAAACTTGAATTTGGGCCGTTATATTTCCTCCTTCGACAATAGAACTCATATCAACATAAAGAGTATTGTACGATTGCAATATAAAGCCTCCACTTTCAGTTATTTGAATATCATGATAATCAGCATTATAGTCGCCGATGCAAGTCAATGTATCCGTTTCCACCATAAATTCGTTTAGCAATATCCATGATTGTCCGATTCGGTTATAATAAGATAAGTTGTTTTGATTCACCTTAAAATCAAGGCCCAGATGACCACTATTCACATGCCAAGTTATATTCAAATCTGTATCTAGAATGGCCATATATTTGTTTGCTTCGGACATAGAATGTAAAAACAAAGGTGCAGGGTAAGGATCGTTATTAATGATAGTCTGAAAAGGGATATAATTGGAAGGTTGGGCCAGTGCTAGCCCCATCAATACCATCAAGGATAAATAATGCATTCTAATTATTGAAATAAAATTTGTTTCATATTGTGCTCATTTAGTTTCATTTTTAAATTGGGTCCTAGATTCAAGTAGTAAGTGCAACAGTGTCTGATTCTCCAAAAAATACTTCATTGGGTGTTTTATACCCAAGTCTTTTTCTTGGACGATTGTTAAGTCTTTTCGTGGCGTGGATTATTTCCTTATCTGTTATGGTTCTAAAGTCTCTATCTTTAGGAAAATATTGCCTAATAAGTCCATTGGTATTTTCATTGGTTCCTCTTTCATATGATGAATATGGATGGGCAAAATAAAAGTCACATTTCAATCCTGCTGCGATCTTTTCATGATCCCCAAACTCTTTCCCATTATCCGATGTAATGGTAAGAACTTGATCAGATATAGAGCCCAACAAACGTTTAATTGCTTTTTGGGTATTCTCCTTCGTTCGTCTATCCACTTTGTAAATAAGGGAAAGTCCCGATTTCCTTTCTGTCATAGAGACTATAGCCTGTTTATGTGCTTTCCCAATAATCGTATCCGCTTCCCAGTCACCCAATCTATTTCGGGTATCAACTACAGCTGGACGTTCATC
>Ga0066609_10000625_pt1 | contig 22748 bp, 19 predicted proteins | sample SaaInlV_DNA_150m_FD_60378 | JGI IMG/M metagenome (GOLD analysis project Ga0066609, IMG submission 60378) | Marine microbial communities from expanding oxygen minimum zones in the Saanich Inlet - SI075_LV_DNA_150m | ecosystem: Environmental > Aquatic > Marine > Unclassified | place: British...
CCTAAAATAAACGCTCTCAAGGAACATGAGTATGATAGCGCTGCTGCATTAAATGATGAGTTACATTTTGCTGAATGGATCAAAACACAAGCGCAACAGCAACTAGAGGAAAGACATCTGCAAGAGCAAAGACAACAAAGGAAGATACAGATAAAGAAGAATCCTAAAAGTACAGAAGCTAGAAATTCTTTTAATCTTTGCAAGGCTGCTCGAGATGGCAATATAGATGGTATACAGGAGATTATATTAGCTAACGCAGGATTAGACTTAAGTATGCCTGCACCAGGTGCAAAAAACTATACTCCTTTACACTATGCATGCCAACTTGGTAAGTATGATTCTGCAAAGTTTTTGCTAGATGCTGGTGCTGATCCACTAATGACTAATGATGCAGGGAAAACTGCATTTAGTCTTATTAAAAATACTAAAATAAAAGCAGAACTAGAAGAGTGCTGGAGAGGTAATGCTCATGCAAAGACTCATGTTGAAAAATGTGTTACTAAAATAACAGAGGTTCGTGCAGCAGAAGAACATGATGATGATAAACAAAGGGCCGATGTTTCTACTACTGAAAGAGGTGGTTTTTTAATAGCTAGTAGTCAATCTCCATCATCTAATAATAAAGAAGAAATACCACTTGGTCATGATGATGAAGTGGAAATTTCGACTCGTACTGCTCATATCCCTACGGTTATAGATAGGAAAAAAATGGGTCTATGATGAATTGTGGGGATATTTGACTACTGTCTATTATCCCCAGATCTGTTTTAACTTTTTTTCTCGGCCACAGTTATATTTATAAAACTTGTATCTTACAGGATTCTTTTTGTAATAGTCTTGGTGGTACTCTTCTGCAGGATAAAACATTGCAGCTTGGGTAATATTAGTTTCAATATTATTTAACTTTTTTGACTCAAGCAAAGCTTTTCTTGATGCAAGAGCTACTTGTTTTTGCTCTGCATTATGGAAGTAGAGCTCACTGCGGTATTGATCACCTATATCACAGAATTGTCTGTCTTTTACTGTTGGATCTATATTATGCCAAAATACCTCTAGTAACTCTTCATATGAGATAATAAGTGGATCATAAATAACTTCTATAGCCTCTGAGTGGCCAGTGCCACCACTTGATACTTGCTCATATGTTGGATTTTTGGTATGTCCTGCAGTATAACCTACAGTAACATTAGTGACCCCACTTAATTTGTCAAAAGGTTGCTGCATGCACCAGAAGCAACCACCAGCAAAGGTGGCTTTTTGAGTTTTTGATTGATTTTTATTAGGCATGAGCTTCTCTTTTGAATGATTGTTTAATGACATCGTTGGAATAGATAATGCGTAACTATTTAAGGATAATGTTGCAAAAATCATGAAGAGCAATTGATTAATGAAAAATTTATCAAACTTAGCTTTGATCATTTTTAACCATTCCCTTGTAGTTTTTAATTTTCCCATCGAATGTACTAGTTGTAGCATTTTTGCTTAAAATTATTTCTTTAACATTAGATTGTTTACTCATAGTTTCAAGTAGGTTTACTAAGCCACGTTCGGTAATTTTATTATAGGATATATCTATATACTCAAGGTCTGTATTTTCTAAGAACCAAGGAATTAATAATTCTATACTACTACTAGTTAGTTTATTGTGTGAAAAACTAACTCGTTTTAGGCCGTTAGGCAGCTTATTTAAGATATTTTTAATGTTGTTAGTGTTTAGTGTACATTGTTCGATGATTAAAGTTTTTATATCTGGTGGAATATTTATATTTTCTATAGCTCGCATATTTAGTTGTGAGCTAGTAACTGAAAATACTTTTAGGTTGTTTGGCCATTGTATGTCTGGCTTCATATCATTAATACAATTAAGGCAATCATTTATATATATTGAAGTGATGCTATTGTTATTTCCTAGAGCCTTATAAACCTGAGTAGGAGTTTTTTCTTGAAGTCTGCTTAGAGATAATGAGTTAATGAGAGTACTATTTTTTATTATATTACTTAAATTGTCTGCATGTGATGGTTTTATATCATGTAATTCAAGTAGATATGGAGTTTTACGTTTAGTTAGAAGGTTATTAAGCTCATTAGGGGAAAGGCTAACTATTTCGTATCTATCAATTAATATGCGCTCTGGTTCTACTTCTTTTTGTGCAATTCCGCTGCGAAAGAACTCACTAGCGAGCTGATCTTCAGGAAATAGTGAATAGATAACAACAGTGATGGTTGCGCAGCTGACAAGCATGATAAGAGCTTTTGCGAGACCATTTTTTAATTTATTATTTTCTCTAGCATAAAATGGGAATAACAATAAAGCTAAAGTGTTAACAATAATAAGCCCGAGCAATATTCTGAAAAATAGCACTTTCTAAAATCCTTTTTTTTAATATGAAATATATATTAACAGTCATCAAGAAGGATTGTAATCCATCAGGTTAGTCGGGATGCTAACATATGGTTATTTGCTATATTTTTTTCGGATGGTAATGGGTCGCTAAAATCTTTGCAATACTAAAAATAAAACCACTACTGATTACAAAAAAAACAAAGGAGATTTGATATGGAAGACCGCAATGAAGACATCCCTGATAAAATGTCATTAGCAATAGCACTGCTTATAGCAGCTTGTATAATAGGGATATTTTGCGCTATTAGCATCGCCATCGCTCAGAATATTGACGTAGATTCTGATAACGACTTTGGTGAGAATTTCTCAATAAAAACATCAAGAAACTATCTCACTGAGCACCCTTTTTTATAAGGTCCTCTGCAATATGGCTCCCCGAGACGGGCTCGAACCGCCGACCCAGTGATTAACAGTCACTTGCTCTACCAGCTGAGCTATCGGGGAACTGCGAAAGAGATAATACTCAACAACTGGGCCTTGGTCAAGCATTGTTGTGCTTATGAACATAGTTAGTTAGTCTAGTTATGGCTGTTTCAAGTACTTCTTTGCTGGTCGCAAAGGATATTCTTATGAAGTCTGGGCTTCCGAATGCAGAGCCTGGTACTACTGCTATTTGTGCTTCACTAAGTAAGTGTTCAGCAAACTCAGTGTCATTGTTCACATTTGGAATATTTTTAATGAGAGCGCCAACGTATGGAAAAGCATAAAATGCGCCTTGCCCTGGCAAGCAACTAATAAGGGGGATGCTGTTTAGAGCTTGTACCAAATAATCATGTCTAGATTTAAACTCTTTAACCATGGAAGTCACAGCATCAAGGCCACTATTTAATGCTGATATTGCTGCTTGTTGTGAGATGGAGCTAGGGTTTGATGTACTTTGCCCTTGAATTTTAGTCATAGCTTTGATGATGTTTGCATTGCCTGCCGCATAGCCAATACGCCAGCCAGTCATTGCATAAGCTTTAGAAACTCCATTCACTACCATTACCTGGTCTTTTATATCTGGACAAGCACTAGCAATATTATTAAATGGTTCATTTGTCCAAATAATATGTTCATAAATATCATCTGATATCACCATCATGTTGGGATATTGGGCAATAATTTCTCCTAACGCTGTAAGTTCATCTTTGGTGTACACTGCGCCGGTGGGATTTGATGGACTATTTAAAATCAATAACTTTGTTTTTGTGGAAATACTCTCTTCTAGCTGTTGTGCAGATAGTTTGAAATTTGCATCCATGCTTGTTGGGATAATGACAGGGCTTGCACCAAATATTTTAGACATATCTGGGTATGATACCCAGTATGGAGCAGGTATGATAACTTCATCTCTTGGATTTAAGATTGCACTCATCAAGTTGAAGATAGATTGTTTTGCACCACAAGAAACTAGAATATTTTCTAATCCATAGTTTAGTTTGTTGTCACGCTTAAGTTTGTTGACAATAGCTTCCTTAAGCTGTGGAGTACCGCCAACTGGTGTATACTTCGTGTGCCCTTCGTTAATTGCAGAAATAGCAGCTTCTTTTATATGGGTAGGAGTATCAAAATCAGGCTCACCTGCTCCAAGGCCAATTACATCAATGCCAGAGGCACGTAATTCGGCAGCTTTAGCGGTTACGGCAAGAGTTGGAGAGGGTTTAATACTTTTAACTCTTGTTGATAGTAGATGGTCCATGTTGAATTTCTCCTATGCAATACTAGTGGCAATGAGTGTTCAGTATACACGGGATTAGATAATGGTGAGAAAATTTGAATTAAATAGTGATTATAGTCCGTCTGGTGATCAGCCCGCGGCCATAGAATCATTATGTGCTGGGTTGTCTCGAGGGGATAAAACACAAACCCTATTAGGGGTTACAGGATCTGGTAAAACTTTCACCGTTGCCAATGTAATAACTAAGTTACAAAAGCCAACAATTGTGCTCGCACCAAATAAAACGTTAGCAGCTCAGTTGTATGGAGAAATGAAAAGTTTTTTTCCAAACAATGCTGTTGAGTATTTTGTTTCATATTATGACTACTATCAACCAGAAGCCTATGTACCAAGCACAGATACTTATATTGACAAAGATGCCTCAATTAACGAGCATGTTGAGCGAATGCGTTTGTCTGCAACCAAAGCAATTTTTGAGCGACCAGATACAATAATTGTAGCGACTGTATCAGCCATATATGGCTTAGGCGATCCAGATTCATATATGAAAATGTTGCTTCATATTAGCCGTGGTGAAACTATTCTACAAAGTGATATATTGAAGCGTTTAGCAGATATTCAATATGAACGGAATGATACAGACTTTTCTCGTGGCAGTTATAGAGTTCGTGGCGATGTCATTGATATTTTCCCTGCAGATTCTGAAGAATATGCTTTGAGAATAGAGTTACTATTAGATGAAGTTGAACGTTTAACAATATTTGATCCATTGATAAATAAAACTATAAATGAGGTTCCAAGGTTTACCGTTTATCCAAAGACTCATTATGTAACCCCAAGAGAAATTATTTTAAATTCTATTAAACATATTAAAGTTGAATTAAAAGAGCGCTTGGCTCAGCTATATGAGCTTGATAAATTGGTTGAAGCACAAAGGTTAAGAGAACGAACACAATATGATTTGGAAATGATTCAAGAGCTTGGGTACTGTTCTGGGATTGAGAATTATTCCAGATATCTGTCTGGACGAGAATCTGGGCAAGCTCCACCGACACTAATGGATTATTTACCTGATGATGCCCTAATTGTGATTGATGAATCTCATGTGACCGTGCCGCAGCTAGGAGCTATGTATAAAGGAGATAGAGCTAGAAAAGAAAATTTAGTTACTTTCGGTTTTCGTCTACCATCAGCAATGGATAATCGACCACTAAAATTTGAAGAATTTGAGAAGATAGATTTACAGACTCTATATATTTCAGCTACGCCAGGAAAACATGAACTTGAAATATCTAGTCAGATAGTAGAGCAAGTAGTTAGACCAACAGGATTAATTGATCCAGAAATTGAGGTGCGACCAGGTATAACACAAGTAGAAGATGTATTATCAGAAATAAATACAAGAGCAAAAAATAATGAACGTGTATTAATTACTACATTGACAAAAAAAATGTCCGAGTCTTTAACAGATTATCTTGGTGAACATGATGTTAGAGCAAGATATTTACATTCAGATATTGATACAGTAGAGCGTATGGAAATACTGAAAAGTTTACGGTTAGGTGAATTTGACGTGTTGGTAGGGATTAATCTATTGAGAGAAGGTTTAGATATACCAGAAGTGTCTCTGGTTGCAATTTTTGATGCAGATAAAGAGGGGTTTCTGCGTTCGGATCGCTCGTTGATTCAAACTATTGGGCGTGCTGCAAGAAACCTCAATGGTAAAGCAATTTTATATGCAGATAAAATTACTGGCTCTATGCAAAGAGCTATGGATGAGACAGATAGACGACGAGAAAAACAAGTTGCTTATAATGAAGAACATAATATTACCCCTCGTAGTATCATTCGTCCAGTTCAAAATATAATGGAAAAAATTAGTAATAAAAAAGGTAAAATACAAAAGAAAAGTATTCTTCCTAGTAATTATACTAGCTGGTCTATAGATGAAATAATTGCAAACATTAACATCCTTGAAAAACAAATGAATGAACATGCCAAAAATCTAGAATATGAACAAGCTGCAAATGTTAGAGATACTGTGAAAATACTTGAGGAAGCTTTTAAGAGCCAATGATGTTTTAAAAATATTGTTGGAAAATGAAAATAATACACACATGGGATAGTAGTGAAAATTATTTTTTCAGAGGTTGTTCTTTTACTATTCTCTAGAGAATAAATTAGCTGTTATTGTTTTTATACTTTTAAATATATTATAAAAGTTGAATTATAAAAACACTATACCATAAGATAATAATCTAAGTGTATATTTACTAAGATCAGTGTGGCTGCTCTGCAAATGAACTTTATTTCTTACCTTTTGTCTAATTTATTTTATAAAGTATTAAAATTGTAAAATGATTATGGATGTAGACGACAGTGATCAAGAAAGTGAAGCTGAAAAAGTCAGGCAAAATTCAGAATCTTTTAAAGGGAATCATAGAGAGCTGTTAAATGATACTCATGATGAATTGTTAAGTAAGGATTACCAGAGATTATTATCCAGAATTAAGATGGAAAAAGAAAAATCTCTGAAAGTGGAAAGAATAAAAGAGGCGGAAAAGTCAAGAAAAATAATGATTGGCCTTGCTTCATCTGCTTTGGGTGTGGGCTTGATAATTGTTGGCCTCGTTGTTCCAGCGATTCAGCCTGTACTATGGTTAGGGGCTGCAATGATATCTGAACTAGCCTTTTTCATTAATTATTATGACCCTATAAAAAATGTAGATGAAATAAAAAACAGGCCTGTGATGACAAAGGATCATAGTATTTGTATTGCACATTTTTTCCAGCAAAGTGCATTTTTAGTCAATAAGGCTCTTCTCGTCGCTGGGGTTAGTATTGGGGTGATAGCATCTATTGCCTTACCTATAGGTGTTGCTGTTTTAGGGTTTGCTCTGTCAACTATATCATTTGTTGGCTCAATTTCAACTTATAGAAAAGAACCTACTTTATCAAATAAACTATCTATAGCAGGGCAAGGCTTAGGGATACTGAGCTCTGGGGCAACAATTGGTTTAGTAGTCGGATCCCTGGTCATAGGTGCTGCTTTGCTTAGCAACCCAATTGGTATTGGAATTATCTTAACTGTTGGCTTTACAGCATCGGTAATTAGTATAGGTCTTAGTGTACATAAGGCAAACAATCAGCGAAATAAAATGAATGAACTAATAGATAAGGATATAAAAAATCAAAAAACCGAAGTGGACCTTAGAATGAAAAAACTAGAAACCCTTTCATTAAAAGAAAAAAATAAAGCTTCTGTTGATGAAGTGCAAAGTAAGGTATTAGAAACTTTAGAAGCTTATCATCAGAAGGGTGTTGAAAATTTAAGTATAACTAAAAGTGAAATGTATAAGATAATGGATAGTATATATAAAATAAAAAAAGAAACATTAGAATCTGCACTTGTGTTAACTCCAGAGCAACAAAAAAATATCATACCTATTGTTGATAAGTGCGATTCAATCATGGATAAATTAAATATAAGAATTCAGACAGTAAAACCTTTGAAAGAAAATTCTAAAGATACTTTTATAATTAGTAACTATATGGCAACAGCAGAAGTTACTCTTGAATATCTTTCTGCAGTTAATACAGAGGTTATGGATGCTGATAAAAATAAGAGTAAATCTCGTCTAAGGGCATAAATTAAGGGTTTATCATTTCTGCACCAAGAATATAATGTCAATGAGTGTGACCTCATGATTGAAAGTGGTTGTAATTTAGAACACAATTATGTCATATGTAAAATGTTGACTAACTTGGCTTGTTCTTGGATGTTGCAGGTATAGGTTGAATTTCTTTGTATAACTCTGCTAGTTTTTCCATATCTACATTCGGGTCATTAATAGCAGCAAGCGTGTCAGGATATGCTGTATCTAAGGCTATCTGAGTCTGAGCATCTAGTTTAGGGTTTACACCAGATAGTTTTGCAGCAAGATAAAGCTTCATGCCAGTTTCTGGATCATCATCAAAATCAGCAATGAGGATGTCATTTTTTCCAGAGGCAAGTGCAGCCCTTTTAGCTGACTCTATAATGATAGTGATGTTATGATCGTTAATAGCATCATCTGCTAATAGGAAATTAACACTACCATGGTCATGAGTTACCGATGCTATGTTACGGTCTTCATCACGTAGAATAATTTTATTTTCACCATCCCCCTCAGCTATTATGTTTTCATAAATTTCTTTTTTAACTTGTGCATGGTCAACATGTTCCTGACTGCTATATTTATCACCCTTTGCTTCAGTGTAATCTGCGGTATCAACATTGCTTAACTTATTAATATGACCAATTAAATCATCCTTGAATTGAGACCAATCAACATTGTCGACAGAGGTTCTAGCTTTACTTTCTTTGTTTCTTATTTTTTCAAATCGTGCAATAGCATGATCTTCTTGCTCTGCGTTATGTTGAAAGTGTATTGGTGCTTGAGGTGAGGCAGAGATTCCTGGGGCAGTAGCTCCATATTCATGTTGGTCTTCGATATTTTGCATTCGACTTTGCAGATCGGTAGCGATAGGAGATTCTCCTAGGTTTGGCTTACGACTTTCAAGATTGGTGGTGACAGAAGATTCTACTGATCTTTTGTGGCTTGTAGTTACAGGAGACTTTATGCCTCTATCTGGAACATCTAGGCGGCTCATACGACTTTGAAAATTATCACTTGCAGGAGAGTAAGCATCTACATCTCTAGGTTTTTTTACAGCTTTAGGCTTTTTTGCAGCTTTAGGTTTTTTTAGAGCTTTAGTTTTTTTAATAGCTTTAGGTTTTTCAGGTCGTGGTGTAGCTCTAGGTGATACACGATGTGGAGGTGTAACAGAGCTACTACGTAATTGTTCTAATTCTCTTTTGTAGTCGGCTTTTTGTGCGGAAATAATACCTCTGAAATCATCAAGCTCTGCTAGTGAGCGTGCTCTATATTGTTTGTGTATTGAGTCTGAATTATTTGGGTTCCGTCTACGGTCTTGAGTGGACATATTTAAATTAGCAATATCAGTCAGTGACTGTATACCTTGAGCTTGATCCATAAACCATGAAGTCCAATCACCACAAGAGTAGCTATCTTCATTTTGTAAGCAATGCTGACTTTTTGTATATTTTATGTTTCTACATTGCAGTTCAGGATCTGAGTCATTATTAATATTTTCTTTTAATTGATTTAAAAGAAGAGGTATGGATGACCTGGAAACATTCCACAACAACTATCACCACCTTTACTATTACAGAATAAGGCATCAATGGTGTTGTCATCTTTAACATCAATTATTAGTGATGTCATATGTGCTGGCAATGCAAGAGGCATAACAATTCTAAGTGGTCGAGTCTTGTTTTTTTTCATTTCTGCTATTATGAATGGAACTAAATCTTTCGCCATGTGAGGGCTATATTGAGGTCCATATCCTAGGCATTGAGTGTATGAAATATTTTTTTTATCGGCGCCAGTTTTTTTGTTATTTTCTATATTGTAGTAACGTGACATAATAGACATAGCATAGACGTTGACGCCATCTCTGCCAGATTCTAGTTTCGCTTTTGAAAGGTCTATCACTTCTAATAAAGTGTCTTCACCACGCAAGTGCTTTTCTATTTCTGCAATTTTTTCAGATCGCTCTGTTGAGGACATTCTTGTTGGTGTGGAGGAATGAGTTGGCCCTGGCTCAGTTATTTCTTGTTGACTGCTAAATGTTTCTCTTAGACGTTGGTATTGTTCTCTATCAAAAGTTCTTTTTAATGGTTGTATATGAAAATGTGTAGAGTCTAGAGATGATAATTCTTCTTGTAAACGTGTATCATTATCAATACTATAAACAGCATAGTGACTCTTGTGTCCACGATGGAGATTGTCCTGCCACTTGATTTTATCACTAAAGATAGTGCCTGTTTCGGGAAACGGGGTGATCTCCACAAGTTCTTGATAGTTGTTCTCATTTATCCATTCCTGTAGTTGCTGTATTAATTTATTATCCGCACCTGTTAACGTAGATAGATCAACAGTATCATCTAAAATAATTTTTGCGGTAACTTCATCAGTAGCAAGAGGAATCATTACTGCATTACCTTTATTAACAAATTGTTCAATAATTTTTTTCAAGTGAGTAAGTTTTATATCATCAGAACTTTTGCTGTCTGGTATGGGGCCAGTATTAGCCATATGAGTTGGGATTTGATTTGGGTCATGAATAGAAGTATCGCTGATTTCAAGCACAGGAACTGCTTCTGACACTAAGTGGCTTATATCTTTTTTTTCGCCACTATAATTATGTATTACACCTTGCCCTGGTAGTGCAATAACCTGGTGAGTATTATCTTGTTCCATAACCACATAACCATTATATTTAAATTTATTTATAACAGTTAAAACTTTTTCTCCTGCGTCATTTAAACTACTTATATAATCATATTCAGAATCAGGGAAAACATTTCTCATAAGTTCCATTTCAGAGACCCCACCATCACCAGAGGGAAAATTTTGGAAACAAGCAATGCCAATATCATGTTTGCTTTTAAATGCTGAAAGGCGTGCTTTAGCTTCAGATGAGGTGCATCTAGCATGATTAAACGTTAGTACATCTTTATATACCCTAATTGGAGGCTCTTTGCCTTCTTCTATTATCGTACTGCTTGTTGGATCTGTAACAGCCATATGCATCACAAGATGTTTATTTATATATCTATATAGGATAGATGAATAGTTATTTTAGGTACTGGATATAATGTATTTAGCTACAAAAAATAATGAACTATATCTTACTGGTTAGGTTGGGGGTCACAATTAAAGGTGAAACTACTATGAGTCTCGTACAAATAGGTATTAGTTCAGACCGTGTTGGATAGTATCATTTGTTTTGATATTTCCTGGTTGTTGTTTATTATTAAATATTCACTCATATTCAGTATAAGCTAAAGTTTTGGTATCTATGTTTTTAGTTATGTATGACACGGCTAAATATACCAGAGGTGTATCTAATATTGCAATTGTGACTTTTATTAATATAGATCCTAAAAATAATTCAATTATTGAGTGAGTTCCATAATAAGCAATGCTGATTAGTAGGAAAGAATTAATCATTTGACTTGAAATTGTTGAAACATTGTTGCGGAGCCATAAGTATTTACCTTTGGTTGATTTTTTTAATTTTGCATAAATATAAACATCCCACATTTGGGCTGTAAGAAAAGCCACAAGACTGGCAAGTAAGATCCGAGGACCAGTACCTAGAATTTCAACATACATCGATTGATCTGGCCATGAATCGTTATAAGGTAAAAATATTGATACTTGTATGAAAAATACAAATAAAGCTTGTGCGCAGAATGCAAATAATACACTTTTAGAGGCATAATTTTTGCCCCAAATTTCAGAAATAACATCAGTAATGGGAAAAGTTAAGAGTGAAAAAATAATATTGCAGCAGGGAAAGCTAATTGGTCCAATACTAACAATTTTTCTTGCTGTGATTACGCTAGCAGATAAGGCAACGGCCATAACAAGATTTAAAAAAAAGAAATATTTAAATGACTTGGGAAGGTTAAGTAGATTGTTAGTTATATTGTTTTCAATAATATTTGTGTTGCTCATGTAAATAATTCTGCTAATAGTGCTAATATAGGATTGTACATTTGTTTAGATAGTTTCGGGAAGGTTTTATATGTGGCGATACCTGTATTTTATTTTTGCCGTACCTAATCCAATAGTGTTTTTGTTATTTTACTTCCTATCTGATAGTCGAATGTTTATTTTTAATAAATATGCAGGTGTGTTTCTTGAGTCAGGGGACTATTATGTATCGCTAGGATTATATATCTTGTTTGCTTTTTTAGTTTACGGAGCATGGTATAGCTTGCAGTATGGCCTAGTACGAATTAGAAATGTTATTTCAGTAAATGATTATTTTAGGACTAAGTTCTGGATAATGGCTCTTATGCCATTTCCCTGGGGAGCTTATTTTATTTATCAGCTGACAAGAGGAATTCCTGAAAATGAATTTTCTTTATATTTGGTAGCAGGGAGTTTCTGGGGATCTTATTCAATAATAGTATTCTTGTATCAATTTAGAGTTGCTGTATTTAGAGGTGAGTTTACAACCTAGACTTTATATCTTTCTGTGTAGTTCTTTGACAGTTTCGTCTTGTTCCATCTTCAGATATGTCAAAATATCTATAAAATTATAATTATTACCATTTAAATCAATCAGTTAAATAAACTACAGTTTTTTGACTTTTTTGTAAATCAGTCACCTTTCCTAAAACATAGAGCCTACACTTTAATTTAGAGGTGAGGCAAAATGAATGAAAACCACTTTATGAGTAACGAGCAACATAGTATAGATAGTACTTCTGCTCATAATAATATGGCTAGCATAGATAAAATAAATAAAGAGTGCTGTTGTTTCAATTTACGTAAGGTATCGCGAGCAATTACTCAATATTATGATCATGCACTAGACTCAAGTGGGTTACGTATTACCCAGTTTACTTTGCTTGTAGCTCTAGCTTCGACCAAAGCTAAAACACTAACAGAAATAGCTGAAAGTTTAGTTATGGATAGAACTACATTAACTAGAAATTTAAAGCCTTTAGAAAAAATGGAGCTTATTAGTACCGTACCATCTATTGATAGGCGCTCTAAAGCCTATGCCTTAACTGACAAAGGGCGTGAAGTATTCCAAAAAGCTTTCCCTCATTGGGAAAAAGCTCAAAATAATATGGTTAAAATTCTTGGCGATGAGAAGTATGCAAGTATAATGGCAGATCTAGATAACCTTCTAGAGCTATCTCAATATCCAAAGGACTTTGACAATTAGTCAATTGAGAAACTTCCGAATGCTGTGATCGCTACAGTGACTGTAGCGCAGCAGTTCCATTCATTATAATATTTTTCCTATAAATAAAATCACTGTAAACTCTTCCAGTATTTTGAACTTTTGTGCCATAATGATGACAAGTATAAATTCTGATAATTTTAAGGGAAATTATAATGGCAGATGAACAAAAACAAAAAGCATTAAATTCAGCACTTTCGCAAATTGAGAGACAATTTGGAAAGGGTTCGATTATGCGTATGGGTGACAAAGCTATTGAAGATATTGAATCTATTTCTACAGGATCGATTGGTTTGGATATTGCTCTAGGTATAGGCGGTTTACCAAAAGGACGTATAGTTGAGATTTATGGACCTGAGTCATCTGGAAAAACAACTTTAACATTACAGGTTGTAGCTGAGTGCCAAAAAGCAGGCGGAGTTGCAGCTTTTATTGATGCTGAACATGCACTAGATCCTAGTTACGCAGAAAAAATAGGTGTAAATGTTGAAGATTTATTAGTTTCACAACCTGATACCGGTGAACAAGCTTTAGAAATAACAGATATGCTAGTTAGATCTGGAAGTGTGAACCTTATTGTTATTGATTCTGTAGCAGCATTAACACCACGGGTAGAAATTGAAGGTGATATGGGCGATCAGCATATGGGCTTGCAAGCACGTTTGATGTCACAGGCACTGAGAAAATTAACTGGTAATATTAAAAAATCTAATACTCTAGTCATATTTATCAATCAGATAAGAATGAAAATTGGTGTAATGTTTGGTAATCCAGAGACAACTACTGGGGGTAATGCACTTAAATTTTATTCTTCAGTTCGCCTTGATATCAGAAGAATTGGTGCGATTAAGAAAGGTGATGAAATACTAGGTAATGAGACACGAGTGAAAGTTGTTAAGAACAAAGTTTCACCTCCATTTCGTCAGGCTGAATTTGAAATTATTTACGGTGAGGGAATTTCAAGATTTGGTGAACTGGTTGATTATGGTGTAAAACTTGGACTTATTGATAAAGCTGGTGCTTGGTACAGCTATTTAGATCAAAAAATTGGTCAAGGTAAAGAGAATGCAAGATCCTTTTTACGTGATAATCCAGAAATTGCCACAAAGATTGAATCTCAAATTAAAGAACAGTTATTACCAGAGAAAACTAAAAAATCAGCAGAGCCTCAGTTGGAGAACTAACGCCATCTAGGCTTTCAAATCAGCTCCTAGTGTATTATCATCTTCGTGTTTGCATCATTGCGTTGCGAAGATGATAATTTTAATAACAATGAAGAGTGCTGATTATGATTATAGGTGTACCAAAAGAAATAAAACCTCAGGAAGATAGAGTTGGTTTAAACATTCACAGTGCTAGTGAGTTAGTCGACCTAGGGCATAGAGTTGTTATTCAGATGAACGCAGGACTTGGGATTGGTTGTACAGATGATGGTTATCGAGCTGTTGGCGCTGAAATAGTTTCTGATGCACAGAGTGTATATGATGTTGCCTCCTTGATTGTAAAAGTAAAGGAGCCCTTGCTCGAAGAGTGCCAATATTTTACTGCAGAGCATACCTTATTTACTTTCTTACACCTTGCAGCAATTCCAGAAGTTGCTAATAAATTATTAGAATCAGGAGTCTGTGGAATAGCCTATGAAACAATAACTGACGCGCAGAATAGGTTGCCAGTATTAGCTCCTATGAGTGAGATAGCTGGAAAATATTCGATCCAATCAGGTGCCAGAGCTCTCGAGCGTATAAATGGTGGTAAAGGTGTACTCCTTGGTGGAATTACAGGAGTAGAGCGAGCAAAAGTTATTATTTTTGGTGGTGGTGTTGCCGGTATTAGCGCAATGAAAGTAGCATTAGGTTGTGGGGCTGATGTTAGTATTTTTGATACTAGTGTAGATAGACTCAGAATGATTGATGATATATTTGGTGCAAGAGTACAAACTTTATACCCAAATGCAAAGCTAGTAGAGGAAAAAGTTTCTGGTTGTGATTTACTCATCGGAGCAGTATTGATACCAGGAGCTAAAGCACCTTACGTTGTAAAAAAAGATTTAGTTGCGAAGATGCAAGAAGGATCAGCAATAGTTGATTTATCAATAGATCAAGGTGGTTGCATTGAAACTAGCAGGGCTACAACACATGAGACCCCTATGTTTATTGAAAGTGGCGTTGTTCATAATTGTATAACAAACATGCCCGCAGCTGTTGCAAAAACAGCTAATTTTGGATTGAATAATGTAACTTTAGGTTATGTGAAAACGATAGCAAGATTAGGAGTTAAAGAATCTTGTAAGCAGAGTCCGCATATACTCAATGGTCTAAATATATATGAGGGTAATATTTGCCACCAATCTGTAGCCAAATCTTTAGGTGTATCATTCAGAAAACCATTTAATTAAATAGCCATGCAAGTTTGATTGAGAGCATGTTTTACAGCATGTTAACTTGTCTCTTTTATATATTGATTTTTTCAATAACTTAATGCTTTTAGGGAATATAAATGGGGTTTTTAACCAAAATATTTCAGCCTGCAAGGAATGTTCCAGTTTCTGGAACAGATGAGGAGATAGCTGAAAAATATCGATATTGGCGGATCAGAATTTTTTATTCAATGTTTGTAGGGTATGTATTCTTTTACTTTACTAGAAAGAATTTTAACTCAGCAATGTCAGTAATGATTGATGATCTTGGTTATACCAAAAGTGATATAGGTATTTTAGGAACAGTATTTTATATAACTTATGGATTAAGCAAATTTGCTAGTGGTCTTATTTCAGATAGATCTAATCCTCGTTATTTTATGTCCATAGGATTAATCATAACAGGCATATGTAATATATTTTTTGGAGCATCTTCGACAATAATTTGGTTTATATTTTTTTGGTCACTAAATGGTTGGTTTCAAGGGTTTGGATGGCCGCCAATTACGAAACAATTAACACATTGGTATTCTAAGCAAGAACGCGGACGTTGGTGGAGTCTTTGTGCCGTTTCACATAATGTTGGTGGTGCAGCGATTGCAATAATAGCCGGCATATATGCTACTAAATTAGGCTGGCGCTATGCAATGTATGCTCCGGGGGTGATGAGCATATTAGCAGGGTTATTCTTGATGAATAGGTTGCGCGATGAGCCACAAACCCTAGGGTTGCCACCGATTGAAGTTTACCATAATGAAAAAAAAGAGCAAGAACATGATGAAGAGAATGATAAATCTAGGTTGACAGCTAAAGAGATATTATTTACTCAAGTACTGAATAATAAATTTATTTGGTGTTTAGGGATGTCATACTTTTTTGTATATATTGTCAGAACAGCAATGAATGATTGGAGTATCCTCTATCTTAATCAAGAAAAAGGATATGATCTTATTGCTGCAAGTGCTGGGGTGTCATGGTTTGAAGCCGGAGGATTAGTCGGCATGTTAGTGTCGGGGTTTGTCACAGATAAGATATTTAAAGGGCATCGAATACCTTATGTTGGTATTTGTGTTATTGGTATGCTGGTCTCTATGGTTATGTTTTGGCGAATTTCAGCATCTCTATGGGTTGATTATATCTTGATGGCATCCATTGGTTTTTGGGTATATGGACCGCAAATGTTAATAGGGCTTGCTGCTGCAGAAAATGTCGATAAAAAAGCTTCTGGTACGGCAAATGGTTTTGTTGGGTGTTGGGCTTATATCGGTGCTGCATTTACTGGGTATCCACTGTGGAAGCTGGTAAACGAATCTTGGGATTCATTCTTTATTGTATTGATAGTATGCTGTGTATTAATGATTTTCATGATTTTGGCTATGCTTAATAAAAATAATTCTACAAATGCATCTGATGCAGATAGTAGTACAAACAAGCTGCCTTTAATAAACCCAATTATGGAGATGTTTGTTAGTATAGCGCAGATATTTAAAATTAAGTCTTCTCGTTAATGTTAGCTAATAAAGGATCCGAAAATTTTGTCGTATATTCTTTGATAGCATCACGAATAGTGTTGGCTGATCGGACAAGAGCATACTCTTGATCTTTAGAGAAATTATTTTTCAGGTATAGCTCAGCAATAGACTGTAGTACGGCAATAAAGGCAATATGAGCTGGACAGATGTTGCTGGTTTTCTCCAGAATATTTATTATTGATAAAACACTGTTATCTTCTGAGACACAGGAATATATTTCTTCTACAGCAGTTATTATAGCTTCATTGTAATTATCATGTTGTTGAGCATTTTTGATGTCAAAATTAAGGTTTATAGTTTTAAACTCATCGGCATTAGAATATTGACCTGTGTTTGCAGAAAGGGGGACTTCGCTCTCAAATCTAGGGGCTAATGTTTTACGCCAACTTGGCTTGGGGACCTGAGCAATTATATTAAGTAATTCAAACCAAGAGCCATGTTTAATTGCACCATCATCATAATTTGTTAATAATTTAAATACTTCTTCTTTTAGGAATATAGCAAAATTAGTTTTAGTTAGTATTGATAAGTCATGGTCAAAAATAATTGCATTTATTTTCAAAAGTTCACTTAATAATTCTCTGTGGCTTTGATCGTATGCTCGCCAAGCCCGATCTAGCAGTCGGCGGAAAACTTGGGGTTTATTACCAACAGATAAGTGCACTAGAATGTTCAAAACTATAGGAGAAATATCATTGTCATGATAAATTTTTTCTATTTTTTCTTTTGTTTTAATAAATTCTATTTGTGAGATCCCTGGATAAGAAATATCTAGTATCCACTCATCTTTTTCAATTTGTGATAAATTACTCTTTAGGTTGTAACGCCATTTATATGATGATGGTAGATTCAACATTGATTCTAATTCTTTTGATTGGTAGTCATCCTCATTTGCATTAGGAAGAGATGTCGTAACTATAGTTTTTATTTTTTCAATAACTTCAGTAATGTCTTCCTCAATTTCAAAATATTGTTTAAGCGTGGGTTGTTTTACATTTTGTTCTGATACAGAGATATTTGCATTATTACAAATGTCATTGATTAATTTTAAGCGGAAAAACATGCCTAAAAAATTTGGTACAACAATATTGTGTTTGGCTGCAAATAATAAATCAAGAAAATATCTGAAATTTTTACTGTCAAGGCGAATGGCTTGCATAATTAGAATGTTTTTGGATGCAATAGATAGATTCTCTATTTTCATAATGGGAGTTAATAGAGCACCCTTAGGTGGTAAAATGTCAAATAATTTATAGTGCATGGTATAAACATTTCGTTACAATCCTAATTATTATATCTGCAGAAATTAATAAGACTTTATGTTAAGGAAATGCTCCATATATGTATGGTGATGGTTCTGGGCATGTATATTAAGGATACTAATTAAACTAGACTATATGGTATATATTTGATGAATTAGGTGAGACAAATGGCAGTTGATCAGTTAGAAGCCCTTGTAGCAATGGTTGGAGAAATTGAAGGGAAAAATAAAGGTGATGCAAATACCACGGCAGCTCTTTTAAGAATAGTAAATGATGCTGTTAGTTTACAGAATAAAGAATCTTTTAATATCCAAGAATTTGGTAAAAAGCAAGCAGCTGAGGCAGCAGCAGTAACATTTCAGGCTATGCTAGAAAGTCTTACAGGTATCGAGTCCTCAATGCTTAAAAGTAAGCCAGGAGATGGTCCTGCATCAGTGGAGGAGGAAAGAGCAGTTATCAATGCAATGAATCCTATGCAGCAGTTGATGAAGGCAGGTTTAGATAGTGGTTTACAAGCAAGTCAACTTGGAAATGCTGTTAGTATGTTACCAGTAGGTCAGCAGCAAGGAGTTCAAAATAGCCTAAGCAAGCTACCAGATGTGACTTGTGATTTTGTTGATTCTCTGCCAACGATGATTCAGTATGATAAAAAAAATCTTGCTAAGGCTGGTATAGGAATGGGAGCCGCGGCTATAGGTGTTGGATTGTTAGTTTTTGCACTTACAGCCAGTAATCCTGTTGGGTGGTGTCTTTTGGGCGGCGCAATATTAGCTTTTGGTATAAGCATGGCCGCTAAAGCTATAAAATCACATAAAGATGAAATGCAACATCGAGCGGATGAAGGCCTAGAGGTTACCAATCCTCTTGAAGTAGGAATGGATGCTTTAAATGAAAAGAAAAATTCAATGATTAACAGCTTACCTGGACATGCACAGGGTGTTGCTCATAAAGCTGCAGAGTTAGCTCAAACAGAAGGCTTTAAGCAGCTGCTAAATCATGTTAAGCCAAAGACTAAACCTACTCATTGATCTGGTGTGAAATATGTCAGTGGGTTATATCAATTGACAATATTGCTTTCACTAGCTAGGATTAGTCAAGTATTTTGCGACTGGAAAGGAGCTCCATAATGACCGATGATACTGCTAAAATAATTTTAGGAGATGGAGAGTCAATAGAATTACCTATACGGCAAGGAACTCTTGGTAATCCGGTCATAGATATATCTGCATTGAATGCGCATGGTTATTTTACATTTGATCCAGGTTACCTATCTACTGCATCTTGTGAATCACAAATAACGTACATTGATGGTGTTAAAGGAATTTTATTACACCGAGGTTACTCGATTGAAGATTTAGCAGCTAATTCTAATTACCTTGAAGTTTGTTATTTATTATTGTACGGACTGTTGCCAACTCAAGCAGAGAGTGATGACTTTGTTAATAAAATTAAGTCTCATACCTTGGTGCATGAGCAGTTGCGTAATTTTTTCTCAGGATTTCCTCGCTCATCACACCCAATGGCTATAATGTGTGGGGTTGTTGGGGGACTTTCTGCTTTTTATCATGACTCTTTAGACATTAAAAATGAAGAACATCGAGAAGTAGCAGCATTGAGACTGATAGCTAAAATGCCAACACTTGCTGCTATGTCATATAAGTACTCAATTGGGCAGCCATTTGTTTATCCAAAGAATGATATGACATATGCAGAAAATTTTCTGCATATGATGTTCTCTGTACCTGCAGAGCAGGAAGAGAAGCCACATCCAACATTAGCAAAAGCTATGGATAAAATATTTATATTGCATGCAGATCATGAGCAAAATGCCTCTACATCAACAGTTAGGTTAGCAGGATCTTCAGCAGCTAATCCATTTGCATGTATAGCTGCAGGCATTGCAGCTCTATGGGGACCAGCACATGGCGGAGCTAATGAAGCGGTTTTAAATATGCTTGATGAAATAGGCGATGTCTCTAAGATACCTGAATATGTAAAAAAAGCTAAGGACCGAAATGATCCATTTCGCTTAATGGGATTTGGTCATCGGGTGTATAAAAATTATGATCCAAGAGCTACGGTAATGAGAGAAACTTGTCATGAGGTTTTAGAACTTTTAGGTTTGCATGATGAAAGATTATTTAAATTGGCCATGGAATTAGAAAAAATAGCCTTATCAGATGATTATTTTATTGAGAAAAAGTTGTATCCTAATGTAGACTTTTATTCAGGGATAGTGCTACGAGCTTTAGGGATACCAAAAAGCATGTTCACAGTTATTTTCGCCTTATCTCGTACGGTTGGCTGGATTGCAAACTGGAAAGAGATGTTGGAGACACCTGGGTTTAGGATACATCGTCCTCGTCAGTTATACACAGGAATAGCAAGCCAAAAAGTTGTTCCAATTGGTAATAGATAGCGGTAGGTCTTGGTATAATTTGTTATAAACATATCATGGTGCTATTTTTATCGTAGATAATCTATGGAGTTTAATATGGGGTCAATGAGTAAAAGGCCGACAAATCTTAACTTGTTCACAATTAGTTTTCCAATTACTGCTATTGTCTCAATCATCCACAGAATAACTGGGATATTGTTATTTTTATACATCCCTATAGCTCTGTGGATGCTTAGTGAGTCATTAAGGTCACAAGTGTCATATATGGCGTTAATGGAGCGTTTGAGTACAACTTGTTGGCAGTTGGTAGTATTCATGGGATTGGGATCTTTTATCTATCATCTCCTTGCAGGACTAAGACATATTGTTATGGATATTGGTTTTGCTGAAAGTCAGTCTGAGGGTAGAGCGACAGCTATATGGTTTATTATCATATATCTAGCATGCCTAATCGGTATAGGAGCATGGATATGGTAAAGACTCTAATGGGATTGGGTAGAACAGGGTTCCAAGATTGGTGGATACAGAGACTGAGTGCGGTCTATATGTTCGTATTCTGTGTGGTTCTAAAGCTATATTATTTGAGCATGGACCCTGGCTATGATTCTTGGAGTGCAATGTTTTCTTGTTCATTGACACAATGGTTTTCGTTGATTTTCATAGGTGCTGTTTTAGCTCATGCATGGATTGGGTTATGGACGGTAACTACCGATTATATAAAAATAACTTGGCTCCGTGTGATAACACAAACATTAATTAATCTTGTCCTAATAACAGAGTTTATTTGGGGCGTAAAAATACTTTTCCTCTGAGGTCTATATAGATGGCAATAGCAGAACGATCATTTGATGCAATAATTATAGGGGCTGGTGGTGCTGGTATGAGAGCATCGTTGCAACTTGCCCAAGCTGGTAAAAAAGTTGCTCTAGTATCAAAAGTTTTTCCAACACGCTCACACACAGTATCTGCTCAAGGAGGGATCACTGCAGCGTTAGGTAATGCAGATGATGATCATTGGCATTGGCATATGTTTGATACTGTAAAAGGAGCTGATTATCTCGGTGATCAGGATTGTATTGAGTATATGTGTCAAGTTGGACCAGAGGTTGTTTATGAGCTTGAACATATGGGCTTGCCATTTTCAAGGCTAGATAATGGTAAAATTTATCAAAGACCTTTTGGTGGGCAATCAAAAAACTTTGGTAAGGGTGGTCAAGCAACTAGAACATCAGCTGCTGCAGATAGAACAGGACATGCTTTATTACACACTTTATATCAGCAAAACTTAAGGTACGATGCTACTTTTTTTAATGAGTGGTATACCTTAGACTTGGTGAAAAATAGCCGTGGAGATGTTACCGGTGCACTAGTTATGTGTATAGAGAATGGAGAGTTACTTTTTCTAAAAGGTCAGTCTGTAATTATTGCCACGGGTGGTTCTGGACAGATTTATCAATCAACTACTAACGCAATGATTAATACTGGTGATGGTGTTGGAATGGTATTACGTGCAGGTTTACCTGTACAGGATATGGAGATGTGGCAATTTCACCCTACAGGTATTGCAGGTGCTGGTGTTCTTATAACAGAAGGGACCAGGGGTGAAGGTGGCTATTTGGTTAATAAAAATGGTGAGCGTTTTATGGAACGTTATGCACCTAATGCAAAAGATTTAGCCTCAAGAGATGTTGTGGCACGATCAATATCTCTTGAAATTAGAGCTGGTAATGGTTGTGGTAACAAAGGTGAGCATGTGCTTTTGAAGTTGGATCACCTTGGGCGAGATGTAATAATGAGTCGTTTGCCTGGGATCAGAGAGTTGGCAATGACTTTTGCTAACGTTGATCCAATTCATAACCCTATTCCTGTTGTTCCTACATGTCACTATATGATGGGAGGAATACCTACAAATATTCATGGGCAAGCATTAACAGTAGATAAGAAAGGCAAAGATTCAATTGTTAATGGGCTATATGCGGTAGGTGAATGTGCCTGTGTATCAGTGCATGGAGCTAATAGATTAGGTGGGAATTCATTATTAGATTTAGTGGTTTTTGGCCGAGCAGCTGGAAAGCACGTAGTGGAAAATATTACTAATACATCATCTGAATCTGTTGTCTCGTCAGAGGATATTGAAAGAGCAATGGAAAGATATCTTCGCTGGGAGAATAGTGCTGGGGAAGAAAATGTAGATGACATTCGCGATGAGCTAAAGAAGACTATGCAAAATGATTTTGGTGTCTT
>Ga0066609_10000633_pt1 | contig 22601 bp, 19 predicted proteins | sample SaaInlV_DNA_150m_FD_60378 | JGI IMG/M metagenome (GOLD analysis project Ga0066609, IMG submission 60378) | Marine microbial communities from expanding oxygen minimum zones in the Saanich Inlet - SI075_LV_DNA_150m | ecosystem: Environmental > Aquatic > Marine > Unclassified | place: British...
TCTTCGCCTTCTTTGCCTTCTCCGCCTTCTCCGCCTTCTCCTCATTGCCTTTGTCCGGAAAGTACTGGTCATGCTGGTCATGCCACTCACTTATCAACTTCTCCGCCTTAGTCAGCTTATCCCACTCTTCTATATCCTCCTTCTTCTTCTCAATCGCCTTCTCCTCCTCAAACTTCTTCACCTTCTTCTCCCACCCCTTCACATCCTCCTTCTCCTCTTCCACAACCCTACTCCAAAACTCTAACTCTTCCACAAACTTCTTCGCCTCAATCGCCTTCTTCACCTTCTTCTCCCAGCCCTTCACATCCACCTTCTCCTTTTCCACAAACCTACTCCAAAACTCTAACTCTTCCACAAACTTCTTCTCCTCAATCGCCTTCTTCACCTTCTTCTCCCACCCCTTCACATCCTCCTTCTCCTTTTCCACAAACCTACTCCAAAACTCTAACTCTTCCACAAACTTCTTCTCCTCAATCGCCTTCTTCAGCTTACGACGACGTTCTCTCCTTCTCCTGGTTTGGGACTGAGAAATCTCAGCTCCGGGGGTGGGAACGCCAAGTGCGCTTCCGGGGTGACCCGATTGGGTCGTATTACGCTTATTATTAGAAAAACTAGGAATTTGCATATAAAATTTCTTACAGGTCTAATATAAAAAAAAATTTCAATTTTTTTAAGTATAATTTATTTTAAAAGATTTTCGGTGATAATCAGATAAACCATATTTTTTAATTCCTACTATATGTTTTGCAGTACCATATCCCTTATTATTTAATAAATCATAATTATTAGCTATTTCTTTATTATTTATACAGAATTCATTAATAGCTTCATCATGATATTCTTTAGCAAGTATTGATGCAGCAGAAATATTACAAAATTTAGAATCACCTTTAATAATAGGATCAATTTTTGATATATTTATTTTATCTGACAATTTAAAATTCATTTTATCCCATCCAATACCATCTATTGTAAGAGTAAAAGAAGAATCAGATAGATTATTAAAAAAAGATTGGTTTTTTTCAACCATATCATTAACAGATCTTTCCATTGCTAACTTTGTTGCATTAAATATTCCTAAATTATCAATTTCTTTTTCAGAACTAAATCCTATTCCTTTAACTTTAATATTCTCATTAATCCAATCAAATGCTTTTCTTCTCTTTTTTTTCGATAATTTTTTTGAATCTGTAATAATATCAATAGGTTCAGGAGAATCATACCATATTACTGAGGAAGCATAAACTGGGCCACAAAAAGGTCCTCTTCCAGCTTCATCGATACCTATATCAAATTTATTATTTTTATATTTTTCCATTACTCAATAATGTTTTTTCTTTTTATGGTGTTTTATCATTTAATTTTTTAATAAAAACTTCTTCTATTTTTTTATTAGAAAATTTAGTAGGTGTATTATCTTCCCATTTACTGGAACATAACGGGCACCTATTATTTTCACGAAGCCATGGAGTAATACATATATTATGATAGCTGTGTCCACATATTCCAATAACTATTTCCGAATCATTACCTTTTTGTAAATCTATGACACTTGGACTACTTAAGCTACTAAAACAAATAGCACAATCACTATTTTGCAATTTATATCTCCATGTGGCTATTAAATTAGCATCAATTACTTCAAATTTTGACATACTTATAAAAGTTACATATAATTAGATATATATTCAAATTTTTTTAATAATATTATATTGAGATTTAAATCTCAATATATTATATTTTATTGTAATTGTAAAACTTGTTGATTCTAAAGATGATCGAATTCATGAATATCTTCTGTAGTTAAATGTTCATCGTTGTCAATTTTATCAAATAAATCTTCAAGATCTGTTAATTCATCATCTACTACAAAATCATCTTCATCATCAAGTTTGATATCAAATTCAAAATCTTCGTTAGGGTCAGTTTCTAATAATGCAGAATGTTCTTTATTAGAAGAAAACATACCACCTCCTTCAATATTGTTTAGTTGATTTTTAAGGTCTTCAATTGAATTTTGGTCAATTTCAGATGAAAGTCTAAAATCAAATTCTTCATTTTCAGAATTTTCATCAAAACCACCTGTTTGTTGATTTTGTGCTAATTCTTTTTTTAGATCTAAGTATTTTTGCTTATATTTAAGATACTTTTCTTTAAAAGACATATATATAGAAACTCTAGAAAAAAAATAAATTCCTTTATATTTTTATTTGTAAATATTTTCTAATATTAGTTTTTGAAAGATTATTTTAATCTTTCTAAATATCAATACAATATTTAAATAAATTTTTAAATATTATTTTACTTTATCAGTTTAGATCCTACTTATAATTTTTAAAAATATAATTTACGTATAAAATAAGATATTCCATCATATGAATAAATAAAATCTAATTTTAATTAATATGGATAAATGTGCACCAGGTAAAGATTTTGAAGAGGGTAGTTGTTTTACCAAAAAAGAACTGACTACAATTACTCTTGCACTTAATAAAAATATAGATTCAAATATTAATATTAAACAAGAAAAAAAAGAATTAGTTAAAGATTTGGAAAAGAAATTTAAAAAAGAATATGATTGTGATAATCAACAATGTTGGTTAAGTCAAAAATTTATGAAAAATATTGGTAATGATGATATTAGTAAATATACATTTAGACCTAATGGTCCTTCAGGTAAACATTCTTGGTTAAGTACTACAAATATAAATGAAGTAATAGAACAATATGAAAAAAATAATGATGATTTTATGTATTTAGGTACTGTTCCTTATGACTTTGAAGATTTAAAAGATTTAGGAATTAAAGATTTAAATCTAAAAAAAATAAATAATGATGGAATTAATAAAATTGGAATGGTAATTAATCTTGACTATCATTATCAAGGAGGATCACATTGGGTAGCATTATATACAGATCTTAAAAAAAACCAAATTTATTTTTTTGATTCTTTTGCAAAAAAACCAAAGAAAAAGATCAAACAATTTATTAATAGATTAACTAAATATTTATATAAAAATAATTTTGATTCAAATTTAAACATTAATAATGTAATAAAAAAATTAGAAGGAGGTGGGACTAATAGTCAAATTAAGAATTTATCAAAATTTGATATTAGGTTCAATAATATTCAACATCAGTTTAAGAATTCCGAATGTGGTGTTTATAGTATTAATTTCATAATTAGATTAGCTAAAGGTGAAAGTTTTGACAATATAACAAAAAATATTACTAAGGACGATGATATGAATCTATGTAGAGAAGTTTATTTTAACTAAAGTTCATAGAATAATTATTATTTTCATTTTCATATTGGATAGGATCATCTGATATATTATCTAATTCAAATGTTTCTTCTTGTGGTTCATCGTCAAACATTTGATTAGTAATTTCTAACTGAATATTAATTGAATGTTTTAAACTATTAAAATCGTATAAATTACCATTAGAATCTTTAATTTCAATCTCAAAATTACTTAGTTGAATTGGATTTTCAAAATTAATAGTTGAATCAGTTTTTCCATTAAAATATAAAATTGATATAGGATCACTATTTATATTTTTAATATATAGAAATAACTTATCATGAAATCTTAAATCCCATGTTTGTTTAGCATCTATTGATGTATAATCTAAATCTATATATTGGTCTTCATTACCAAATCCTAATACATTTTCACTTAGTGTTGTTTGTTTTAATGTAATTAAATCTTCTATTATATCTATTTTAGACAAGTTTAATTTCTGATTTTCATTAAGTGTAAATATTAAATTATGGTTTTTAGTCTCAAAATTAATTACTTCAATCAATCTTTCTATCGTATATTTTCCCTTTTTAACTATTATTTCTATATTTTTATTATTTAATGTTAATAATAGTTTGTTATTATTTTCATCAATATTATACCTCGGTATTGGTAAGGAACAAGATACAATTTTCAGTGTGATAACATTAGTTAGTGTTTCAAAATAATAATCATAATTTGATTTATTATCTTTAGATGATATATTCATTTGATAAAATCTTGAATTTAGTAAATGTCTGTAATTATTAATTAATTCTTTTACTTCATTTTCTCTTGAATTAATTTCTAATTCTCTTTGATTTAATATTTCAATATTAGATTTTATCATATTATTTTTTTTATTTAATTCTGTAAATTTCTGATTAATTAAATTTTTAGCATCTTTCATTTGTGAAATTTGATTTCTTAATGTAATATTTTCTTTTTTTATATAATCAAAATCCGTTCTAATAATATTTATTGATGGTGATTGAATTGGTGTCGATGTCGGTGTCGGTGTTGGTGTTTTTTTATCATTAGTAAAAATTTCTGAAAATTCTTCTACTGATGATTCTCTTGGTATAGACATTTTCTTTTGTGCATTCCTTGATAGTTCTGATCTTTTTTGTTCTAATTTTTTTTGCTCCAATCGTTGTTGGTCTGATCTTTGTTTATCCAATCGTTGTTGGTCTAATCTTTGTTGATCTATTTTTTGTTTTTCTAATTTTTGCTGTTCTATTTTATTTTGCATTTGGTTTTGTGTTATCATTTGCTGAAATTGCTGTTTCATTTTAATTAATTCATCTTTCTCTTCTTGTATTTTTAATTTTTCTTGTTCAAATATTTGATCATATTTTGAATTAAAATTATTTTCTGTTTGTTGTTGTTGCATTTGTTGTTTTTGTTGCATTTGTTGTTGTGGCATTTGTTGTTGTTGCATTTGTTGTTGTTGCATTTGTTGTTGTTGCATTTGTTGTTGTTGCATTTGTTGTTGTTGTTGCATTTGTTGTTGCATTTGTTGTTGCATTTGTTGTTGTGGCATTTGTTGTTGCATTTGTTGTTGTGGCATTTGTTGTTGTTGATTCATTTGTTGTTGTTGATTCATTTGTTGTTGTTGATTCATTTGTTGTTGTTGATTCATTTGTTGTTGTTGATTCATTTGTTGTTGATTTTGCGGTTGTTGATTTTGCGGTTGTTGATTTTGTTGTTGTGTTTCTTGTTGTTCTGGCATTTTTTGTTGATTCATATCAGAAGCTGTTATACTATTTCTATCCATAGTTAATTTTTGAAGTCTATCTTCAAAAGATGTATTATCTTCGACAGTTTTAGAAATATCAAATTGTTTATCAATACTATCAATTGAATAGAAATTTGCATCACCAGTATATGAATCTAACATATCATTATTTGATTGTTGTAGGTTATTTGAATCTTGATTAATTGGTTGAAATCCTTGATTTTGATTATCTGTAGATGTATTAAATTGATTTGAATTAATAGAGTTATTTACTTGATTTGAATTAATATTATTATTTACAGAATCAAAGTTATCTTTTTTTTCTTGAGTGTCCATTGGCTTTAAAAAGTCTGGAGTTGGAGGTCTATTAGTTAATCCTTGATTTTCAGTTTGTCTTTCTTTTGTCATATCATCTAATTTTTTAGGCATTGGTATTGAAAAATTATCTTGATCATTTGCATTATAATTTTGTGAATTACTAAAAAATTGTCCTAATTCATCTATATCGTGATTAACTTGATTTGTTTCCCATGATTGCATATTATATTGATCCATAGAATTAGGATTTGGATTTATGTTCATATTTTGGTTATTTTCCATAAAATTTACTTGTTTATTATTTTTTTGTTTAGAACTAATTTTAGATCCTGTTGTTTCTGGTCTTGTCATAAACTGTACTTTTCTTTCAGGTCCACTATTAAAATCTCTATTGAATTTTAGTCTTGAAACTTGTGTATCTTCTCCATCAAATAATTCAGAATCTTTTATTTCACTTTCGATAGATTCCAAACACATATTATTAAATTGTTTAAAAATTTGTGATTTATTTTTATCAGTCACTTTAGTAAAATCAATTGATTTATAAACATTTTTCATTTTATTAGTAACTATTTCAACAACAGCACTTTTAGTTTTTCTAGGAAGTCCTTGTAGATTTGTTTTCGAGATGGTTTCTTTATATAATTTAGTAATATTATCTTTTGATAAAAATTCATTATTTCTACTCATTATAAATTAAATAACATTATTATTTAAATAATTTAACAAATTTTATAAATTCGTTATTCGTTTAAAAAAAAAGAATTTTAATCTGAATCCTCATCTTTATGATTATATGACTTTAAGAATATATCTTCATTAATTTCGTGTTTATCTTCCATATCATTAATTTCTTGATTATTATTTCCTAATTCATTATTATCATAATTTTGATCATAATTTTGATCATCATTTTGATCAGCATTACTATTTTTAGATAACTCAATTTCAGTCCAATTAGGATAATATAAATCTGAATTTGAATATTGATCTTCATTTAAATATCCATAAGTAATTAATGCCATTTTAGCTGCATTTTGCTCACCTTCTTTTTTAGATAATCCTGCACCAAACCCAACACATCTTTCCTTATTATTTATATTTGTTAGTGAATCTGAAGATCCTTTTTCAACACCCATAATATATGTTCTCTTATGAGGAGGTCCTTCTTGATGAATCAAATGATATTTAGGATGAATAAATTTTTGTTTATGATAATATCTAAGAAGAATATCTTTATAATTATTGTCACAATATAATTTTTCTGAATAATCTATGAGTGTTTCCAAAAGATTAACAATTAGTAAACAACATGGTTCAAATCCATTACTCAGAAAAAGAGCTCCCAAAAATGATTCAAACATATCTTCGTGTAATTTTTCAAGTGTTCTACCATTTAAACTTTCAATTTGTTGTGATATTATAAAATATCTACTTAATCCAATTTTTCTTGACATTGCAGCTAGATTTGTCTTGTCTTCTATCTTTGTTTGTAATCTAGTCATAAAACCTTCATCTTGATATTGATACCTTTCAAATAGATAAAATGAACATATTAATTTTAATACCCTATCTCCCAAATATTCTAATCTTTCGTAACTTTCTTCTCTTAATTCAAGTAAATTAGTTAAATTACCTAATTCTTTTTTTGCATCTTTTAATACATCGTTTGGAAATATATCTTTTTTAACGTATGATTTATGAGTGAAAGCTGTTCTGAAGCATTCAATTTTATTAATTTTTTCTATTTTTACATTATTAGTTTCTAAAATTGTTTGTACATTATATTCGCTAATTAATATATTTTCCTTATTATAAGGAATTAATATAACTTCTTCTGACCCAGTGTCTTTATTTATAATAAATCCATCCTGCATATAATTAGTTTTGTTTTGAGAGCTGACTTCTAAATCCATTACTTATAGAATTTGGTATTATTTAAATATTTTAACAATTTTTCTTGAATAAATTGATGTTTAAAGATAGTTATTGATTAATTCAAGAAAAATTGATATATTATTTGTATGTTATAACTTAATAGTACTAAATGTTAAATAAATGTAGATTACGAGAAATAATAAAAGAAAAATATTCTAAATATGAATCCGAGTGTTTGAATGATGATTTGATTGATAATATTGGTTCTTTCATAGGTTTCACTTTTGATGAACAAAGAGAAATCGCAGAATATATGTTAGATTTTCTAACCAAATGGAATAATGAAAAAAAAATTTTATTTTCACATATTCTATCCAATAATGTTGAACTCATTCACAAGAGTCAGTCTCGATATATTAATGGACAGTGGATAGACCATAGACCATATAATAAAGAACATACGAATTTAATTTTGATTGATGCTATTTTCAACTTGAATCATAAAATATTATTTGAAAGTATTTTTTATTTTGCAATATTTCCAAAAGGGGATGATGATGATGTTTATCGATTATTGAATATGCGTGTATATGATAGTCAATATGGACTAATAAAACAAATGTTTAGCATACAATGTAAAGAATCAGATTCTCAAAAACCATCATCTTATTTCATTCAACTTGCTAATTTCATAGACAAGGGAACTAATACTAAGCTTGAAAAAAAAGAAGTTAAAGAACAACGAAAACACATTAATAATATTTCTGGTTTAAATAAGATAAAGAAAGAATTGAATAATCAAAGAACTAAAGATTATAAACAGAAGAACATTGAAAATTCATTATTGATAAGTAGTTAAAGGAGTTAAAAGAAGAATTATAATAATATTTAATTATGGAATTAAGACAATTATTTACACAAATCTGGGTAAACATTTTGATGTATCTAATTATGAGTAAAGTCTGGAATACACTTATGAACTCAAATAGTATTTCTACTAATTTGTTTAATAATTTTAGCAAACAAGATTACACTGGAGGAGATGATGGATATACTAATAGATTTACAGATTTATTTAGCAATAAGACAGAATTTAAAAATAATGGATTAAGTGAAGTGATTGGTCTAAATAGTGTAAAAGAAGATTTATTTTATTATTTTGATTTTATTAACAATGCTAATGAATATAAAAAATGGAATGTACAAATACCAAAAGGAGTGCTACTAGTAGGTCCTCCTGGAACTGGTAAAACATTATTGGTTAAAGCTATAGCTAAAAATTCAGGAATTCCTGTTATACATACAACTGGATCTGATTTTGTAGAGATGTATGTTGGTGTTGGTGCATCGAGAGTTAGAAATTTATTTAAACAGGCTAGATCAATGAAAAAGTGTATAATATTTATTGATGAGATAGATGCAGTAGGTAAAAAAAGAGGTCATGATAGGAATTCGGAAAGAGAACAAACATTAAATCAATTGTTAACAGAGATGGATGGTTTTAAAGATATTTCTAAAGAAGGTGAAAATTCTGTAGTAATGGTTTTTGCGGCCACAAATATAGTAAAAGATTTAGATCCTGCTTTACTTAGATCAGGTAGATTTGATAAGAAAGTATATTTTGATTTACCAAATAAAGAAGAAAGAGACGAACTATTCAAATTATATATTACAGGAGTTAAAAATTATAAGAATAAAAAAATAAATAATGAAGAAATAGCATATGATAATTTTAATACTAGTTATTTGAGTGAGATATCAATTGGTTTAAGTGGAGCTGATATATCAACTGTTATTAACCAAGCAAAAATACATGCAATTAAAAATAAAAAGTTATATTTTAATGATACTGATATTGTATATGCCATAGATGAAGTGATGATTGGTATAGAAAAACCAGAGAGAAAACTGAATAAAGAAGAATTAGAAAGAGTGTCTTATCATGAAGCTGGTCATGCGTTTATGAGTTTTGTATTGGATGGTCTTGAACCACCAATTAAAGTTTCAATATTACCTAGAGGTGAAGCTGCTTTAGGGTTTAGTATGCAAAAACCGGTTGATATGAAACTTCATACTGAAAATTATTTGATAAAACAGATATTGGTTTTGTTGGCTGGTAGAACAACAGAAAAAATATTTTTTTATAGTTTATCATCAGGAGCATATGATGATATAGAAAAAGTAACAAAGATTGTTGAATCATATTTTAAAGATTTTGGAATGTCAAAAAAATATGGTCCTTTAAATTTTAATAAACTAGGTAAAAATAACTTGGATAATTTCGGAGAATTTAATATTAATCAAGATATCATTGAATTTATTCTTAGAATAGAAAATATATGTATCAGTATTTTAGAAAAAAATAAAGATTCATTAGTAAAAATAGCTGAATTATTGTTAACTAAAGAAACTATTGATTACAATGATTTATATAGTAATATTAATTTTGAACTTGAGAATTCAATTAAATTAAGTGGAGTTAACGAAACTTATGATGGTATTTTTTAATTTTTTTGAAAATAATTAATCTTCATTAAGTAAGGATATAAACAAATTTCTTAAATTATCTCCTTTTTTAACCTGTTTTTTATAAAAAATAATATTTCTTTCCCAAGTAATTGACCATTTATTATTATTTTTGTTTTGTAATAACAACATTGTTATATCACTATCCGGTGGTTTGAATACCTTAAGTAACATACCTCCATATCTTAATTTTCCATCTTTATTTACATATCTAATATATCCTCCATTTTTACAATTTTTTAATTTATTTTTATTTTTTACAAGTTCATAGTTATTTAAAACATCGGGATTATTACTTTTATACGAGGCTGCTTTATTTTCAAGATCTTTAATAAAACTTTTTTGTGTTTTAATAGAATTTACTATTCTATTTATATCATTTAGTCTATCTTCCATGTCTCTATTAACTTAAAGACTTTTTTTTATATATATATATTAATTTATGTCAGAATTAAGTTGGTATAATAATTTTTATAATCAATTAGATCTTAATGAAAATAAGAGTAATGATTTTTGTAACGGTGGTAGTGATCCAGAAAAAAATATTGGATTTAAAAATGCAGAAGAATTGGAAGAAGTAATTAATTTTTACAAAAAAATAGAATCAGAAAATAAAATAAATGAAATTGAGAAAGAATATAGTGAATCATTAAATAGGATAGAAGAATTATATGAAAAAGATAATTTAGAAGAATATATAATTAATAAAAACAGTAAAATATTATTAAAAGAGGAATTAGATATAATAAGATTGCTATCAAAATATACATTACAAAATAATTATATTGATTATAAATTTTTTTTTAAATCAATTAAATTATTATACAAAATTAGTGAAATATTAAGAGAAAGAATATCACAGGATCCTATAATTCATAAAAATAAAAACTTTAATTCATATATTCCAAGATGTTCTTACAAGTTTTGTAACTTTAAGGATAATTGTTTTTATAATTATAATTTAAAAAATAAGAATATTTGTTACCAAGATCATTATGTTCATAATATGGTATCTGCAGATTTAGTAATTTTAGAAGAATATATTGATTTTAAATTTAGTGATAAAAATTTGATAGTTCCAAATAAAGAAATATTAAAAACAATTAATACTTTAAGTTTTGTTATTAGTCATATGCAAACTGAGTTAAATTCAAAATGTCTATATTTGAATGAAGATGAATGTGACAAAATGCATTTTGTAAAGAAAGATAAATAGTTTGAATTTTATTTGCTTTTCGAAATTGATATTTATCTTAATCTAGGTTCGATATAATCCAATCCTAATTTATTAAAAATTTCTTTCTCAGTTTTTGCTATAAATTTTTTACCAGTCTCTATATTTTCTAATGAATATTCAGATAATTTATATCCTTGATTTTTAGCAATTTCTCTCATTTTTTTATTTAATTCCATAGAACCAGTAAAATATAAAATTCCATACGGATAACTTTTATATTTTATAAATCTTACATCAATCCTTCTAACAGGATTTTTTTTATACTTACAAAAACCCATATATTTTGTTTGGTAATTTTTATCTGTCAAATCATCGAGTAGAAATGGATTCTTTCCTTCTTTCAATATATCAATAAATGGTTCTAAATAAGGTTTATGGTCAGACTTTTTTTTAGTATCTTCATTTGAATTATATAATAATATATCAATATCACCACTAGTTGGTTTTTCTCTTCTATAAGATCCACATATTATATAATTTATTCCATTATTTTCTTCTGGATATCTTTCATTTAATTTTTTTACTGCTTTGTCTATAGTTTTAGATTTAATTTCAGATATTTCCTTTCTAGGTATATTTGTTTGATAAACTCCAAAGTAATTAAGACCAAGTTTAATTTTTTCATTAACGTCTATCTTACCTTCTTCTACTTTCTTTTTTAGGTCTTCAACGTTCTTAATTCCTTTGTCGTATAATTCATCAGCTTTATTTGGACCAATTCCTACTACTTCTTTTAAATTTTCTATTACTTTTTTCTTTTTTTTAACTAATTTATTATCATAAGTTTTATTAAATTCATCTAGTTCTTCCAATTTACCAGTTTCTATTATTTCTTTAATCCTTCCTATAGTATTTTTTCCTATTCCAGGTAAAGTCCCCAGTTCATTAAAATTTTTAATAGTTATTTTTTCAGGATAATTTTTTAACATCGTAATTACAGTTGCTATCTGTTTTGCTCTAAATTGATTTCCTTTTAATTTTTTATCTTTAGGATCTTCTTTTTTGATTTGTTGTGTTTGAATATTTATAAAATCAAGTAATTTTGAAAATTCATCAATTAACTTTTCGTTCATTAATATTTTTAAGAAAGTATGTTTTTATATAAACTATATTAAAGTTTTTAATATATCAAAAGTTTCTTTTATACTATTAATTTTGTACCCTGTAACTAAATTATGATTAATGATATGATAATCATTTCCATCTTTTTCATATTTGTCACCAAAATATAGTATTTTTTTATATGTCTTTTTATCAGATAGTATATCTATAACTTGTTTTTTATCATACTCATTTGGATATATACCAATACCAACACTTCCTCCAAAATTAATTGATAATTTTTCTGATATTCCTAATTTAATAGATTCATCTCTTAGTATTTTCAATAATTCCTTTCTATAATTATATTTTTTGTCAAGATTAATAAAATATTCTCTTTCTTTATTATTTGCTTGCATTCCTATTAAACTAACATAAATTATACCATTTCTAAGATCAATAAAATGACCTGTAACATTATAGTTAACATTTGAAATATATTTTATTGATAATTTTATTAATTTATTTATATTTTGATAAAGTTCATGTTCTCTTATATTTTTTTTATATATATTAGTTAGTTTACTATCATCATATACACACCCACATTCTGTAAAATAATGATCAAATACAACCTTATCGTAGTTTATTTGTTTTAGAATTTTTTCTAATGTTCCTCCTCCGACTATTCCTATTTCATATTTATTTTTTAGTTGATTTAAAATTTCAAAATATTTACTATCTTTAATTTCATCTCCACTTTCTACAAGAGTGCCATCTACATCAAAAAGAATTATATCTTTATTCATATTTTATACTAATAAAGGTATAATAAATTTATAAATTATTTTTCGACCACTATTCTACACAAGTTGTAAATATTGTAGTAGTTCCAATAACTGATATTGTAAAATTTAATTTGTCAGAAATAATTAAAGTATCTAATGTTAGATTTCCTTCATATTCTTCATTTTTACCAATAAAATCTGATAGATTTTTAATTCCAGTTATTTCATTTGCAACATTAATTATTGTATTTACTATTAGATTTCCTGTAACTACAAGATTTTGATCAAGTAAATATTTGGATGTCATTATATTATAAGTTATTTTTTAAATCTGGATTTAAAGAATTCAATATAATTATAATTAATGAATGATAAATTGCTAATGAAAATATTTCCAAAAAATAATTGTTGCAATATTAAAAATTTAAAATATGATAGTGAAGGTCTGTGGTCAATTAGCTATCCTGATCTTGCTAATTCATTGACAAAACATATTAAAGTTTTTGAGAATGAATCATTTAAATTAGATACAATAATTGATGCAACTGCAGGGGTTGGTGGTAATGTATTATCTTTTGCAGATACTTTTGATAATGTATATTGTATTGAAATTAATGATAAAAGATTTGAATATTTAGAAAATAATATTAAAAATTATTCTTATAATAATATTAAATGTATTAATGGTGATTCTATTAACTTAATAAAAAATGGATTAGATTGTATAAAAACTAATCCTGATGTAGTATTTTTTGATCCTCCTTGGGGTGGTCCATCATATAAATATATTAAAGATATTGATCTAAAATTAGGAGATAATAGTTTTTCTGAAATCATTGATTTGATATATCTTTTAAATAAAATAAAACTTGTTGTTTTAAAATTCCCTTTTAATTATAATTTTTTAGAATTAATAGCATACTGTAATAATAATAAATTAATTACACAATTTAATATTGTTAAAGAAAATAATGTTGTATTTGTATTTTTAAAAATGAATATCAATTAGATCTTACATAAAATAATATATATGAATATTGATTTATAATATCATCTTTTTTTGTTATTAATTGTGGATTACTTGAATCATTAAAATTATACCAATTGTTATCATATCTATTTTTAACTATTGATATATAATGTCCATAATCAATTTGTCCTCTTCCCATTCCATAATGGCAATTAACACCAAACAAATTATAATTACTTTTATCTTTATCTTTTGAAGAATCACTGATATATTTTTTAATTGATAAGTCAGATATTGGGAAATCTATTTTTTTATTATTTTTACCTAATATTCTACCGTACATATCTTTTTTGAATCTTTTAAAATGTATAATTAGAATTTTTGGAGTTTTCATTATTAGATGCTTTCTAGTTGCATTTGATTTTACACCACAAAAACTACATTGATACCTATTATCATCATCTAATTCCTCATTTTCAGACCTTTTATCTAAACAATCATAAATATTTAGATCTGTTTCTTCATCTGGTATTTCAACTTCTAGAACTTTAAATGTTTCAAATTTGCTATTTTTATTTTTACAAATTTTACATGTTGTAGTAGCATGACCTAATCCATTAAAAAGATTTGTTAGTGGAGAAAATTCTTTCTCTAAAAATTTATTATAGTCAATTGTAGATATTAATAATTCAAATGAATTTTCTATACTTTGATTTGAATGATTAATTTTTCCAGGTATAAATATTACCTTTTGTCCAATTTCTTCTATTAATTTTTCTAATAAAAATAATAAAAAATCTGGAGAATCTTGTTGTTCACGAGAGCCCCATCTATTATATAGTGTATCTTTAGATGCACACACTCTTCTTAGTGTTGTAGGCGTTACAATACCATTTTCTATTGATAAACTTACTGAAAAGAGTTTATGTAATTGAAAAATTATACTATCTTCTATTTCTTCTGAATTAATATTACTAATTAGATTTTCTTTAAATTTACCTAATATAATGTAATCACAAAAAATATCTGTTTGTTGAAGAATAGCTAGAATAGAGTTCATATAACAAGTGACGCCTCCTATATTCTTAAATTTGGAAAGTCCTATTTCACTAGACATTATATATATTCTTCAATAGTTTGGGTATATTTAAATCAATTTTTATGAATTAAAATATAATTATTGATTCTATTTATGGAAAGATTTTCTAATTCTTTCTATATATGATAGATTTAAAAAAAATTAGTGATATAAATTCAAAAGGAAGTTTTAAAAAATTTACTAAAAATAATAAAATAGATGAACCTTTATTTTTAGGTAATTACTTATTTCATTACCTAATAATGGTTGGTAATTTAAACGCTTTAAAATTTGCAAAACATCCTATATATGAAGAAAATCATGAAGGATTACAAGGTATCCATCTTTCAGCAAAAATAGCTAATGAAACTAAAGATTATAAAATAATTGACTACTTTTTAAAAAAATATGATGAATATATTTATAATAATGATCACTGGGGTCGTAATTTATTAAATTGGATTGATGAACCTACTGATAACGTTTTTAAACTTGTTAAAAATAATAAAAAAACTGATTGGTATAGATTATTAACTTGGAAATCTCCTGAAAGTAGCGAATCTTTTTTGGATAAAATCTTTCAAAGTGGATCTTCTTCTTTTATTCATTATATTTTTAATACTTATATAGTTCCTCTAATAGATAACTTTAAAAAATCAAAAGATGGTTTTACCTTTAATTTGGACACTACTTATTTAACTAGAATATTTGGAAATGCATTTTTAAAAAATTCAGATATTATTAAAATTTATGATTCTATTGATAATGATTTATTAAAAAATATTGTATTTAGAGGCAATTCAATTATAAATTTTGTTATTAAATTTAGAAATTTAGATTTGTTAAAATATTTTGTTGAAGTAAAAAAAATAGATTTAGATGTATTTGATTATGTCAATACTATGCATCCATTATTAAATTCATATAGGATGTATAAAGATACTGGTAAAAAAATATATTATGATATCGCCAAATATATTTGGAATAAAATTAAAAAAGAAGTCAAATGGGAAGAGACTAATTTTAATGGACAAAATATTGCTTTTGGTTTATTAGATATTAAAGCTGAATATAATGACACAGATAAAACACCTACAAAATTAGAATTTGATATTTTAAAAAATAATACAATTTGGAATAAATTAAATGTAGAGAAATTTACTATTTTATCAATGTTAATAAATTTTAATTTTAAAAAGTATCATAAAATATTAAAAGGTAAAAAATTAGACCTATCAATTAAAAATGGTTATGGACAAATTATAGTTGATGAAGCAGAAGAGACGGGAGAAGCTGGATGGTATGAATATTTTAAGAAAATTAAATCGGTAAAAGAAGAAACTGATAATATTAAACTTACAAATTATAAATATTCTGATCATAATATTTTTCAAGCTGATTTTATGCCTGTTTCATTGGGATTTATTCATTTAGATGAAAAAAATAAAAAATTATATCTTCCAAAAAATATTAAAACTTCAAGTCACTCTTTAACTTTTAGTACAATGTTTACTAGTATTTTTGGAGAATTAATTGAACAATATAATAATTTTCCATTTTTTATTTTATATAAAGATGAAAAAAACTATTTTATACATCCTATGTTAAATACTCTAATAAAAAATGCATATAATGAGAAAAAATATGATTTTGCTACAGTTTTTGTATCAGTAGATTTAACTAATAGGGATCAAGATTTATTACATGCAAATGTTATTATTTATAATTTTTTAAACAAGACTATTGAATATTTTGAACCATATGGAAATAATGGAAAAAGTGGAAATATTCATGAGATTTTAAAGGAAGAATTAACTTGGAATACTGGTTTTAGTTATTTAGAACCAAGTGATTATATGCCTGTAGCATCTTTTCAATTTCTAGCATTTGAAAATAATGAGTATGAATTGAAACCAGGTGATTTTGGTGGTTATTGTATGGCTTGGTGTTTTTGGTATTTAGAACATAGACTTTTAAATCCAACAGTTAAACCTAATATACTTGTTCAAAAATTAGTAAATAAAATTTTAAAAGGAAAATATAATTTGGTTGAATATATAAGAAATTATGCAAACTCTTTTTATGAAAATCATGTGTCAGTAATGAAAAAATTAGGAATAAAAAAAGAAAGAATTACTAATTTATCTAAAAAAAATCATGAGAAAGAACTAATTTTCAATTACATTATTAAAAAAACTACTATAGGCTATCAATAGTAAACTCATAATTTACATTATTAAAAACAACTACAAGTTATCAATAATATTCTCATCAATTTCATTAATTTCTTTTTTGTCTTCATTAGTATCAAACATATCATTGTTAGTAATATTTGATTCTTTTTTAATTTCTTTATAATTTAATAATCCACACTTTTTCAAATCTCTAACTGATTTATCTTTTTCGTTTCCTATTTTTTCAACAATTTTATAATGCGATCCACCAACTAACATTCCTAGATTTTGTATTCTAACCCAGTCTAGTTTATCAATTTTATTATTTTTAGATTTATTTTTTAATTCACCTTTTAATCCAGCTTCAATTATTTGACCATTAAGTGTCTCAAGTTGAAATCTTGACGATCCTAATGGTTTTATAATTTTGGCATATTCAATTACTTCTTCGATCATTACATTCTAAGAATAAAGGAAAATATAATTTGAGTTCAATTTTTTTATTTTAATTTGATACTAACTTTATTAAATTAATATCTTTTCTTTTAAATTAGTAGGATTATTCATTAATAATAGTGATCTTCATATTGTTACGCAAAAGAATTAATATATTTACGGAGGAAATATGTGATCTTTATTTTTACAAAACATCAAAATTTATATTATTTTCACACGATTCTTCATTATGTTCTTCTTTTTTAAACATATCTAGATTCCTTGATATATCTGTATTTTCATCTTCGGTATATATTACTGATTTATCTTTTTTTGATAATTTACTTTCTATATGATGACGTACACCACCATTCATTTTTAAACCTAATTCAGACATTGTTACCCAATCTCCTTTTTTTAATTCATTTATACTTTTAAACTGTTTTTTAATTTTAGTCATACTTCCTCTTGTTTTTGCTTTTACCGTAGTCCTTTTATTTATAAGAACACTAAAAAGTGAGTTTCCGAATACTCCTGACACTTGGCCTATAATTATTTCATGTTGATTGTTCATTTTATATAATAATCTTAGTTTGGAATAGTTTGTTTGTTTTTCAATTTTTTTATTAGTGTTTGCTTACAATATCTTGATATTTTCTAAGCAAAAATGGCAAGGTGATTAAGCTCTGCTTTAGAATCATAATCAGAATGGATGACAACGTTTAATATTATTAAGCTGAACAATTATCACATTCTTCCTCTTGTATTTTCTTAACAATATTAGGATCTATTGTAAATTTAGTTGCATTACTTGCAGGTTTTGACCTCAAGTAATAAATACCTGTTTTTAATCCATTTTCCCATCCCCAAAATAAACAAGAATTTAACTTTTGATCATCCGGTTTTTCTAAGAAAACATTCATACTTTGAGTTTGATCTACAAAAGGTCCTCTTGCTTTTGCATTTTTCAGAACCCAAATTTGTTTTACTTCCCATTGAGTTTTATATAAATACTTTATTGAATCGGGTAACATTTTTAAATTTTTAATACTTCCATTGTCTCCAACTATAAAATCTTTTATATCATTATTCCATTCTTTAATTCTTACCAAGTCGTGTACTAAATGTTTATTAACTATTGGAAAATCTCCTGCTAAAGTATTTCTTGTATAAATATTACTTGTAAATAATTCAAAACATTCATTATTTCCTAGAATTTGACTAGTTGATGCTGTTGGCATTAGTGCTGTTAATAATGAATTTCGAGTTCCATATTTTATTACTTTTTCTTTCAATTCATTCCATTCATTTGGATAATTAGTTTCTGAATTTTCTATACCCCACATATTAAATTGAAAAATTCCTTTTGAGAAAGGTGATCCTTCAAAAGATGAATATGATCCTAATGTAGTTTTGTTACTATTTTTTTGTAATTCTAATCGTTGTGGTTTTAATTTATGATACATTTCATTTACAACTGAAAGTTCTTCGAAATATATTTCACCTGATAAAATATCTTTTTCTTGGAATTCAAATGATGAATCATAATGTTCTGGTATATTATTAATATTAAGTTCCATATTTATATAATGAATCAAATCTTTCATAGTCTCTTGTCTTTGTTTAGAAATATCTGATGAACACTCCATTGCACCAAGATAAATTGTTTCCATAAATTTTTTATTAAATTCAATACATTCTTCAGACTCATAATCAATTCTTAATTGTGCTAGAGTATCTGCCATTCCTTGTATTCCTAATCCAATAGGTCTATGTTTTAGGTTTGAACGTTTAGTTTCTATTGTTGGATAATAGTTCAAATCTATGACTCTATTCAAATTTCTTGTTGCAATGTATGATACTTTTCTTAACTTTTCATAATCATATGTTGATTTAGTAAAATTGAATAGTTCTTCAAATCCACCAATATATTTTAATTCATCATTTGTTTTGCAAAATATTTGTGGATATGTAAATGGACTATCATTGTTAATTTTTCCTAATAATTCCATATTATCTGCCAACTTTTGTATTGCCAATAATTTTTCATAACTGAATGATGAATCATCTATTTTAATTTCTTCTACTTCATAATCTTCTAGCCACGACTTTGTCCATTTACAATATTTGCAATTTTCTTTTGTGTAAATTATCCATTTTTTTCCTTTGTATTCAAATGGTACTATCATTTTATTTAGTGCAATAGAAGCTAAATTGCAAACTGCATGTTCATTCGCATCCGAATATTCTACAATTTCATTACATAAATTTGATGATTTAATTGTTCCTAAATTCTTCTGATTTGATTTTCTATTAACTGTATCTTTATATGAAATATATGGTGTACCAGTTTCTTGTTGAGAAACCCAAATAGCTTTCATTAACTTACGTGCTTTAATTTTTTCTCTAAACTTTCCTTCTGATACATATTTCCAATATAAACTTTCGTAATCTTCTCCCCAACAATCTGATAGTCCTTTACATTCATCAGGACACATTAAATACCAGTCAGCATCATCTTTAACTTGTTTCATAAATAGATCAGAAATCCATAAAGCTAAAAATAAGTCCCTAGCTCTTTTGTTTTCATCGCCAAAGTTTTTCCTTAAATCTAAGAATTCAAAAATATCTGCATGATGTGGTTCTAAATATATAGCAATCGAACCTTTTCTTTTACCACCATTGTGTACTAATCCAATTTCAGTTAAATAATTATGGTTATCTGCAATTTCTAAATCATATACATATTGATTATTTTTATCAACTGGTTGAATAGATTTAATTGTAGTATATAAAATATCACCATTTCTAATAAATTCAACATAATTATCATTTTTTATTTGTAATAAATCACAAATTTCCTTTGTCATAGGAATGTTTAAAACCCAGATAGGTTTCACTGAATCCATTTCAGTAGATTTAGTTAAATAACCAGAAGTTAATACACCCATTCTTAATAATAAATATTTAATCGATTCTAATAATGTTAATGATGACATAGTAATCGTCATATCATCTGTATCAATTATACTTTTTAACATCCATTTAGATTTATCTAAAGGTAAATTTAATATTATTTTATCGAATTTTTTTGAATTATCATTATAAAATTGATTTTTACTAAATTTGAATTTAGATGATAATGACCATTCTATATAACAAATATTGTTCTTAACTGATGTTGTATATTTAATAAGTTGAAGATCTAAATATTTTTTAATAGATTCAACATGATAAATATTGTCTGTTGTAATACAACATTGATTTAATTCATTAATATTTCCATATTTCATCATAATGCCATAAAAGTAACAATCGGATGCATCATATAATTCATAATCCTTTTCATATACTGGAATAGGAATATTAACAAGATCATTAATGGTAATATTTTTAGCTTCACACCATTCAGATTTCATCAATTTTTTATTTTTAACTACCAAAAAAGGATGTTTTGGTGTTACCCGTGTTGGTATATCAAAATTATATGTAATATTAATATCAATAAATTCTTTGTTATAATTATCATTATATATTTTTTTAATTTCTTTTAAAGTACCATCACTAGTAAATACTTTATCCCCAACTTTTAATTTTTGTATTTCAGTTAAACCATCATCTGTATAAATTTTTGTAGTTCCAACAAAACACTGATTAATATATCTTGCAATACTATTATATACTTGTAACATTGGTATAATTCCTGACGATGGACCATTTGTTCCTTTAATAATAGAACCTTTTGATCTAATATTGGAAACATGTAATCCTATACCTCCTCCATATTTACTAATTTGAGAAACACATTTCCATGTATTAGTAATACCTTCAATACTATCATCTGTTCCAATAAGAAAACATGATGATAATTGACTTCTTCTACTAGCACCATTAAATAGTGTTGGAGATGCATGTGTATAGTATCCGTGTGATATTAAATCATATGTTTCTTTTAATTCTTCCATATTATCTTGATTTAAAAAAGATGCTACTCTCATAAACATATCTTGTGGTCTTTCATACACTTCTCCTGTTTCTACATTTTTAATTAAATATGCTCTTTCAAGGGTTTTAAATCCAAAATAATCAAACATGTAATCTCTACTATAATCAATTATATCATCAAGTTCATTTGCATTTTTATATACAAATTTGTAATAATTATCATCAAAAAATTTTATGTCCTTTTGAATAGTACGTACCTTGTGTGAAAAAATATCTGTAGTCTTTTTATGTAGATTACTTATTAGTATTCTTCCTCCAAGATTTGAATATAAAGGATGTTTCGTACAAAGATTTATACAAATATTAGCAGATTCAATATCTAATATTTCTGTTGTTATACCTGTATGTAGATATGCAACAACTCGTTGACCTATTAGTATTGGATCTATATATTTTTTCTCATCTTCATTTACAAGCCGATTTATTCTTTCTGTAATTTTATCAAATTTAACTTCTTCAGTTATTCCATTCCTTTTAGTTACAAACATAACATTTTGGGTTGACATTAAAGGAAGTTAGATTCAATTTTTCAAGTTTAACGTAAATTTTAAATTAATTTTTATAAATTACTGAATTATTGGTTTAATAAGATATGATAAAAATAAAATATCAATAAAGAATAAAATACTTTATATTCTATGTGTTGTTATAAATGAAAAATTTTTCTGAAATATATTTGGAAAAAAACAAAGAATATTTTTTAGGATTTGAAAATAATTATAATTTAAAAACAAAATTAATTATTAAAGAAAAGTTCGCATTTGCTAGGCGACCCACAGGTGGCATGAACTCAGGTGGCATGAACTCGTTGCGAGGAGGAGGGGCATGTCCTGAGTGTGATACTGGTGAAGAATCATGGGGAACTCCAGGTGGTATTGCTGGGTGTAGATGCCGAAAAATATTAACTCCTCAAGAACAAATAGAAATAAACTTGTTAAAAAGTTACAGCGAAGTTATTGTTGGTAAAACATGTAAAGAAGTAAATAAAAATACTGATTGTGATTATAACTATACTAATAAAGAAGAAATAATCCAAACTGGTAGATGTAATACTTCTTGTAAAAAAGAAGAAAAGATTAGAATGTGGAAAGAATGGGATAAAAAAACCCCAACTTCATATATTGATCAT
>Ga0066609_10000686_pt1 | contig 21489 bp, 18 predicted proteins | sample SaaInlV_DNA_150m_FD_60378 | JGI IMG/M metagenome (GOLD analysis project Ga0066609, IMG submission 60378) | Marine microbial communities from expanding oxygen minimum zones in the Saanich Inlet - SI075_LV_DNA_150m | ecosystem: Environmental > Aquatic > Marine > Unclassified | place: British...
GTGATATGTGGTAATTGTCTGCTGCATAATGGTTTTTATTGTAACTTATGCCGAGATGTAAATATAGCTGTTATTAGGCTATAATTGGGTTATTTTGCTTTTATTGGATGTCATAAGTTGATTTTAGCTATTTTTGCTGGGTATAATCATGTTTTCTAGTAATGGATTTTATAAAAATGTATAAATTAGTTTCATCTATATTAATGTTGTTTTTACTGCAATGTTGCTCAACTTTAACTGTTAAGGACGAATTCGAAAAAAAGTCTGATTCTCAGATGTATGTCGACGCTAATAAATATTTACAAGAAGGTCAATATCATACTGCTTCAGATTTTTTTGAAATACTTAACAATAAATATCCATTTGTTAAAAATAGCGAGAGAAATAGAGCTCTAGGAATATATAGTTATTATATGGATAGAAATTATTCTCAGGCTTATGCAGAATCTGATTACTTTCTTCAGCTTTACCCGCGTAGTAAAAATGCAGACTGGGTTATGTTCATGCAGGCTTACTCAAGTTATAAAGAGTATCGCAACTGGGTTCAAGAAAAAATTGGATCTGACCGTGCTAGAAATGATTTAAGCAAACTTGAAAATGCTTACCAAAAGGCACAAATGTTAATTGACCTGTATCCAAAAAGTAAGTATGTGCCTGCGGCAGCATTACTTCAACAAAAAGTAAATTCGATAAAAGCACGTGAAAATATTGATGTTGCAAGTTTCTATTTTGACAAGGGGGCTTACATTGCTGCTATTAATAGGTCTGAAGTTGTCCTTAGTGAATATTCTAGCAGCTGTTTGCTACCTGATTCTTTGGATTTATTGCAAAAGTCATATGCTAAATTGGGTTTAGAGTCATGGGCAAAAGATATTGCTAAACTAAAAAAGATTAATGGTTTTAAATAGGGTTAATCATCTTGCCCACTAGTTATAGCTATCCTTCTTGCTATACCAAAAGAATTTTCTTTAAGTTGCACTCCTGGTGCAAACTGTTGTCGCTTAAATTCAGACTTGTTAATCATGCTTATAATCTTGCCAACCTGTTTTGGGCAAAAGCCATTTTCAGTTATTCTTTTGGCGTCATAGTTTAAATCCAGGTACATGCTTAATATTTCATCTAGAATTGGGTAGGGCGGGAGCGTATCTGTGTCTTTTTGTGCATTGCACAACTCCGCCGTCGGTTCTCTACTAATTACTTTATTTGGAATTGCATTGCTTTGCTTGTTGCGCCAATTAGCTAACTTGTAAACTGTGGTTTTTGGTATGTTTTTTAGCGCAGCAAATGCACCAGCCATATCCCCGTACAAAGTGCCATATCCGGTTGCTATTTCGCTTCTATTACTTGTGTTTATAAGTATGTTTCCTGTTTCGTTAGACTCTGCCATAAGTATATTTGCACGAATTCTAGCTTGGATGTTTTGGGTGCTAAGGGAACCATTATCTTTTAGATTAAGGGTTTTGAGAGTGGTGTGGTATATCTGGTCGATGCTTATTGTTTTTATTTTTATGTTCAAATTATTTGCCTGTTCATTAGCAAGGTTAAGGCTTTCATTGCTAGTAAATTTACTAGGTAATAATAGTGCTGTTACTCTGTTGCTCCCAATGGCATCATGACATATTGCCAATGTTAGAGCTGAATCAATTCCACCTGAAAGCCCAATTATTACCCCAGGAATGTTGTTTTTCTGAACATAGTCTTTGATTCCAAGTGTCAAAGCTCTATATATCTGCTCTAGTTCATGTAATTCTTTTGGTGAGTTTAATTGGCTGAATCTGTTTTCTTGAATCTCATATGTATAATTGTATGTCTGGCTGCTAAACTGGGGCGCTGCTGCAATAATTTTTCCATTAGAATTGGTTATAAATGAGCCTCCGTCAAATGCCAGTTCATCTTGTGCCCCACACATATTTGTATAAATGCAATTGGTTTTTATTTTTTTGGCAGCCTGTAAAATCATTTGCTGGCGCTCTTTAGGTTTGCCAATCATAAAAGGAGATGCATTTATAGATATCATTATACTTGGCTTTAGCGCTGCAATTTTGCTTTGAAAATTAATATCCCACATGTCTTCACATATCGCTAGGCAACACTTTGTATTGCCTACGTAGAATTCTTTTATATTAGTGCCAGATGTGAAATAGCGCTTTTCATCAAAAACTTGGTAGTTAGGCAGGGCCTGCTTTGCTTGGGTGTGCACTATCTTTTTGTTAGAAATTACGGCAGCCATATTAAAAATATTGCCATCTTTTTGTTCAGGGTATCCGACTATAACTGTTAATTTGCTGGTTGCTTGTGTGATTTCTTGTAAGGCCATCTTTATTTTAGCATGGAAGCTTGGGCGTAGTAGTAGGTCAGTTGGTGGGTAGCCACTGATACAAAGTTCAGGAAATATCAGCAGGTCTGATCCTATCTTTTTTTGCTCATCAATTATTTCAATTATTTTATTGGTATTGTTTTTTATCGCAGCCACAGTGGAATTTAGTTGGGATATAGATATTTTAAGTATATTTTTGCCCATGGTTTTCTCAAATATTTTTTTGCCTAGTTAATTAATAGTATAGCTATAACTTCACGATTGTCATGTGCTAAGGTGTTATATGTTTTTATTGCAGATTCTGTGCGCATAAACTCATAACTTGTTTTTGTTTTAGCTAAATAGCTTAGCTGTTTGCCTGTTAGCTTTTCAGTATGGCTGCCAGTGCCGAAAATAATGATTTCATATTTTGATATTTCAGGTAACAAGTTTATATCTAGTTCGGTTATCTTGCATATGTTTAAATGATTTATCGTATTCCTGCTTAGACTGATGCTTTCTACGTATTTGTTATTGCCAACAGTTATGCTTGAGCTGGTGTAGCTGCTGATTATGTTTATATTTTGATCTGTTGTTTGTTTTATTTCCATTTTTATCTCGTTAAAATCCAGCATGCATATATATTCTATAGTGGCTATAAGTTAAATCAAAGTTATTTTGACTATTCATTTTTTCTGAAACAAAACACGCAAAAACAGTTCGTTAATAGTTAAAGGTATTATTATTATAGTTTTGGCGCCCTATGCTTATAATAACACTTGAAATTTAACTGTATATATTGTATCATAGGCTATATGTTTTATGTTATTTTACAAGGAGGTAGGCATGAGCAAGGCAAATACTATAGTGGCTGAGCGCAAGACTCATTATCGTAGCGACTATCAATCCCCCAACTTTATTCTAAAAAATACCGAGTTGCATTTTAAATTACATGAAACTCAAACTTTAGTTGAATCTATATTAACATTTGAAAAAAAACAATTTTCTGATAGCAAGTCAGCAGATTTGCTTTTAAATGGGGAAAATGTAGATCTTGTGCAGCTGAAGTTAGATGGGGAAATTTTATCTAAAAATCAGTATTCTATTGAGAATGATGTTCTTGTCGTTTTTGCTGTGCCTGATAAATTTATATTGGAAACCATTGTAAATATAGATCCGCAAAATAATAAAACTTTAAACGGTTTATATTTGTCTAATGGTAATTTCACAACTCAATGTGAACCGCATGGCTTTCGATGTATAACTTACTTTTTAGATAGGCCCGATGTTTTGACAAACTTTACAGTGAAAATAACAGCTGATAAAGAAAAATACCCTGTATTGTTGTCAAATGGTAATTTGATTGATAGTGGAGATTTAGATGATGGTCAGCACTGGGTTCTTTGGCAAGACCCGACATTAAAACCATGCTATCTTTTTGCATTAGTAGCTGGTGATTTTGATTTTGTCTCAAGCAAATTCGTAACGATGAATAATAGGAATGTCGATCTTCAGGTTTTTGTTGAAAAAGGAAAGTTAGACCAAGCTGACTTTGCATTAGATTCCTTACGTTATGCAATGCAGTGGGATGAGAAGGTTTATCAGCGTGAATATGAACTAGATATTTATATGATTGTTGCAGTTGGTGATTTTAATTTTGGTGCAATGGAAAATAAAGGATTAAATATTTTCAATGACGCGTATGTTTTAGCTAATTCAGCACTAGCAACAGATCAAGATTATACCAATGTTCTTGGTGTTGTTGGGCATGAATATTTTCATAACTGGTCAGGAAATAGAGTTACTTGCCGAGATTGGTTTCAGCTGAGCTTGAAAGAAGGGCTTACAATTTTCAGAGATCAGAGTTTTACTGCTGATATGACCTCAGCTATTAGTAAAAGAATTTCAGATGTTTACATAATGAAAAACTATCAGTTTGCAGAAGATGCTGGTCCAATGTCACATCCTATTCGCCCTGAATCATATGTTTCTATGAATAATTTTTATACTAACACTGTATACAACAAAGGTGCTGAAGTTATCAGAATGATTGAAACTATACTTGGCAAAAAGGCTTTTAGACTAGGTATGGATGAATATTTCCTCACGAATGATGGTTTAGCTGTTACTACTGATGACTTTGTAATAGCAATGGAAGTTGCCTCTGGCGTTGATTTGTCGCAATTTAGATTGTGGTATTCGCAGTCAGGCACCCCAGATGTGGCGGTAGATACATTATATGACCCATCTGCCCAAACTTTTAGTGTAAGTTTAAAGCAAAGCATACCTGGGAATGAAAGTGCTGCGGCATTATTTATTCCTCTTAGATTTGGTTTGCTATCATCTACAGGCACCGATATTGCTATAGACAAATTATCTGGTGGAATTGTTGCTGACAATGTTATGCATTTTAATAAAAAGGATCAAACATTTGTATTTAACGACATATCTGAGGAGCCGGTATTATCTATCTTACGTAATTTCTCAGCTCCAGTTCGAATTATTTATGAGCGCAGCCCTGAAGAGCTTACTTTTTTATTGGCTAAAGATAGTGATTTAATAAGTAGATGGGAGGCTGCAAGTGAACTGCAATTGATTATAATAAAGGATTGGTATAAAGCTTTAGAGTCAAACCAACGTTATAGTATCCCTGATTTTATTTCAAATGCATTTATGGAATGTATAAGCAATGACTCTGTTGATAAAGACTTTTTGCCGCATATATTTACTATGCCAACATTAAAATACTTACTGCTACATATGAACAAGCCTGATGTAGTTCTTTTAAGTGTGGTTATAGAAAAAATAAAGCATTATTTTGCATCAAAGGGGGAGCATGAATGGTTGAGGTTGTATGATGACAATAATTTAGATAATCCTTATGTATTTTCGCCAGATCAAGTTGCTGCTAGGTCATCTACAGGTATGGCTTTAAGTTTCCTATCTCAGATAGATGGTAAATATGATAATTTAATTAAACAGGCATACTCTAATGCTAATAACATGACTGACAAGGTGGCAGCATTATGTGCAATAAGTAATTCTAATTCATCTATCAAAGGTGACTTGTTTTCAGATTTTTATGCTGAGTATAAAAATCATCCGCTGGTAATAGATAAGTGGTTTAGACTCCAGGCTAATGATAAGTCAGAAGGTGCTTTGTCTAGGGTAAAGAGTCTTGCCATGCATCCAGCATATGATGATAGTAATCCAAATAGAGTTAGGGCTGTAGTTGGCGTGTTTGCAAGTTTAAACATGGCTCATTTTCATGCGGCTGATGGAGAGAGCTACGATTATGTTATAAGTGAGATTATGCGGATAGATAAGTTTAATCCGCAGTTAGCAGCTCGTCTGTGCGAGCCTTTTATCAGCTGGCGCTTACTAGATAAAGATAGGCAAAAGAAGATAAAACTACATTTGAATTCTTTGCTCGATACTAAGGTGCTATCAAATGATGTGTTTGAAGTTGTAAGTAGAAGTTTGCAAAATTAAGTTGATTTCTTAAAGCAGCAAAGGTAATTAACGCTTGTGTCCTTGCTAAGACTAAACTTGTCAGTTAGTGGGTTGTAGGATATCCCTGTAATACCTGTGAATTCTAATCCGTGTTTCTTGCACCATGAGTTTAATTCTGATGGCTTTATAAATGAAGAGTATGAGTGGGTGCCTTTTGGTATCATATTTAATATATACTCTGCGCCTATAATGCCAAACAAAAATGATTTCATATTTCTATTTAATGTAGAAAAGAAAGCAGTTCCACCAGGATTAAGTATTCTTGAAACATGCGAAATTATTTGCTCAGGGTTTGGCACATGCTCTAACATTTCCATGCAAGTAATAATGTCATATTTTGCGTCAGGGTTTTCGCTATGAAATGTCTCTATAGTTGTTTGTTTGTAATTTGCGGATGATTGTTGCTTAGCTGCATGATTTTTGGCAGCATCTATTGCTGTTGAACAAATATCTATGCCTAATACTTTATGGCTATATTTTGCAAGCTCTTCAGTTAGTATGCCTCCACCACAGCCAACATCTAATACAGAACAATTTTTTAATGAGTCTGTATTTTCTCTTATAAAGTTAATTCTAAGGGGGTTTATTTTGTGAAGTGGAGCTGCAACCGAATTATCCTCCCACCATGACTCACCGTAATCGGAAAACTTTTTCTCTTCTTTTCTGCTGAAGTTATCATCTTTATTCATATTATATTTAACTGTTAATTTCTTCTAGTTCTTTAGTGTTTATAATGTTATCTCTATAGTAATCCATAATTTCATTTATACAGGTATTCATGTTGTTTAGCTCATTTCGGATGGATTCTTTGTTGTTTTCCTTTATGTGCCTAGAAAGACAGTTTAGTGATTTTTGCAGCTGTTGTGCGCCGCAGTAAGCGCTAGATCCTAGTAGCTTGTGTGTCAGCGCACCCATGGCATTAGTATCATATTTTTCAAACTCTTTATTTATACTTGTTTTTGCTGTCGGGAGTTCACTTATGAACATAGATAATAGTTTTTTCACAATGCTTTTATCGTTATTTGCAATTTTTAAGCATATGTTTAAATTTATGGGGGTATTTTCTGTTGTCATAAAGTCACCGTTTAAGTTGGCTGCATAAAGATCGGACTTTGATTATATCACCTAAATAAATCTAGTCAATACAGTGTTATATAGACATGAGTAGTTGGGCGCTTTCAGTAATTTTTTGCGTAAAACTTCTCTTCTTTTTTTGTTTTTTAAGCGTATATACATCATTTGATTTAAGTGCGGAAATAATAAATTCATCACTAGTGGTGATTTGGTCTACAAGATTTAACTCAATTGCATCAATTGCGTGCCATGTTTTTCCTGTGGCAACCTTGTCAGACTCAATGTTAGGCCTGTATTTTTTTACAAAATCTGTAAATAATCTGTGAATTTGATCTATTTGCTCTTGTGCTTTCTCTCTGTCTTCATCTGTATTTTCACCAAATACTGTTAAGTTGCGTTTGTCATTGCCTGAAGTTAGTTGTTCAAAATTTATTTTTTTATCTTGAAGAAATTTATGAAAATTAGGAACCTGAAGTAAAACACCTATTGATCCTATTACAGCGAATGGTGATGCAATAATGTTGTTGGCAACACAGGCCATTAAGTAGCCGCCACTAGCAGCCATTTTATCGACAGCAACTGTTAGTTTTATATTATGGTCTCTTATCCGTGTGAGTTGTGATGCTGCAAATCCATAATCATGGACGCAGCCACCTGGACTTTCTAGCTGAAGCAATACTTGATCATTTGTTTTTGCAATTGCAAGTATAGCAGATACTTCTTCTCTTAGTTGTTCGGCAGCAGAGGCGCGTATGTCCCCCTTAAAGCTTAGAATGAAAAGCTTGCTTCTTGTTGTGTTTTTATGTTTTTTTTGTTTTTCTTTGTTAGACTTTACTAGTTTTTTATAATCTTTCTTATTTAATATTTTCTTTGCTGTTTTTTCAATGCTTTCCTGTGTTTTAGCGTTTAGTTTTTTAATTTCAATATCGCTAGAGTCAATTAAGCTACTTTTTTTTAAAGAGATGATTTTCCCAAGTATAATTAATATGGCGAAGACTATAGTTGTAGTTTGGAGGAGGAAAGTTAAATAGTTAGAGATTATTTCATTCATATATTCTACTCAGTTTCTTCTTCAGGGAGGCTCATTCCTACTGTATTAAAGCCATTGTCAACATGAAGTATTTCACCAGTTATCCCAGATGCCATGTCAGAGCAGATAAATGCACTAGCATTACCAACTTGTTCTATAGTGACGTTTTCACGCATTGGAGAGGCCTTTTTATTAAAGTCTAGCATTTTCTTGAATGATGAAATTCCTGCTGCTGCTAACGTTTTTATTGGCCCTGCAGAGATTGCATTAACTCTTATACCATGAGGCCCCATGCTGTGGGCGAGGTACCTAACTGTGGCTTCTAGAGATGCCTTAGCTACTCCCATAGTATTATAGTTGGGAAATGCACGCATAGAACCTAGATATGTCACTGCCATGATGGAGCCATTATTATTTTTCATTAGTGGCATTGCTTCTTTTGCTAATGCAGCAAGGCTATAGCTGCTAATGTCGTGTGCAATTTGAAATCCTTCTCTAGTTACGCTATCAACAAAACTTCCTTGAAGTTGATCTTGAGGAGCATATGCAACAGAGTGTACAACTATATCAATAGTCTGCCACTTGTTTTTTATGTGAGAAAATAATTTTTTTATATCGCTGTCTTCAGCTACATCACACTTTTCAATTATTTCAGCACTAAATTCTTCAGCTATTTTTTTAACTCTAGATTCTAAACGCTCATTTTGATAGGTGAATGCGAGTTTTGCTCCTTGTTTGTGCATCGAAGCAGCTATTCCATAAGCGATTGATCTTTTGCTGGCTACACCAACAATCAGGACTTTTTTATTCTGTAGTATGCTCATAGATTCTCCTTGTGACAAGTATTGCAAAGATGTGAAAACAATTATATCAACGGTGCTTTAAAAGTCTATTTTATTTTTAAGATTGCCGCCAAAAATATACCTTGATTAAAGTATAATCTATCCAGTATGGCGTAAGTGCTTATATTTTAATGAAAAATTACATTAAGGATATTCTGCATGGCTGTTTAGGGATAAAAGCTTTTTTTTTGTGAGATATATCTCAAAGTGAGATAAGAACTACTTTTTTAAACCAACCTTTTCTCCTTGTAAAGCATTGAAAAACAACAAGAATAAATTGTAGTTATTGTAAGTGATTGTTTTTTATACATAATTACGTATATGCTAAGTGGTTGTTTAAGAATCACAATTTGTTATTATATAAGTATCTCGAGGAAATGGATTTCCGACAAGTGGCAAGGAAGCTCAAGGATGAGCATTAATACCAAAGGATTGGTAAGCCGATTGCGAGATGTTTTGAGATAAGGATGTTTCAAGACTGGTTCGTCTAGGGAACTTAAGGAGCGAGGTTTTGGGTCTGTGCTGATAGGAAGTCAGTTTTTTGGCAAGGATGCCACCGACGAACCCTTAAACAAGCTTCTTAGTTTTAGTTAGACGAGTTTATGGATAAAAAGGATGTTTACATGGAATGTTTGACATTATTTACAATAGGATGTTGGTTGGCTGCAGCGACAGTAAGCCATTACAATAATATTAGGGTTGTGCCGCTAAAAGTTAAAAAGAGGCTTTAGCTGCGTTAGCTACAGCTGTGGTTACTGCGTCTTTTAACCGTGGGTCTAATGCCATAGGAATAATATATTCTCTGCCGAAAGACCATGAGTTGTCTTTGTTATAGCTTTCTTTTAAGCTCTCTGGCACTGGTTGTTTTGCTATTTTTGCAATAGCGTACGCTGCTGCTTTTTGCATGGCAAAATTAATGGTTTTCGCTTTAACTGCGAGTGCGCCTTTAAATATGTACGGAAAACAGAGAACATTATTAATTTGATTTGGCAGATCACTTCTTCCTGTAGCTATTATTCCGTCTGGGCATGCTGATTTTGCTAATTCATAGCTGATTTCTGGATTTGGGTTTGATAAAGTAAATATTATTGGTTTGTCGTTCATGCTTTTAAGTTCATTAGCTGATATTATATCAGAGCCTGCTAGGCCGATTAATATGTCGGAATTTTCTATCGCATCTTTCTGTGTTGTTTTTAGTGTGTCTTGTGCAAATTGCTTTTTATAGGGATTTAGATCAGTCCTTGATTTGTGTACTAAACCTTTGCTATCTACTAGATATATATTTTCTAATTTTGCCCCAAGTTTAACTAAAAAATTCATAGACGCTATTGCTGCAGCTCCCGCCCCTACACAGCATATTTTGCATTCTTCTAATTTTTTTTCTTGGATTTCTAACGCATTGATTAAGCCCGCTGCAATAGATACTGCTGTGCCATGTTGGTCATCATGAAATACAGGTATATCAAGTTTTTCTTTTAAGGCTTCTTCTATAATAAAGCAGTCAGGTGCTTTTATGTCTTCAAGGTTAATGCCACCGAACGTTGGTGCGATGTTAGCTACAGTTTGGATGAACTCGTTTATATCTTTAGCATCGACTTCTATATCAAAAACATCTATATCCGCAAATTTTTTAAAGAGGGCGGCTTTCCCTTCCATAACTGGTTTGCTAGCGAGAGGCCCTAGGTTGCCAAGCCCAAGTATGGCAGAGCCATTTGTAATAACCCCGACTAGATTTCCTTTTGCTGTGTATTTATAAGCATTTTCAGGGTTGTCTGCTATTTCTAAAACCGGTTCCGCAACTCCAGGGCTATACGCCAGTGCCAAGTCGTCTTGTGAGACTGTTGATTTTGTTATTTGAATTTCTATCTTGCCTGGTCTTGGGCTGGCATGGTACTCTAGAGCACTTGAGATGTTTTTGGATTCGGTCATTTTGTTTCCAATAGTAGTTGATTCCGGAGAAAAAAGGGTAGCTGAGATTAGTCATGAAAGCAAGAAAATTATTAATCACAACAAAGTATTTTTATATTTTACTATCAGTTGGTATTGCGTTGATGCTTACAGGTTGTGGTAAAACTTTGCCGGAAAAGTTAGGTTTAAGTAGAAGTTCGTGGAATGAGATGTCTTCTGAGGACAGGAATTTAATGATTTATGATTATGCAGAAATTGAAAATATTAGAAGTCATTATATGCCAAAAACGTTAAGAATGGATCGTGCTTTATCTGTTAAAATCACAGGTGGCACGGCAAAATTAGCACCAAACTTTGAATTGCAGAGTTTTAAGCCTGTAATGTTTACCTTAAAACAAGATTCTTGTAGATATATAAAAGTAGTAGGCAAAGAAACTAGCGATACTACAAGTTTATTGGCATGTTTTTGGGCGCATCAATTATGGCTTGATCCAAGTAATACTGATAAAAGTAAGGCTAAGTTTTCTGCACGCATGTTTGAGTCTAGCTTATGGAGAAAGTTTACCTATAATGATATAGACACCTTTGGTTATGTAGGATTTCAGCATATAAATGTAGCAGTTAAATTAATAGAGCGTTAGCCCATGAGTACAATATTAGCATTAGATACAACAACTGATAATTGTTCAGTAGCTTTAGCCGTCGATTCTAAAATAACACAGGTTATTAAGGTCCTGCCGCGTGAGCACAACAAGCATATACACAATATGATAGCTGAAATTTTAAAGCTGAATAATAAGTCGCTGCGTGACATAGATTACATAGCTGTTACCGTAGGCCCTGGGTCTTTTACAGGTATTAGGCTCGGTTTAAGCGTAGCGCAAGGCCTTGCTTTTGGCCTTGGGATTAAAATAATTCCTGTTTCAAGCTTGTTAGCAATAGCGATTAATTATTTTGCAGAGAATGATAATGGGCAAGTATTGGTAGGTTTAGATGCAAGAATGGGCGAGATATATTGGGCTATATATGACTTTGATAGCAAGCTGAATAAAGTCGTTGCAATCGTTCCTGATAGTCTTTCGGCTCCAAGCCGGGTAAATGATCGGCAAATTGATGTTGGTGCTGTGGTAGGGCGCGTGTGGGAGTTATATGCGGAGGTGCTGCCAAAGTCTGCTGCTAAAAAAACAACACATCTTAAGCTAAACTCTAATCCTAAGGCAGAGCACGTTGTTGCATTTGCTATAGCAAATATAGATCTAGCTCAAGAAATAACAGCTGTGAGCGCAACTTACCTGCGGAATAATGTTGTCCATCAAAAAAGCTAGGCTTGCCTATCTTTTTTCGTAACTAGCCACCCGGGCATTACTAGTGAAAATCATTTGCTAAGGGAGTGCAATGGTTGAACTACCCGCCCAGTGATTGCAAGTTCGTGTCTTCCCAACCGGTCATTGCGAGGGGTTTTGCTCCCCCCGCCCGTCATTGCGAGGAGTGCAGCGACGTCGCAATCCACTTGTTGCCCTAGCTGCTGCAAGTTCATTTATTACTCCTGATCAAAGACAGTGCTTATAGCAGTGGGGTAAATTATTGTTATTATTTAAAGATGGATTGCGACGTCGCAACCTACCTACGTTAACGCTTCGGAAGGTGTTAGCTCCTCGCAATCCAGCCATCTCGGTTATTGCTACGATCCTGGTAACCCTGTGTTCCAGCCCGTCATTACGGTGGGCCATTGCCTTTTTTAAGTTTAATTAATTTAGACAGTTATCGTTGTGGATTACTATTAATTCCAGCTTCTTGCGTTAAAGTTTCTGGGTATTTTGCTGTTGCTAGTAGTCCTGCTGAGCTAAATGATGCAGTAATAGCAGATGTTATTAATTTTTGAGCTTCAGAGTCATTTTTAATCTCATTATTGACCACCATTAATGCTGGTTTAAGTGCTTCTACTGCTGCAGAAAAGCTGGTTCTGATAGACTCCCCTAGAAGTGTCAACACAGATTTTTCCTCAAAATCAATGCCTAAAATAGTTTGTTTTTCACTGGTGCTAATTGGTGCGTCATTGAACATGTCGCCTCCTTTGAATGAACTAGCATTTAAGCTAAATAGTATTAATCCGGCAATAGCTGCCACGGCAAAACATCCCCATAACGATGCTGGAAACAACATGAAGCTTGTCGCAGAGGCGGTAAGGAACATAGAATATGCAAGGCTATTCGCAACAGCTACGCAGAAGGTTGTAATTGCTGCTAGTGCTATTGTCCATAGGGCTAAAGTTGCTTGCATTTTTGGATTGCATCCTAAGGATCTTGCTATTTTTTTAATGCTGTAGTCGTCTCCGTGATCTTCGTTTTCTTTGCCATTATCAGCTATGCGTGCAAGTAGTTTATCCATCCTTATGTAAAATAAACTAGATACTAACGGAATGGTTAAAAATATAGTAGCTCCGAGTAGTATGGTGCTCACTGGTGTGAATGAAAGAATGCCAGCTTGTAGATATAGTAGGGCTGCTATTGCAATCCATGTGTAAATTGTCGATCTAAGTGGTTTGCTATGATAGGAATGCCAAAAGCGTTTAAAGCCAAACCATAACTGTTGTATTAGGTTTAGTCTTTTGTATTTGATACTATTATCAATTTTGGCCCTTACGTTTTTTATGACTTGTTTGGCATTATCTAAAGTGGTTCTATCACGGTCTGATATACTAGTAATATTATCTGTGCCACCAGTTTCTTCTGATAGTGCCAGTTTTATTTGATCAGTGTCCACTGCTTCTTCTTTAGCATTAACAGGGTCGGCTAATGTTATAATTACTTTTTTATTAAAATCAATGCTGTAAGATACAATATTGTAATAGTTTGCATATATATTTCTCTTAATGTTTTTGTATTCAATGGTTTCGATGTTAGCGCTCTCTTCATCTGTTTTGTATTTGAAGTTTTGTAAATTAGTTGTTGCAGAAAAAAAGTTATCGTCATGTTCAAAAGTTATGGGTCTATCTAAGATTTCATTATATTTGTTTTGAATGTCTATTACTTCGCTATCTAGCTCCCATAGGTATTGCCACCAGTTTCTATTTATTTTTTGTCCTATTGTTGCTTCAGTAGTAGTTATTGTGTTGTCTGGCTGCATGTTAGCTCCTGTTTAATATTTAAATCTTTTTAATTATACATGTTTTCTTGCTGTGCGTCAATGAAAAAGTGGCTAGGCAAGTGATTGAATTTTCTTTAGTTTTACTAAGTATTCTAGTGCTTGAATTGGGCTTAGGTTTTCTGGGTTTATTTTGTCTAGTTCAAGTAATGCAGGGTGACTAAAATTAGAGTCAATTTTGGCTGTGGTCGTGTCTATGTTGATGTTTTCAATGTCAGCGGCAATGTTTTTTGCGCGTATAATTACTTCATTTGGCATGCCAGCTAGTTTTGCAACGTTTAAGCCATAACTGCAGCTAGCAGGTCCTGCTTTCGCTTTGTGAAGAAATACTATGTTGTCTTGATGTTCTGTTGCTGCAAAGTGAATGTTGTTAATATTGTCGAATTGTTCATCTAAATTCGTTAGCTCAAGATAGTGGGTGGCAAATAAGCACATAGTCCCGAGCTTACTTAGGTGTTCTGCTGTTGCCCAAGCTATAGCCATGCCATCTGCAGTGCTGGTGCCGCGGCCTATTTCATCCATTAGCACCAAAGAATCGGGGCCGCTATTATGCAGGATGTTTGCAGCTTCGCTCATCTCTACCATAAATGTGGATTTGCCATCGCTAATATCATCTGAGGCGCCTATTCTTGTGAATATTTTTGCTATGGGGCCTATTTCTGCGCTAGCTGCTGGCACAAAAGAGCCTATATGAGCTGCAATTACTATAAGTGCGGTTTGGCGCATGTATGTTGATTTCCCGCCCATGTTTGGCCCTGTGATCAGCTGTAGTGATTTTTTGTGATTAAGTTCTAAATCATTTGCAATGAAATCTTGGTCGCTATTTGCTTCAATTACAATATGCCGACCTTGGCTAATTTTTATGCCTGGTTCTGATTTTAGTATGGGTTTTGTTAGGTTTAATGTTATGGCTCTTTCTGCTAAATTAGCAAGCAGATCGATGCTGGCCATGGAGTTTATAGTTTGCTTTAACTCTTCTATATAACCAGATGTTTTTTCTAGTAATTGTGAGTATATTTGTTTTTCAAGGCTTAGTGATTTGCTTTGTGAACTTAGCGCTTCATTTTCGTAGCTTTTAAGTTCGGATGTTATGTAGCGTTCTGCATTTTTAAGTGTTTGGCGTCTTGTGTAATGGTCGGGCACATTGGCACTATTTGCTTTACTTACTTCTATATAAAACCCTTGAACTTTATTGTAGCCTACTTTTAGGTTGCCGATACCTGTTGCTGTTTTTTCTCTCTCTTCTAAATCCTTCAGGTATTGGTTTGATTCGGCAGCGAATGATCTTAGCCTATCTAATTGTTCGCTATAGCCATATTTTATAACGCCGCCATCTCGAATTAATTGTGGTGGATTGCATATTATTGCGCTATCTAGTTCTTTGGCGAGTTCAGGTAGGGCGTACAGTTTGCTTTGAATTTTTCCGCATAGTTTTGCTGGGGTTGCTGCCAGAACTTGATGTAGGTTTGGCACTTCAAGTAGTGATATTTTTAGTTTTTCTAAGTCACGAGGGCGCGCAGATAGCAGTGCTATGCGCGCAATTATACGCTCTATGTCACCAATTGGTTTTAAGATGCTGGCAATATCCTTATATTTTTTAGTTTTGATTAGGCATTCGATTGCATCGTAACGTTCATTAAGCGCCTCATGACTTCTAATGGGCCTCTTAATAAGCCTAGTTAGCATTCTGCTGCCCATGGCAGTGGATGTGTTGTCCATCACCGCTTGCAGAGTGTATTTATTGCCACCTGCTATATTTTGATAAAGTTCTAGATTAGAAATAGTAGTGCTATCTAATTGAATTTCATCAGATTGAGTTAGGAGTCTTATTTTATTTATGTGTGGTAGCGCTTGTTTTTGCGTAAGTTGTATATATTGCACAAGAGCGCCAGCTGCGCAGATTCCAATGGGACAGTTATCAATGCCAAAACCAGTTAAGCTTGTCGCCTGTAATTGCTTCAGTAAAATTTCATATGCTGTTTTATAATTGTACTCCCATGCGGGTCTTTTGCATATAATCCCAGTTTTAAATTTCAACTCTAAATCACAGCTTTCCGAGCGTAGTATTTCTTTTGGGCTAATTCTTGTGATTAATTGTTGCAAGTGGGCTAGTGTTTTTGGTTCTTCTATGAAAAACCTGCCTGATGAAATTTCTAAAGATGCAATTGCATATAGGCCTTTATGAGAAAATATGCTTGATAAAATTATTTCACCGCCTTCATCAACTAGAGCTTGGTCGGTTACGGTTCCTGGGGTTAAAATTCGGACAACTTTGCGTTCAACTGGGCCTTTGCTAGCATTTACATCACCAACTTGCTCGCAAATTACCACACTTTCACCTAGTTTTAGTAGTTTTGCAATATAGTTTTCAGCTGCATGGTATGGTACGCCTGCCATAGCAATAGATTCGTTATTTGTTTTGCCGCGGTGGGTAAGAGTTATATCGAGTAGGGCTGCTGCTTTTTTTGCATCATCAAAAAATAGCTCATAAAAGTCGCCCATCCTGTATAGCAACAATTGATTGGGGTGTTGTTCTTTTATTCCCAGGTATTGACGCATCATTGGTGTATGGTGCGCATACTTTATGTTTGTTTCACTAGCATTCATGGGGTTAGTCTATGTGGATATAAAGCTTATGTCTAGCTTAAATATTTATATTATCATGCAGGAATTCTAGGCATGAATAAGCAGCTTGTTGTTGAATTTCTATTCTATTACCTTGTAGCAGCATGTTTTTTTCTATTACGCCATTATTTGTAACTAAAGTGATAAAAACTTTACCAATTGGGGTATGTTTAGTTGCGCCAGTTGGGCCGGCTATTCCTGTTATAGATAATGCGTGTGTTGCAGCTAGCTTTATTTTTATGGCTTGTGCCATATAGGTGCTTATAATTTGGCTAACTGCCCCATGTCGTGTTATTAGCTCTTTTGAAATGTTAAGTAGTTCATGTTTTGCATTATTAGTGTAGGTTACTGCTCCTCCTTGAAACCAGCTAGAAGCCCCAGCGTTTGCAGAGATGGTTGCGCTAAGTAAGCCGCCAGTTATAGACTCAGCTGTAGCTAGAGTATACTTTTTGTTAAGCATGCCTTGCTGTACTGAAACACTTTTAATTGTTAATTGATCCTTGATGTTCATTTTATTATTATAACTCAGTCACGACTAAAATTAATATTATTAATTAAATATTAATGTAGCTATTTTTTGCCGTGACTTGGTTTATTAGGGTCTATATTCTCTGTGTTATCATTTTTAATTGATGCTAGGGGGAATAATAAACTTTTGAAAGAGGTCTCATCGTTTGGTGAGTTTGTTTTCTTGATTTTCTTAGGTCTTGTAGGTCTTGGTTCTTGTTTTGTATTATTTCTATCTGGTGTTCCATATATGCCTTTTCCAGATATAAGAATTCCTTTTGTTATACTTTCTGATATGGTTTTTTCTTCTGCCTCAGTATACCTTCCATTACCTATAAATTCTTTAAATTTAGGGTTGTCATATATCGATGTGTACTCTGGTGATTGAAATAATATGCTAAATTCATCTGCTATTCTCCTAGCAACAGATTCTGAAATTTGCTGGTATATAGGTTCTGCACACTCATGTTCTTGTAGCTCTCCGATTAGATTAAGGTTTTGATAGTTTTTAAAAACTATGTGTGCTGTTTCTTCTTTTACAATTGCCTGTAATTTTAGTGTGGCTAATTCTGGAGTAATAATTATTAATTTAGAATCAGGGTGTAGGCCAACCATTATTTCAATAAGCTTGTTAAATGTGCCTGGGCTGCATATGGGATTATCATCGAGACCATTGTCTTTTTTTGCGGAATTTATGTTGCCGCCACGCTGTATTTGATATAAACCATCTAACAAAGACTGCTGCGCGTCTATTTTTGTTGATATTCTCCTACTATCATCGTCTATAGCCATGTGCTGAAGGCAAACAAGCATAATTAATGAAATACCTGATCTGTGGTCAGTATAGTCATTTTCGTTAAGAAGTCTGTCTAGGCATCTTAATGCTGCGGCTCTTTTTGTTGTCTCTGATGCTTGTTGCTCTGCTGTGCTGTTTACAAAGTCAATGTTTTGATCTGCTGTTTCACTTATTAGTGGTATGACTCTTGTTGTTGCATAGTCTGTTATATCTATTGTCTTATCATAGTTTTCTTTAAGTATGCTAGCGCTTTGGGATGCCGACCCATGAATGCTGGAGCTCATAGTGCTTTCTTCTGGGTTTGCTTGTACTGATGAGCTTTGGTTAGTTACTAGCTCTATAATTGATTCGTCTGTCATGGTCTCTGTGATTTGATCTAAGATGTCGTCTTCTATTGTGTTTAATAGTTCAAAATTAATCAGACCACTTGTATATAAATCTTTTATCCTGACGTTTTCTAGTGCATATATTCCTATTGTATTTAGTTGGTTTATATCTGCAAAAGTGATTACTTCGCTCTGGTACATCATGGCTATATGTGTTCGTGTAATTGCTGTATAACCATTCCAGCTAATCGTATATAGTTGCTGTTTGCTAATACTATTGTTCATTATCATTTCAGCCACAGTTAATCTCTCAAGTGCTGCTGCCATAGGAGCTGGAGCAAGTATGATATCATCCCCAGTTAAATCTATTTCTGGATTGTTAATCAAGTACGATACGACCGGGTTTAATAATCTTGACTTTACGCTTTGAGTTACAAATTTTAAGTTGTCAGGGGATATAATGCTTTTGTTAATTAGGCCAACCATTTTATTATCCATTAATAGTTGTATTGTCGTTTCGCTAATACCTACATAGTCATCCCACAAGAAGCTGCCGTTTATTATTTTTTGTGCTAAATTTGTTGTAATCAAAATCACATTTTTTGCAGTACTTAAATTAAAAACATCATCAAAAGTTACTGTATCAGAATCTATTAAGTTATATGCATTGTCAAAGCTAAGACAATTAAGTTGATATGTAGTTATATCCATAGCCTGTTCTAGGGTGATTTTCCCTTTTTTTAGTAGGCCGGTAAGTTTTTCATCTTCAATAAACTCTCTAAAGCTATGAGATGTGTGCTTCAAAAGTTCCAGTGTTATGTTTTGACTATGTTTACTAATAAGTTCATTTATAATTTTCATATAAAATTCACTTTTCAATATGGTTTCGCAGTCACTGCTAATACTGTCTATATTTTGTGTTAAAAAATAATTAATCTCATCTTGCGTAATTTTTGGCATTATGTCACCCATTTTTATTTGTATATTCATGTATATAGCATATTTTTTGGCGTTTTTCTTGTCTAAGCGGCTGATTAAACTTTTTTTATGTTTTTGTTGTTTTAGGCGTCCATTTATCTATATTCAATTATAGATACAACCGTAGGATCATCCTGAGTTCCTTCAGGCATTTCTTCAAACTCAACGTCCATTGGGAAGAGCATGTCTTCTGCTAGATATGAAACTGTTACTGGGCTTGGGGTGCGGCTTTTTTCGCACTTGCCAGCAGTTGAGATGGATTCAAATTGGCTGCTTTTGGCGCGGCTGTAATCATTGCTAATTTCAGATTCACTATCGTCAAGTGTGTTAAATGTCCTTGAGAGCTTTAATGCTTCTATTCTTGAAGCATATTTTTCAAGTGTTTTTGGATTTGGTGATATCATTTTTGCTAGATCTAATAAGGTTTTTGTGTTATCAGTTTTCATTATTTTGATTCCTCGTGTGATTTTATCTTATTTGTTGGGTTTGCATTGTTGTCTAATTTAAGTGGAGGAATATTAAGGTGGTGTTAAGGCTTGTTTTTTTTTGTGTTTTTTTTAGGTAAGGCCCAGTTTTATATTTATTTTAAATCGATTGTTTATGCTGTTGTTTTTTATTTATAGAAAAGCCTAAAATATTGTCTATTGCATGGGTAAATTGTAATAGAAGTATTTCCCTATTTTAATTTTAGGCCTTACTTTTTTATTGCCAGTATTTTAACTGCGTATTTACTGCTGGATATTCCTTTTAAATTTTATAAATCCATTGCAAACATTAGCTCATCATCAGATTCACTTACATCAGATTCACTGTCATCAAATTCACTTACATCAGATTCACTGCCATCAAATTCACTGTCATCAAATTTAGTGCCATGAGATATATTTCCATCAACTTCACTGCTCTTATATTTACTGTCATCAGATTTGTTGCTGCAAAAATCACCCTTGTAAGCTTCGCTGCTAGAAGGCGTTGTCTGATCACTTGTTATGCTAAAAAAATCATTTTGTTTTATAAAATCAGCCATTCTAAGTGCATTATCTATTTTACTGGTATAGAAATCATATGTCTTTGGGTTTGGTGATTCTGATCGTTTTTTTTCAAAGTACTGTATCATTATTTCTATCATTATCTTTCTCCTCTTTTTATAGTTGTTATATAAGTATAACAAACTATTCTTAAGGAAATATTAAGAGAATATTGTTGTTTTTATTGGGTTATTTTGCATTTTATTTTTAAGTAAGCTATGGATCCATGGCAAACATTAAGTCACCATCAGCTTCATCTCTATCGCTATTATCTGTGGCGTCTATTTTTGTACTTTTTGTCTTCTCTTCTTTCTTTGGCTTTTTTTCTGTTTTTGAAGTTATGATGCTGTCATTAAGTATCATTTGTGCTATGGGGGACATTTCGGTAGGAATGCTGTTGCTGCTATTATGTGTTTCATACGATGCAACAAGTTGGCTCACATCTATCTTTTTCTGAGGTGCTATTTCTATTTTTTTAGATGTTGTTTTTTTTAATGGTTCCATGCTTCTTCTTAATTTATAATTTTGTTAGTGCTCTGATGTTGTTAGGTTTATCTTTAGCAAAGAAAGCATGCTATTTAACCAGTACAAAAATGTCAATAATAAATTTGATTTGATTTTATTTAATACTATATTGATAAGAAGTATTGAACATAACTAATTTTACTGTAAAATGAAAAAGACAAAGCTAAAATATAATGCTTTTACAATTATGGTTAAATAATCATTACGTGTATCAAAACTATTGCAGTGTAGTGCCTTATGATTAGTTAGACTTGGTTTTATTTAAATGGGTGAATTAGAAATGGCAAATGATAACAGACAAAAAGCGGTAGAGATGGCATTAAGTCAAATAAAAAAACAGTTTGGAGATGGCTCAGTTATGTTGCTGGGAGACGATGCATCCTCAATAGGATGTGAAGCTATATCCACGGGTTCCTTAAACTTGGATTTGGCTTTAGGTATCGGTGGCTACCCAAAAGGTAGAATTGTAGAAATATATGGCCCTGAGTCTTCAGGTAAAACCACGTTGACGTTGCATGCCATAGCTGAGTGTCAAAAAGCAGGTGGAACTGCGGCTTTTGTTGATGCTGAGCACGCACTTGATACTGTCTACGCAGGGAAGTTGGGCATTGATATTGATAAATTAATTGTGTCTCAACCTGATACGGGTGAGCAGGCTTTAGAAATTACTGATATGCTAGTGCGCTCTGGTGGTGTTGATATACTAGTGGTCGATTCTGTTGCAGCGCTAACACCTAGAGCAGAGATTGAAGGTGATATGGGTGACCAGCATATGGGGCTACAAGCCCGCTTAATGTCTCAGGCGTTACGTAAATTAACTGGAAATATTAAAAAATCAAATACACTAGTTATTTTTATTAACCAGATAAGGATGAAAATTGGGGTTATGTTTGGTAA
>Ga0066609_10000691_pt1 | contig 21374 bp, 16 predicted proteins | sample SaaInlV_DNA_150m_FD_60378 | JGI IMG/M metagenome (GOLD analysis project Ga0066609, IMG submission 60378) | Marine microbial communities from expanding oxygen minimum zones in the Saanich Inlet - SI075_LV_DNA_150m | ecosystem: Environmental > Aquatic > Marine > Unclassified | place: British...
ACCAAGCCTTTCACTGATTAAATCTTTACCATTTGTTAAAACCGAATATGAAATAACATTAACAGAATGTACATGGGCAACAAATTTATGTCGCATTAAAGCATGCATAGTCGTCTCAATAGAAGGGCGCAAACTTTGATAATTTTCTTTAGAAACTTGAGCGGAGGCCAAATCTTCCTCCCCTTGCGTAATTTTGTCTAACACAGTCCGCCTATCTAAAGGTGTAAATATGTCATAATTTTTTGCATCTGACAACCAATAACCTGATGCCTTAACCCATAAAGTGCCATTATCTTTAACTGATGTATTGCCTCCAGCGCCTTGAACCCAATCTAAATTATTTCCTAAAAAAATCGATAACACTCTTAAGTCTTGTTGCAGAAAGTTTTTGTTAGAAATATTGCTCATAATTACAACTTAAATTTTAATAAAATCAAATGCAAAAATCTCGTTATTATCAAAATAACTATGATTTCTAAATATTTTATAATTGCAAGACTGGATGGCAGAATTTATATCACCAACTATTTCGTTAGGACTGCTCCAATCAATATACCTACTATCAAGTAAAAATATTTTTTTGTTACTTGATTTTATTAGTTCATCACATATATTTAACTTAACAACATTATCAGGAATATTTAGCCATCTATTGTAGATCGATATACCATTATTTTTATTATTGATATCACATTTAGTAACTCCATTAAAAGCTGATATATACGATAAATTACTTGTATCAATTTGAGCATATGTCTGTCTTAATGCCTCATCTAATTTCTTATCATTACAATTTCCATATCGGATAGTTGTCCACAATTGAAATTGGGCAACTGAATCAAAATAGTTATCATGGTGAACAAAAATACTTGCATTTTTAACTTTGCTTTTAATTGCCAAAAGGGATTCATCAAACAACCTAATACGATCATTCTTAAACATATATTCTTTGGATGCTGTGACGTTTATAACCACCCCTCCCAACAATAGAAGAAAAAGAGAAGAAGGGAGCAAAGATTGATAGTATTTTAATTCAGAGATTTTAGTAATGACAAATCTGATAATAAAAAAAACCAAAAAAGCGTACAACGGCACACTGTTTCTCCTCATAATTCCCAAGCTTTCCCATTGCCCTAAACCAATTAAATAATCAATTTCTGGATGGATAAAATAATAAAAAAGTTTATAAAAAACAAATATAGCAACTGGAAGTGCAATTATCCAGCCCTCTCTAATCATAACATTAATTAAATTAGATTTATCTTTTGAAAGAACTTCTTGTTTAATAAGCCAATAAAATAGAAAAACTACCAGCAAAGCAATAATAAATATTACAAAGAAATTCCACATGGAAAATAGACTAGCAATCTTGTTAATTAAAATATGCCAATCGTCAATCAAATTTGCCATATTTGGCAATATTTTAAATATCTTTGGCATTGAAAATACAATAAACCAAATACATCCCCAGGTGAAGATATTTAAAATTGATCGGATGCCTTTAATTAATTTCAAGTAATATGCATAATACAAAATATGAAAAGAAAAAAGCACTATCAAGAGAAATATAAAGGTAAGTTTAACATTTATACCAGCCCCAATAATAACTCCAATTGAAGCTATACCTCTATCTGTTCGAAGATATTTATACCACAATGCGCACAATAAAAAAGACAATCCAAATAATAGTATTTCTGAACTGAGATATCTGAACAATACTGAAGTTGATGGATAAATAAAAATAAAAAACCAAATTAAAGAATAAAAAAATATTTTAGTGTTTTTATCATTAACACGCATTATATTAATACTTGCCACTAGTAACAATGCTAAAACACCTAGCTCTGTTACTCTCATAAGAAATATAGTAGATTCAAGTGTCAACTCAAAATATAGTGCTGCTAGCAAAGGAATACTAACAAGATATTGAGTTATTGTTCCAGGGTGGTTAGATTGAAAAGGAACTCCATATTCAACAATATGAAATGCGGAGGCTACATAGTCCGGCTCAGAATCATACGTAACAAATGCAAAATCATACACTGATAGCAATAATATTGGGGCTATATATATAAACGCAGATATAAAAAAATTAAACCAATACCCGGTGATGAAGTTCGTTTGAAATTTATTCATAATTTAAATATACGCTATCCATAACTTACTTGATTAAACTGATTTTATATTTTCTAAAGTTAATCAATGAGTAGGAAAAAAATAAGGTCATTATTGGCTCAATTGGTAGTCTATATTTAACCCCGATAATAGGGCCTGTAACAACTAAAAAGTACCCTACCAAAGTTAATAGAGCAAGGGTTGTTACAGGGGGCAGTGTATTAAATGACTTAAAAACACCTACCAATGACAACAATGTGAACAATACAGATGTAATGGTGCCAATCAACAAAACTAATAGATAGAAAAGATTCTCGCTATTTTTTATATAATTTAATAACTTGGAAAATACACCTACCCCTTCAGTTTCATAAAAGGAGTTATGAGCCATCGAACGAAGAGCGGGAGAGAAAGCCACACTAGGGGATAAAATATTCACTACCGAACCTGAGGCCCACGCTTTAAATACATTTAAAAAACCAAAATCCATCAATATTTTCTTACCTACATCAACTTCATACCTACTAGCTTCAAATGGATTATGCGACAAACTAATCAAGTTATCATGCTGCAATGCTAGCCTCAACCGCTTCTTGGCTAAAATTTGACCCTCTTGATAAGACCCTTGCCCAGAATACTGATAAGTAGCTGGAATAATCCACCAAAGCATAGCACCGCCAGTTTGAGAAACAAACTCTGTCGCCCCATATTTTTGATAATTACGCTGATGAATGCCTCCTAAAAAAATCCCAACAATAACCAAACATAAAACCACTAGTTTAGAAACTTTTAAAATGGAATCCTTTTTCCACACTCTCCAGACTACCAGTCCTATCAACAAGACAGGTATCAGATAATAACTAACTGCACGCACTAAAGCTGATAATGATATAAATAAAAATAATAAAAATAACCATTTTGTATTCTCACTATGTAAATACTTGATAAGTGAAAATAAGAATAGAACAAAGAAAAATAAAAATAACGTATCCGTTAAAATTGATGCGGATAACACTATCATATTTAAATTAAAGGCAGATAAAAATCCGGCAAACCAAAAGCCACTTTCAAAAAGAGATTTTGCCATTAAAGCAATTATTACACAACTAACGCTATCTAAAATAATCTGAATAATGACTACATTCCATAGACTATCATTAGAGGTATTACTAATAATCGATAAAAATAAAGGATATCCGGGAGTTCTTTCCGGAGTAACCCCTAAAAAACCACTCACTAAAAACTCCTGTGCAAGTTGAATATAGAGGGATTGATCCTCTATAACAAGATATTCAATCTCAACAAAAAGAACAACATACCCAATGCGAATTAAAAATGCTATGCAAAAAATCCAAATACTGTTTCTTATATCAGGATTGGACATATGTATATATTTAACAAAAATTGTACAGCTAGCAATCTACTCTTGCCACAACATTGATAGAGCCATTTTTTGGTATATAACCAACCAAGTCAAGCGGCGCATTTGGATACTTAAACTTTTCATTAAGAGAATAAAAGTTGTAACCTGCCAATACCAAAATCTTAATAACTTCCATAAAGTCATTTTCATTATCATATTGCTCAGGGGCAAGCTCCATAATTATTACAGGTTTCATTTCTTTTAAAACATTTTTTGCACCACTAAGAACCCCTAACTCATTACCATCTACATCTAATTTAATTAAATCTAATGATGTAATATTATTATTAAGTAAATAGTTATCCAATGATACTTCCGTTGCACCTGAAATAGTTCTAAGAACCCCTTGGTGTACATTATGTTTTTGATCGACATTTTTACTTGTTAATGGCCAACTAGAATATAAATTATGAATCACCCCCTTATTATTACCATTTGTCAAAATAATTTGATCAGCTTGTACATTTTTACTAAAAATATCATTTATCAATAAATTATTTATTAGCTTTTTGTAAGCATAATTGGTTGGCTCTACCGCATAAACCTTACCTTTATCACCAATTAATTTCGAAATAGGCAATGTATGTGCTCCAATATTAGCACCAATATCAATCACTACGTCACCACTATTAACCAGCCTTTTAATTGCTTTTGAAGTATCTCTTTCAAAGAATCCAAATATAAATATTGAAAAATCTATTCCCTCAGTTAAGTCCAACTCCCAAAATAAAGAGTTTCGTTTAACTCTTACTATTTTAGAGTCTAATACTTTTTCAAAAAAGAACACTAGTGGACGGTTTAGTATTGATGCAAAAAATATTTTTGATTTAGTGGAAAAATTCATAAATTTAATGCTAAATAATTTTCAATTTTTTATATGCAAATAGTACCATTTTCAATAACAATAATCCATGTCTAAAGCGTGAAATTTGAGTTTCTCCATACTCTCTATCTGCATAACGAATCGGCACTTCTATCATTTTTAAATTTAATTTAGAGGCTCCAAATATTAAATCAAAATCTCCAAATGGATCAAACTCACCAAAATACGATCTATTAGCCACTATCCTGTCATAATTTTTCTTGGTTAGTACCTTAGTGCCACACAAAGTGTCTGTTAAACGTTGATTTAATAACCAAGTAAACAATACTGAAAATATTCTATTGGCCCAGAAATTTAAAAAACGCATTGCCTGACCATCCATTGGGTAAACCAATCTTGTTCCATTAATGTACTCACCCTTTCCAGTGGCAATTGCTTTGTAAAACTTTGGTAAATCCTCAGGAGGAACGGTGAGATCAGCGTCTAAAATCATCAAGACATCTCCACGAGCATTATCAAATCCTTTACGTACAGCATCACCCTTTCCCACTCCATCTTGAACAAATACCTTGATATTTTTTTCAGGATATTTTCCCATCACTCGCTGTATCTCTTCTAGAGTACCATCTTGACTATTACCCTCAACATAAATAATTTCTATATCATCACAAAACTGAGGGAGACGTTTTATTGCATTTTCAATATTACCTTTTTCATTTCTGCATGGAATAAGTACCGTAGTAGATAGTTTTTTTATTTCCATATTTTTAATCGACCTGGCAACAACATAATTTCTCAATGCCATGCGCCTAATCACTGGTAATGATCCGAAAACATTATTAACTAAAGGACCTAATCCAAATACACGGCGAGGAATCAATTGCCTCCACTCCCTTTTAATCAACTCAAAATCAGAAAGATTTAAAAAATTAACGGTATCGTCTGTAGAAAGCCAATTCATATCAGGAGATGGCATTTTCAATCTTAGTTTCTCTCCCAGTTTAAGTATTGGCTCCCATCGCCAAGAATGGTAGGCTGCAATGATACGGGTATCGGTAGTGCAAAGACTATGAAGTGTATCAAGCAAGCTTTCAATATCTTCCACATACCCTAAAATATCGGATAAAACAATAAAATCAAATGGTCCGTCAATAGATGATATTAACTCTGAATTTTCGACATCTCCATATATAAAATTAATATTAGGAAAACTATTTTCTGCCACTTCTATCATACTACGACTAAAATCTACTCCCACTCCATAAGAGGCATCAAGTGAATTTAATAATTTTCCCGTTCCGCACCCAAGATCTAATACTCTACTTCCCTCTGGAATAAGAAATTTCATATATTTTTCATCATCTTGATAAAAATAACTATTTTTATCAATCCAAGAGTCTCTTCTTTTAGCTAAAGAATCAAAATGATCTTTTATGTTTTGCTTTCTTAAAATTAAACCCATATATTTATTAATGTAGACTCTAAGTAAAAATAAATCGAATAATAATACCTGAATTAAAACACCGCTGTCAATATCTAATAGTTCAAAAAAATTAATCTATCCATTTTTTCATTTTTTCAACTACATTATCTATTTTGTACATATCTGGAAGTAGGCTATTGCGTGGTATTACTGTATCAAAACTCTTACCAATTTCATTCATTTTACGCTGAAATCCCTGGTCGCTATCCACAACAACAACTGAACCTGTAGCTGCACTATCTGCCAACTCTGCAATACCCCCAGATTCAACCGTAGCTATGACCGGGGTTCCACAAGATAATGCCTCTAATGCCATATTGGACATACCTTCCCAACGAGAAGAAAGAAGAAATGCATCGGCATTTGCAATCAAATTCCATGGGTTATTACAAAAACCAAAAAAAGAAACTCTATCAATAATATCTAAACTATGTACAATCTCCTCTAATTCTGCTCTCATGGGGCCATCTCCTAATATATATAATTTTGATTTATTATTATCGATGTGTGAAAACCATTGTAATAATCTATCAAAACCCTTTTGCCTTACTAAGCGTCCTGCAGCAACAAAACAAATATCATTGCATTTTTTCTCGATAGGAATATTAGCCATTCTTCTTATATATTGCTCATCTATCGGATTTGGAAGAATGGACATTCTAGAGCTAGTGATACTATAATCTGTAACAAACTCATTTTTCATTTTATATGATGAGCATAAAATTCTATCAGCATATCTATATATATATTTATATCCTAAAATCATAAGATATGGATATTTACTATTCGGCAAACTTTTAGAAGGTAGATTAGCCTCTCTAGCCCATATTAAAAATTTCCCCGGTATTAAAAAACTTATAAATATTAAAAATATACTTATATAACCAAAAGTACTAAATATTATTTTTGGCTGTACAGAATAAATTTCTCTAATTATTGGGATAATTGATTTACGCAAGGTCAAAGTATTTAAATTATGAACATGCATTCCTGCTGGAATCATGGTGGACAATGGACCATGTTCATCAAAAACAATTAACTGTACTGGATATTTTTTTTGATATAGACTAATTAATATGTTAAGAGTAGCTCTTTCAGCACCGCCACCAGAAAAATTAGGAATAACAAATAATATCATGAATCTAGCAATACTTTTATCAAGTGTAACTCTTTATTCACCCTTTTATCCCAAGATGTAATAAACTCTTTAGACTGTATTAAAACGTTATGTGATAAGCTGGACCTTAGTTCACTAGAATTAAACAATTCAATAATAGCTTTTGCAATTCCATCTCCTGTCGGAGGATATTTAATACGATAAACAGCTTTACTATCTAGAAGTTTATCTGTTATAAAATCAACAGTGGTATCTGGTTGAGATTCGGGTATAACTATGCAGCTTCCAGAAACCATAGCTTCTAAATTTGCATTAGTTAAATTTGCAAGTCTATTTGGAGAGATGTATATATCGGAAATCTCATGAAAAATAAATATATCACTATGAGAAACTCTAGGTATAAAAGTTACGTATGGATTTTGATCTAATATTTTTTTTATTCTATCGTGCTCACATCCATAACCAATAATAATTGCATGTAATGATTTGTTACACTCTTTGTTTGCCAAGTCAAATCCTTCTATAAACTTATAAATTCCCTTTATTTCTTCTAACTTACCCAAATACAAAACTAAAGTTTTTTCAGTAGGGATGTTATATTTATTACATGTATTTTCTAATTGGTTTTTATTTATTGCCTTATATTCAACTCCATTAATTATTTTATAAACTACAACATCTTTACCAATTGAATGATTTAACCATGGCTCTATACCGCTACCATCCTGGGTACATATAACCATTGAAAATGGAGATGAATAACACCATCTTAAAAATTTACTCATTAAATTATTATTAGTAACAGCACTACGCATTGCTGGATACACTCCCATTATCCTAAATACTACTGGAGTATTTTGCATTCTCGCAATAAAAGCAGCTGTAAAAATATTCGCATGATCTATATAAACCACATCATAATCACCCCTGAATACTTTAAAAAAAATAAATAACAAGTGGAATAACTCTTGAATAATCATTCCTAGCTTTCCAAATCTTGTGCCTATTGAAGATAAAATAGTTATCTTGGTTGACAAACCTGAAATCTTCAACCTTTTGACAAATCCGTAATTCCACCATGACTGAAAATTCTTAGAAGTAATAACAAGATCAAGGTTGTAGGACTGATTAGAATCAAGCTCATCTATGACACGATAAATTGTAGGTACTCCTGTAGGAGACCACATCTTTGATTCTATGGATGTTTCAAAGCCATTAAATAGCCTGCAGATGTATAAAAAATTTATCTTTTTAGACATAGTGACAAGGGTTTATATGAAGTTAAAAAATACGGTCTACTGAAAATATATTTAATTTGTAATTCCTCGAGTATCAATCACTATTTTATTTTCAAATAAACTTTTATCAATAGACATAAACTCTTTATGATCAACTAAAACTATAATTATATCTGACTCACTAATTCCATCTTCTAAACCCGTCAAAATGGCATTGGTATTTTTCAAATTTTTAGGCAATTCTGATATATTTGGCTCAACTATATATAAATTACGTAACTTTGTTAGACTTATTGAGGCAGCAATTTTTAAAGCTGGACTCTCTCGCAAGTCATCAATATCCGACTTAAATGCAATGCCTAGACATGCAATATTAATATTATGTTCATTTTTTTGACATAATTTCTTAGCCTTCTTCACTTGCTCTAATACATATTTTGGCTTACTATCATTTACCAACCTTGCTGTCCGTATTAATTTAGCCTCATCAGGTGATGAATCAACAATAAACCATGGATCTACAGCTATACAATGTCCGCCCACACCGGGCCCAGGTTGTAAAATATTTACGCGAGGGTGATGGTTAGCAAAATTAATTAAATTCCACACATCAACCCCCAAATTATCACTGATTAACGATAACTCATTGGCAAAGGCAATATTTACATCTCTGTATGAATTTTCTACTAATTTGCATAATTCGGCAGTTCGGGCGTCAGTAGTCATGCATTTACCTTTAACAAATATCTTATAAAATTCATATGCTTTTCTTGCGCAGTCATCAGTCATGCCGCCAATTATCCGATCATTTTCTACCAATTCACGAACAATATGTCCAGGTAATACACGTTCTGGGCAATACGCAATATTCACATCTGTATTAACATCATGCTTACCATATTCGGGAAAATTTAGATCGGGGCGCTCTTCTTTTAGTAGTTCCGTAATCTTTTCTGTTGTTCCAACAGGAGAGGTTGATTCTAAAATAATTAAGTTCCCTTTTTTTAATACGGCTGATATCGATCTAACAGCAGATTCAATGTAAGAGGTATCTGGCTTGTATTCATCTTTAAAGGGTGTTGGAACAGCGATAACAAAAACATCAGCATTTTCAGGTTGATTTGTAGCATGAAAATACCCTGTTGTGACAGCTGTTTTCACAAGGTCATCTAACTCGGGCTCAATAATATGCACTTGACCTTGATTAATAATTTGTACAGCACGCTGACTAGTATCCACACCAATTACCTTTATATTACATGATGCCAATACTGCCGCAGTTGGTAGACCTATATATCCTAATCCGATTACAGATACTATCATTAAAGAACCTCTCTAAGTGCTTTACAAATTCTTTTGCTTGCATAACCATCACCATAAGGATTATGTGCTGTAGACATTTTTTTATAATATAAATTATTAGTTAGTAACTTTGATGTTTCTTCTAATATTTTTTTTCTATTTGTTCCAACTAATTTTACCGTTCCTGCATCGATTGCCTCTGGTCGTTCAGTCGTATCTCTCATAACTAATACAGGCTTTCCTAAGCTAGGAGCCTCCTCTTGAATGCCTCCACTATCAGTCAGAATTAGATATGATATATCCATCAATTTGATAAAATAAATGTAATTCATTGGATCGATAAGATGTATATTCTTGACATTGGAAATTATACGACTAACAGGTTCGTACACATTTGGATTAAGATGCACTGGGTATACAATTTCAATATCTGGGTGTAAATTAGAAATATCTAGCAATGCGTGACAAATCTCTTCAAATCCTTCTCCAAAGTTTTCTCGTCGATGTCCAGTTACAAGAACAATACGTGGTAATACTTTTTCGTCATTACTCAAAAAAGGAAGTTTCTCTACTAAACTTGATGTGAAATTTATCAATCTGGCTTTTTTAACTACAGAAAATAATGCATCAATAACAGTGTTTCCTGTTAAAAAAATCTTATTCTGATTAATGTGCTCAATCAACAAATTTTGTCGTGCTTGTTCTGTTGGTACAAAATGGAACTGTGACGTCTTGCTAACAACCTGACGATTAAATTCTTCAGGAAATGGAGAAGTCATATCATAAGTACGTAAACCAGCTTCAATATGTGCAATTGGTATATTTAAATAAAAGGCCGCTATAGATGCAGCCATAGTTGTTGTTGTATCCCCATGTAACAAAATTAAATCAGGATAAAAATCTGAGGTAACATTTTTCACACCATGCAAAACCTTACTTGTAACATCAAATAAATCCTGTCCTGGCTTCATAATATCTAAATCATAATCAGGAATAATTTCAAAAAGTTCTAAAACTTGGTCCAGCATGCTTCTGTGCTGTCCTGTAACACATAATTTAGTATTAAAATCCTTCCTTAACTCTATATACAATGGTGCCATTTTTATAGCTTCAGGTCTTGTTCCAAAGATCATGAGTATTTTTTTCATAAAACTGTAATAGTGTACAAAGAAAGATTTATTATTTTATTCTTGATAATAAAAAATAGGATTGTAAAAGCTTTTTATGATGCTTATAGATATGTATAAGCTTATCCTTCATTGGGGTTTTTTGAAAGAATTTATTATTTTCATATTTTTTGTCAGAATGTTTATTAATTATTTTTTTACCACTAGGCTTTACAATATATTTATAATTTTCAGACTCGATGGGAAATAATTCTACATTATCACTATCAAAATGCTCAATGGCTATAGATAAAGGATTGCCCTTTAATGATAAAAATTGCTTTGATTTCTGTGTAATTTTAGGAATTGAACCTTCTTCAACAATTATAGTGTTATTTTTTATAAAGTTTTCTCTAAACTCAAGCCAAGAGGCAAATTTTGTCAATGTTATTGGTAATACATTTTCATGATCAGAACAAACTTCATGCATTATGGCTTCAAAAATACCATTTTCTCTTCCAAGAACTGCAGGATGTTCATACTTAAAGCATGGTAAATCCACAACCTTCATGCCACTACGAACTGATAATTTATACGCATCTAAAATATCTTTGTCATTATTAAACATCTGTTTATACTTACTATAAACACAAGGATCGGAAGGAATTTCAAAATACTTCCTAATAGTATTGTTCACTATAGGTCGGTAAGGATAGTTCATCTCATCGTATCCAAATGATGATGCATAATTGTAACCAAGATCTTCTATGACTTTAGACACATGAGGGTACCAAAAATACTCTGGAGATATAAAACCTTTTGAATTGATTCCAGATGACTGGAGAATATTCTTTGCTATTAGCATATTCTTTCTAGTATGTTTTTTTGTTGGAAAGTGAATATGATAGTAGTTATGAGAAATTAAGTCTAAACTCGAAAAAGTTGTTAATACATTTTTAATATAACTCTTTGGTCTTTTATAAAAATTAAATGCTATCGTAACTCTATCCGTAAAATCTAAACACTTGTTTAAAGTTTTATTGATTCTTCTATGAACTTCGCCATTACCACGCATCCTCTCTGGATCAACATCAATTCGCAAATTAAAAACATTTGTATAAACAGATGGAAATCTCCATATATAAACAAGAGGTTTACTCAGTTTAACACTAGCATTCTTAATAATAAAATACATGAACCTAAATACTTTGGATTTGTTGAATTTATTTAGAACATCGGCATAACTCCTTCTGATATCTGGGAAAGGTTCAATAAATTGTGCCTTATAATCAGAAGAGTTAATACACATGTTTAATTTTAATCTATAAGTAATAAAATCAATTGATCCTACTTTGCCACACCTTATAACAAACGATTCAGAAGACGGTGTGTATAATTTTTCCGTTTCAAAACTAGACTTATCTAGATAATGATATTTCCAGACAATATCATTAATACCTAAATTTTTAATTAATGTTTCATCAGATAATACCACTACACATCTTGAATCTATTGACATAAGATGTTTAATTAAATTATATTCAGGATCAATAAAGATATCAATATTGTTAAAATTACTCTCATTTTCAGAATATGAAAATCCATACGAAGAAAGCCAAGTTCTCCATGCTAATGAGTGACTAGAAACAAATATTTCCATTAAGAGATAAAATATGAAAGAATTAGCAGTATGTTAGTGTTTATTTTTGTTTTTATCTATACTTAGACCTAAAACTGCCAATAACATCAAAATTGGCTCTAGTGGTACACGAAAACGTGATTGACCAAGATATAAATACATTGCAGTAAACAATAACAATACAGAAAACAATACAATTAAATACAAAATTCCTTCTTTATCCTTTATTATTCTATAAATACCAATAAATGCCATTGTACGCACCACAAATACGAACAACATTGTTATAAATAGTAATACAATATAAGACGTTTCCGCATTATTAAATAATTTTAATATTGAATTAATACCATCAAATTTTTCATTTTGATACGCTACGATTAAAGAGTTACCACTAAAACCAAGATAATTTCTTATATTACTCGCACCACCAGTAAAATACAACGTAGCCCATGAGTAAAGCAGTGCTTTTGTATGTGCCTCTAATGGTTGATTTACAACATGAGAAAGTAATAAATTAAAGGTTAATTTATGACATTTAAAATCTCTAAGTCTATTTACACAGCTTGTATCTTTGCCAGTATCTTGTAGAGATGTTAACAATTGACTGCGTGCTTTATTAACAGCGTCATTATTCGTATAACCACTTCCTTTTTGGAGTAACTGTATATGATTATCAAACAAAAAATATCCTGATGTAGTTGTAAAAAAGTACTCTCCAGTATTTACATAATTGCGTACATACCATGGTGATATAACCAAAAAAGCAACTAGTAAAGGGATAAAAATACTAAAGTACGGTCTATATGCAAACTTGATTTTATTTCTACTTTTAAGTATATTGAATACTTGTATCACAAGTAAAATTATAGGGATCATATATACTAGATATAATCCCGCTGGTCGTGTCAATGCTAGCAATCCTACGGATAATCCTATCGCCATTAAATTACTTGTTGAATTGTTTTTAATATATTTAAAAATATACAACAATACAACAACAAGAAGAAAAGTGAAAAGTGTTTCGCTCTGTATTAGATGTGCTGTTATTAGACTATTTGGATTAAAAACAATCAATGCATGAATCAAAATAGTGCGATTACTATTAAAAAATGGCAATAAAGATCTAGAAATCCACCCTGTTAAATATAATAAACAACACTGAATTATTATAACCATAATATAGAACAGATCTGCTTGTCCAAAAAAATAATAAGGAACTGCTAACAAAATAGAATACAAAGGAACACCAAACGTAAATGGTCTTGCTTCTCCCATCTCTGGAGTCCATTCGGGAGGGTTCATAGCAAACATACCATAATCTACCAAGGATCTAGCTGGTCTAAGATACTGTCCTGCATCTGCCCCTACAGACAAAGGTGCGTCGGTATCAACAGAAAAGACAAATAAAATTATATTTACAGCAACGAATATAAAAAACATAATCCACTCTGACTTTCTACTCATTTGATACCTTTTTAGACTAATCATTAGCATGTGTTTTATGAATATTGCTACAACCAGTTTTATACCACTTATTATTCTTTATCAATAAATCATGTGTTTTATCTGATGAAGCAATACCATTTTCAATCACTATAATACTATCAAATAACTCATGGATAGAAAGATCATGTGTAATTATTATTATTATTTTATTTGTATGTCTCTTGATTTCTTTAATTGATTTAATGAATAAATTTTTACTGACATAATCTAGGGCGCCAGTCGGCTCATCCAATATAAGTAATGGAGCATCAGAAAGCAATGCTCGAGCAAAATCAAGCCTAAAACGCTGGCCACCTGATAGATTTGACCCATTATCATTCAGTATTGTTTTGTATCCATGTTTAAATTCTTTAATAAAATTATGTGCACCTGCTAATTTACTAGCTTGCAATACATTATTGGTTTTTGCTTTGCTCCCATACAAAATATGCTCATCTACTCTTCCGTCAAAGATCTGAGGCTGTTGTGGAACATAAGATAATATATCTGAAATATTATTATGAATCATGCCATTCAAAGGCTTACCATCCAATAAAACGCTGCCATTTGTTGGTACACGATATCCAGATATTATATCTATAAGTGTTGATTTTCCACCTCCAGATGGACCAACAACTGCATTTATCGTAGAATGGGAAAAACTTAGGGAAATGTTAGACAATACAAAAGGTAATTTCTCAGAATATCTATAAAACACACCAGCTATCTCAAGTTTATCAATTTTCAGTAAACTATCTCTACCGCCTATATTAGAATTGATTTTATTATTACTGGCTGATGATTCTTCCATTTCATTTAGAATGTTATCTATGGCCTCAATAGGTCCTTTGGTGCGGTTTATTGTCTGTTTTAAATTTAATATCTTTCTTATTATCGGCACAAGTCTAACCATTATAATCATGAAGACAAATACTGATGATGAATCCATATCTAGATATGTTGTTGAAACATATAGCATTACCAAAGTTGAAAAAATAACCATAGGCTCAAATACAAGCCCTATCTTTTCTTTTAGCAATTGAATATATAAAGTCAGTTTTCTCTGTTTCTCTGTTATTCGATCATACTCTTTAATTTCCGCTTGTGCCGTACCACATAGACGAACTAAGCGTGGAGACCGTAATCGATCAACCAAGAATGATGTGAGCAGTGCATTATGCACTGTATTTTCTCTACCAGCTACTGTTGTTTTTGATATTAAAAATGCTGGATAAATCAGTGCTATAGCAGACATTAAAATAGAATATAGTGTAAGCTCATAAGAGATAAGAAAAAGAACTGCTGCAGAGCCAACAGATGAAATAATTACAACCATTAGTTTTATTGGAGCCAATACACCACCAATTGCATTCCCTAACTCAGAAAAAGTAATATTTACAACATCACTGATCTTAACCCTATCATAATATTCAGAATCAGCATTTAAATAAAAGGCCAAGAAATTATTTCTCATATCTTTTGTCATCTTTCCAAAATAATAAACATTTATATAAGCAATAAGAAAATTCAAGATTTGACTGATAAAATAAAATAAAAAGGATACTAATAATAACGATTCTATGGATTTGTTTAACCCTATATACTCAACAAAATTAATAATATATTTTACAAAATCTATACTGCTATTATTATCAATGTAGTTATCGCCGCTAAATATATATTCAAATATAGGTATAAAAATACCAAGTCCAACCATTTGCATAACAATGCTAAGCAATGATAGAATGAACAACGTTGCAACAATAGTTTTTGACAATCCATAGCGTGAAAGACGCTCAATCCATATCATTTTCATAATAACAATTGTGCCGCCTTTTCAACACCGTCAAAATCTAGTTTGTTTATATTTTTTTCATGATTGATTTGCATATTGCCACTTTTGCAGTAATTACACGCATTCAGCCAAGCATCCTTAATCTCAAAGCCACCACAACCAACTCCCGCATCATCTATTATTTTTGAATTTACTTGCATTTCCAAATTACCTTTTTCAAAAAACGTAAATATCCTAGCGCCGGCACATAATGAGTCTGTGATTGTTCCAATGCCTGGTCGTATTACAGCTGCAAAAATACTATCATACATACTTTTGGTGAATGATGCTGGAACCATCCATTTTGGTGGGTCATTTGGAATTATACAAGGCTCCACATAAACAGTATCAAATGGTATGTCTTTTTCTCTAGCTAACCAATTCACAAATGATTTTGCTTGGTCAATAACATCTCCTCCCATACCACATGCGATTAACACTCTTTTATCTTTTTTAAAACATTTTCTTATGTATTGTTTACTGCTAAAAAGTCCTACATTATAAAGATGAGCATAGTTTGAAAGATATGGTGCAGAAAATAACGTACTGGAAATTATTTTTGGGCGGTGAGATAGCAACATTCTCCTTAGATCGGATTTTTGTTTAATATTAAAATCAACCAATGACTCATGCCAAAAAAATGACCCCATTAACCAAGCATCTGAACGAACTAATAAGATTTCAACCAAATTATCACTTACCACTTGGTCATAACCTGAAAGATTGGGTAAATATTTATACCAAGTAAATGCATCTCCACTCATCCAGTCATCAACTGTAGTGTGTGAGTCAAAATCATATAACTCTGGAAGCTTACCGCCTATGGACCGTGTTAATTTGTTGACTGACTTTAAAGGAGCAAAGAGTGTAGGTATTGCTCCTAATTTTATTAATTCCTGTGATAAGATTATTAATCTTCTAATATGACCTAGGCCGTTAGAACATGCAACTAATGCAATTTTTTTTTGCACAATTTTCATTATTAAAAATGAACCATTATATCCAGATAAGAACTGAAAAGTTTAAATTATTTTTTAACGATATTGTATACGGCAATTTTATTATTAGTATAAACATCATTCAGTATGAGTTCATATCCGCACTTAGATATAGATTCTCTCAAAGGATTTACCACTACAGTGTAATTAGTCTCATCAACATAATCCTTATGAATTAAATATATTTTATTTATATCTATATGTTGCGACAATGATTTACAAATAGGTAATTTGATGGTATTGTTCGGAATGTTCCTTCATTGAATTTATTATGAAATATAACCCATTGTTCCGTAATAAAGCCCATCTATATTTTTTATTTCAGACGCATCTAACTGCTTCCATCCATCAAATATTAGTCTATGTTTTGTAGGTCTGCTGTAAAGCTCAGAACGTATATTTTGAGTATGATTGTTTAATATTAAAACCACATGCGCCTGCTCTATTCCCTCTGAAAAGTTATCTACAGTCTCAAATCCAATAAACTCTAATTCCTTATTTTCAATAACAGCATCCCATCCTATTACTTTTGATACTGTTTTTTTCAAAAGATATAGTAATTCAACTGCAACAGAGCCACGCACATCTGTTGTTTCTGGAACCCCTTTAAAAGCCACACCAATAACCATAACAATCATCTTATCCAATGGAACAGATATTTTTTTAGAAAATCGTTTTAAAACTTTTAGTGGGTAAAGTGCAGCTTGTTCATTTATTTTTCTGCTAGAAAGCCCTAACACAGCATCTTCTCTTGCGCCATCAGATGTGCTACTAAAAAGTATTGGATCTTTCGTCAAACAGTAGCCACCCACACCAGGACTTGGTAAAGGGATTTTATTCCTTGGATACCCTTCATTGGCACCATGAATTAAATCAAAAGCATCTACGTTATAACGATCTGCCAAAAGAGCCAGCTCATTTGCAAAAGCAAATGAAACATCTCTAAAAGTATTGTTTGCAAGTTTAACTAATTCTGATGCCTCTAATGATGCCATATGCACAATAGAAGGGGTGAGTGTAGACCAAAATTCAGATCCATACTTTACACAGCTAGAACTAAAACCTCCTAATACTTGTGGCAAAGACTTTAATTCATGCATAGCATTACCCTCAATTGTTCGCTCAGGTGCAAATGTGACATAAAAATCAGTACCTGCTTTTAGACCACTTTTAAGTTCTAGATATGGTATTACAATTTCACGTGTTGTACCAACTGGAACGGTAGAACGCAATACTACTTGGTCTCCTTTTTTTAGTACACTTGAAATTATTTCTAATACATCATTTAAGGCACTCAAACTAGGCTTTCCATTTGAATCTAGAGGTGTTCCAACAGCAACAATATATACCCCGTGATTTACTCCCCCTATATCTATTGCAAAACTAATTTTTTTATGATGAATATTAATTTTTAGCATATCCATAAGACCTACTTCGTGAACATGTGGCTTACCTTTATTTAATTCTTTAATTAAATCTTTGTCTATATCCAATCCCAATACTTGGTGCCCTTTATTCGCCAAGGACACGGCCAATGTCAGACCAACATAACCCATTCCAAATATTGCAACTTTTTTCACAACTCCGTTTTGACCCTGAAGTGTGTCTAAAAAATTAACAATATCAATTAGCCTTCCATTGTCATCCGATAGTAAAACATGATGGACAGATTCTGAATTATGCATTCCGTTTAATTGAACCATTCTGATAACTTCTTTAGCTACTTTATCCTTGGGTATGTCAGATGATATGATAATTGGATTTTTTGTCATTATTTCAGAAACTGGATTTGAAAAACTGACATTGCTAGCGTATGCACGACGGATATCACCATCAGTAATTACTCCTAAAATAACATTATCTTTATTCAAAATTACAGCCAATCCAGGATGATCTACTTTTCTAGACTTTTTTGCCATCTGGCGAACCACATAATCTATACTATCTGCAGGTGAGGCAATTATAGCTATCTTGTATAAATCTTTAATAATCATAAAGGAACTTCTTCCCAATTATTAATCATCCTAGATCCATTTATAGTGTCACTCCTAGGACTTGCAAATCGTCCACGATAATAATCCCGATTCAATAATTCTTCATTAGTTAATGTCCTATTTTTTTGACCAATTACTATTCTCCAATCTGGATAATCTGTATCCATTTTTGATAATCGATCATCCAAGCTCAATTTAGAAAAATTTGAAAGATCTTGTAATTGTGTTTTATTTATAGAAACCGGCCCATCACGTGTATCACTTGCTGAAAGAAGGGTAAAGTGCCGCTCAATAATATCTGCCCCCAATGCAAGTGCTGCCTTAGACGCCAAAAGGCCAGTGTCAGACACTAACGAATGATCGGAATATCCAACACTAGGTGTTAGTGTACGCAACCAATCCATTCTTGCCATATGCATTTGTTCCAACGGAGTGGGATACAAGGTTACACAATGAAGCATTGAGAAATTGGTGTCTTTCAGTATTTCTGCAGCATGTATAACTTCATCGTCATACGTCGCACCAGTTGAAACAATAATTTCATCAAATTTTTTGGACAACTCCTTAAGCAAAGGAAATGAAGCGCAATCATAACTTGCTACCTTAATTGAATAAAACCCAAGTTCGGCAAGATGATTTACATGTTCACGAACAAAACACGTTGTCATTGGTATTAGACCATTTTCATTACAAATTTGCACGAACTTCCCGGTATTTGATGATGATATTTCAAGACCTTTTAACCGTTTATACTCATCTAAATATGGACGTTTAATAGACTTTACCTCTCCATTTTGTGTTAAACCATCTTCAAATTGAGGTCTAAATGCAATGGTATCTGCAAAAATTGTTTGCATTTTTCCATGAGTTGCTCCAGCTGCAGCTGCAGCTTCTACCATTTTTTTTAATAAGTCAAAATCACCATTATGATTCTGACAAAATTCAGCAATTAATTTAGCCATTTTATTTTTTCCTGTCAATAATATATAAAGCAGAACTACCATTGATTGCTTGTAATGAGTTCGGCTCATGATTTACAACATTTGTCAGCCACTCCATTAGTTTTGGAACCCCTTCTACAGGCAAATCCGCATCCCTTAGTGCATTCTTCAATCTTTTATCCATATCAGATAGCATTAACTCTCCATTTGCCCGCTCATGGTCAAAATAGGTTACTTCGCTTAACTCAAAATCCGTACCAATCAGCCACTCTCTAATATCAAATGGCGATATAAAATGTTTATCGGTAAGTGACATCGGAACATCTAATGCCAATGCTAACGTCATCCACACAATTCCTCTTACATTGATAAAGTATGGGCATGTTAAAACAACCTTTCCATTTTTATTTACCATTTTAAGCATTTCACGTAATACCGCCTTCGGGTCATCCATGTGCTCAAGTGTTCCAAGTGATATAACTACATCAAATAAATTTGAAGTTGATGATATTATATTTTCAAATGAACCCACTTTAAATTTAAGATTTTCTATATTGTGTCTATCATTCGCAATCTTAATGGCATTATCACTATAATCAATTCCGAGCACTAAATTAGCTCCTAATCTTGCAATGCCTGCAGAGGTCTCACCAGTGCCACACCCAACATCAATTACTTTTTTATTAGACCAATCAATAGATTTCCACACTGCCTCATCTGTTTCGCTAATATCTTTTCCATTTACAAAGCGTGAGAAAAATCCCTCCTTCCCTTGTTTGTACACGTCTTCATACTTTTCTTGTAGTTTTTTATTATTCATAATTATCAATCATCTTCTTATGGTAATTTCCTAATATAAATAAATCCGTCTTTTCGACTGATTCAAAAGTCGCACCGCCAATATGTGGGGTGATTAATAAATTATCATGTTTGCACGCATATTCGACTAAAGGATGAAGAGTGCCCTTCATTAGGTGTTCATCCTCTATCACATCTAAAGCTACGGCCGATACATGTTCACTACTCAACCCATCTAGTAGCGCACTTGTCTTAATAATTGCCCCTCTAGAAGTATTAATGATAACTACCCCGTCCTTCATTTGACTTATCTCGTCATCACTTACCAAGTGTTTAGTTTCCTCTGATAGAGGAACATGCAAACTAATAATATCTGCTTCGTTAAACAAATCTAATTGAGTATTCTTAGCTTCTACACCTGCAGGAAATCTGGAAACATAAGGGTCATATGCAATAACCTTCATTCCTAATGCGACTGCCGTTCTGGACACCTTAGAACCAAGTCTGCCACAGCCGATAACACCTAGTGTTTTTCCCGCTACTTCATTGCCACGAAACGGTCCAGTCTCCCAGATTCCACTCTTAACAGCAGAAAAACTTTGTGGGATTTTTCGCATAACTGAGAGCATTAGCCCAATTGATAATTCAGCAGTACCACTTACACCTTTTAAAAAGCGTTTTTTTCCACGTAAATGAAAAACGTTTATGCCGTTTAATTTTGCTGATTTCATGTCTATATGGTCTAAACCTGTTGTGGGCGATATTACAGCCCTAATGTTTGATTCTTTTCCAAAAATATTTGACCCGACCTTAGTATTAAAACGCACTAGAACAACATCAAATTGCGGTGCAATTTTTTCAAATTCGCTTTGAGACATTGTTTTGGCAGTCAACTGTGCAAAATCTCTTGCGTAATCCAAGCCTTTTTGACTAAAACTATCTGGCTCTGGGCAAAGAATCTTTATTTGCATTCTTCCTCATTTAATAATAACTCAGCAATTTTTAAATCAATAGGTGTGTCAATATTTGTCGACTCAGAATCATTCATAACATAACCAAGACACTTATCACCTAT
>Ga0066609_10000715_pt1 | contig 21036 bp, 17 predicted proteins | sample SaaInlV_DNA_150m_FD_60378 | JGI IMG/M metagenome (GOLD analysis project Ga0066609, IMG submission 60378) | Marine microbial communities from expanding oxygen minimum zones in the Saanich Inlet - SI075_LV_DNA_150m | ecosystem: Environmental > Aquatic > Marine > Unclassified | place: British...
GAAATTCTGGTAACCTACCTGATTACGATGAAGTAACTCCAGAATTACTTAGCCGTATAGAAAAACTTAGACCTCAGATAGATAAGGCTTTAACAAAATTACAATCCTATACTTTTTGGGAACATTTTAATATTTTGAAGCAAAATGTACTGTATCAGTTAAATGGAGGCTTGGTAGGAGGTCTTATGGCTTTTGCTTTATCTCGAGATGTAGATTTAAATGATCCAAAGGTATTAGATGCTATAGATGTTTATTCTGCTGGACTCGATTCACAAGTGTTACTAGATATGATTAAGTCTAAAGATATACGTGAGGCTATGACCCATTTAAGTGCCCATGAACGTAAAGGACAGTCTACTTTGATATATAGCACTGAATGTTCAGTTGAGATTGGATATAAAGAACGTCGCCAAATTAAAAATACTATAGATTCTTACTTAGAACATCTTTTAATGTGGGGACCCACAGTTGAAAATTTCAGCTCAGATGAAACTATTTTACGTAGATTATTTAATGGGGTAGCTACGGTATCATTATCTTCTGTATCAGCCCATGGGTTACAGAATGTATTTCCATTTGCCTCTTATATGCACGACCTATTTCATTATGAAAATTGTCATGAAGATGTGGTAGGTTCTCTTGCACAGTTTACTTTTGAAAAGGTATTACAAGACATTCCGAGAGGAAAAGAAATTAAACTTCTTATTAAAGAGCATTCAAAGGAAGCGATTAGACTCTTTGATGTTTTATTTAAAGAGCTCTCTGAATTTCATGAATTAGCAGTTGCAGCCAATGACCGCCGGACACTAGCAGGACTTTTTTATATTTTTCATGAAGGTAATATTGGTGGTATGCAGGCAGCAGATTGGAATCATTATAATAATTTACCAGAGCTATTGAATAGGTTGGTTTCTAGAAGTAAGTTCATTAAAACTGTGGATGGAATAGATAATGGAGTTGATTCAGTCGCTTGGAATAGCTGCTTAGACCCATTTATTACTAATCCACAAACAGGAGAAATACAAGCTAGAGATGAGGAATTGATACAAGTAGCTAAGAGTAAAATTGAAGAATTTAAAAAGGTTGTAGAAGCAAGAAAGCAACATCACGAAATCCAGACTAAGTCTTCTTTAAAGGCGCTGGAGAAAGCTGAGAAACAGGTGTCATTAGTATCTATCGAGCTAAAGAGAACTAAACGATTTGTTAAAGCAATAGTTCATAAAACTTTTTCTTTTGAGTCTGAGCACATATCTCTTTGCACAACGTTGTATCATAAAAGACGGAATGCTTGGGATCTTTTTTGGATTTTGGGACAAAGCGCTGGCACAGGAATGCCTAAGCCAGACACATTAACTAATAGCGTTGAAACAATGGCATACCTTAAAGAGCTATATGAAGTAAAATTAACACATGCCTTAAAACACACAGTTGCAGCTAGCCATCATCGATATCAAATTGCTCCAAGAAATAGATTGCGAATACAAGGGCCATTACCTATTCAAAATGGCTTTCAAACATTTCAAGGGGCATATCAAAGGGCTAAAGATAGAGAAAAAGAAGAATTAGGTTATGGCAATGGTGCAATAGTTGTATATAACCATTGCACGCCTCGCAATTTCGGCATATAAATCCATTCGTAAATTCTGCAGACGGCATCCATTCAGATGTTTTTTAGAAACATGGCATCTGAATTGATGCAATTATTATTACTATTGAATCTTAAACTAATCCTGAGATAGACCTTGTCCTTCCAGTAAGTATGTATAGATAATGTAAGACCATAAAGTGTAATGTTAACTCCATATTTCAATTAATATTGGAGTTATTATTAGCTTACCTTTAACACTAAAGTCTTTAAGTATAGAGCTTGATGAGTGGCGTAAAAATCGAACTAAACAAGGTCGCCTACCTGATAATATATGTACTAAGGCTGTAAAGTTGTTAGAAAATCATTCGATGACTGAAGTTAGCCGTGAGTTACGTATTAGTCATGAGTAAATTCGCAATAAGCTAAATCACCAAGATGTCCTTAGCTTTGTGTCTTTAACTCTTTTTCTTGAGATGAAAACCCCATTAATTAGACATGAGAAAATTGATATCACTTTAGGTGAGCATATTTAACTAAAAAGACGTAACATCAAAGGCCATAACATATGATACTGACTACTATCTTAATGGGGAGACCAATGTAGGTGTCAATATGATATAATTTGAGGTCGATTGTTAAAAGTTAAAATCAGCTTTATACGTAGTGTTGAGAAGGTCCGATGAAGAAGTTAAATATAGAAATAACTCCTAAAGAATTATGCAGGATAAATAGAGATTCTTATGAGCTGATTGATGTAAGGGAGATAAGAGAGAAGTCTATTGCAGATATTGGAGGAAGATTAATCCCGGTCAACACTCTGCCATCTATTGCCAATGATGAATTTTTAAAGAAGAGTAGATTGATTTTATACTGTCATCATGGCATTAGAAGTCTTCATGGGGTTCAATATTTACACTCAATGGGTTTTGCTAGAGTTCAGTCACTACAAGGAGGTATAAATTTGTGGTCCAAAGATATTGATAGTACAATTCCTTCATATTAATGTGCCCTTCCAGGTGTCATGTATAGAAACAGGTTCTGTCAAAGTGCAAAGGTTGGCACTCTCCTCTCCATGAATGAAGAGGAGAGTGTCAATTGCCTTGGTTGATGCAAACAACTTTTACGTATCTTGTGAGAGGCTATTTGATTTTGTCGCATCTTCGCATAAAATGTTATAATGCTTAACTAACTATTCATATAACAAGGATATAATATGATCAGTTTTAGAGGTAAGAAATTATCGCATGAAAAAATAATCACCTGGGCTAAAGAATTTATAAATCCCAACACATTTGAATCAGAGTTAATTGTAGAAACGCCATGGTCTAGTGTTATCAAAATCAATGCTGGAAATGAGCATGTCTACCTTAAGCAAACACCTAAAGATTTATTTTTAGAAGCTGAAATTATAAAGTTACTGCGCGACAAATGTGATATTAAAACTATTCCGAGCATCATTGCTGATAACAAACAAGAACATTGTTTCTTAATGACAAAGTGTGGAGATATAAGTCTTAGAGATCATTTTGATGGTAAGTTGCAGCTTGATATATTCAAGCAAGCAATTATCAGCTATAAAAAACTTCAACACTCAACAACCAAGTGCATAGATGAATTGCTTGCTATAGGCGTGCCGGACTGGAAATTAGATAAATTCTCTGCTCTTTATAATGAATTAATTGGCAATACGGAATACTTGAATGACAATAATGTCACCATAGAGCAACAAAAACAACTGCATCAGTACAAAGGTAGAGTGAAAAACCTTTGCAATGAACTCAGTAATTTTGGAATTATAGAAACATTAAATCACTCAGATTTCCATGATAATAATCTTCTGTATGATAAAACTAGTAAAGCAACTGCGATTATAGATTTAGGTGAAACGGCAATTAATCACCCGTTGTTTTCATTATATGCCGGCATAGAAGCTGCAAAGAATCGATATAAATTAGCAGAAGATTCTTCTGAGTATAAATCATTGCAGCAGTGTGCATTCGATGGTTTCTTAGATAACCGAGAACAGTTAAACAGGGCTATGAGAATAATTAATTTATTGTTGCCTGTATATCTTTTGTTTACTCAAAAAAGATTTCTTGATGCGATCCATCTGCCTTTTGATGCCAATAATCCTTTAAGTGTTAAGCAGCATGAAAGAATAACCAAAGGTTTTATATGGTTTATTGAAAACATGGAAGCTGCCAATGCAAAATGAAGAGTTAAAAAATCAGATAAATAAATGGGCATTGGAGCAGCTTACATCTCTGGGGTGTTCTGTAACTGAAATGATGTAGAAAAAATTCTTGATACACCATGGTCTTATCTGGCGCGATATAAATTTGTGGTCCAAAGATATTGATAGTACAATTCCTTTATATTAATTGATGTACTGTATTGCTATTTCTCAATATTGTTTATAGCTTTAGTATATTAAATGATTGAAGAAATAATAGTGACTTAAACGATCTTCCATACGAGTACTTTTGTCCCAAAAACGTTTTTCCAACCTTTAGAGATAATATGTTTAACTTTCTTTTCTCAGTGCCCGGATTAACCATAATTTTATTATTATCTTTTTTTGTGATAGTAATGATAAGGCATATACTATTTAATCGTATAATTCACATATTATTTTATTATACTTTTCTATTTATTTTTATATTTATGATTGGGGCTGTGGGCGGTGGCGGTGTGATAAACCACGCCTATGATAGGCTAGATGAATTTTGTAAACTTGAGGAAAACAACCAATTAATAGATGCTAAAAATAATCCCAGCAACTATAGCAGCATGCTGCAGATTGATTTAGAGCAATTCAAAAATTCAAATGAATTTAAAGCGTATATTCATGAGGAATATGAGCCTAATACAGACAAAGCAGAAGCTATATCAATTGGGTTGCTCTTTGCGATTCTGGCTGAAATAGCATTACTATTTTCTGTGTCTATGAAATTTGCAACACAACGGTTGTGGAGAGTTGTGTGTCCTTACAACAAGAAAACATAGAAACGGGAAGGACACGTTACACTTTATGGTCTTACATTATAAATACACGCTTACTGGAAGGGCACGGTACAACACTCTCGATATCCTGTTGATTTAACTTATCGCGGATTTGCTCATGACTAATATGTAATTTGCGACTAACATGAGCCATAGAATGATTTTCTAACAACTTTAAAGTCTTAGTCCATATATTATCAGGCAGGCGACCTTGTTTAGTTATATTTTCACGCCATTCATCAAGCTCAATACTTAAGGACTGTAGTGTTGGTTGGCTCATAATAACTCCAATATTAATTAAAACATGGAGTTAACGTTACACTTTTCTTATCTATACACGCTTACTGGAAAGAGACGATTAACTATGACTTATGTTACATTGAGGGATAGGTTTAAATCCTAATAAATCTCAATCTTTGCTCTGATCATGATAAACCAAACTTAAACTAAAGGCCCATGGATTGTCATATATTGCTAATACATTGCGATACTAGAAGTTTATATTCTAGTATCGCAGGTGTGTTCAATATATTTATTTCTAAGCTATTCGGCCATGACAGTGCTTATACTTCTTACCAGATTTACATGGACAAGCCTCATTTCTGCCAACTTTTGCTTGCTCACGTGTATAGGTTTGGACTGTATTTTTTTCATCTGATTGTTCTGACAGTTGTTTCTGCTCAGAATCATTCTGAGCTTCATCATGATGAAACTCAAGTTCAACCTTCTCTTTTTCACGCATCCTTTCTTCAAGGCCACCAACATCCTCTTCTTCACGTAGAGTTATTTTATTTAATATTGCAATAACTTCCCGTTTAATGTTTTCCAACATATCAGTAAACAATAGGAATGACTCTCTCTTAAATTCTTGTTTTGGATCTTTTTGTGCATATCCTCGCAGATATATACTTTGCCTTAAATGGTCCATGGTAGCCAAATGCTCTTTCCAAAAGTTATCTATTACTTTTAACATAATAACTTTTTCCATTTGCCTCATGTTTTCAGGGCCGATCATGTTTTCTTTCTCAAGATACAAGTTAGCAAAAATCTCAACTATTTTCTCTGTTATTACATCTTCCGTAATATTAGGATCTTTTTTCAGCCAACTCGTAATATCTATTTTATCTCCATATAGAACTTCCAAATCTGTCATTAACGCAGGAATATTCCAGCGTTCTTCAATACTATTTGGTGGGATATGTTCAGATACAGTCGACGCACAATATCAGAGCGCATACTTTTTATAGTTGTCATTATATCACCAACATCCATCAACTCATTACGTTGTTGATAAATTACTTGACGTTGCTCATTAGCTACATTATCTAAGTCTAATAGCTGTTTGCGAATATCAAAATTATGCCCTTCAACTTTTCTTTGTGCATTTTCTACCGCTTTTGAGATCCAATTATGTGTTATGGCTTCACCGCGCTCTGTTGACAATTTACCTAGCACGCCTGCAATACTTTCTGATACAAAAATACGCATTAAATTATCTTCTAGTGATAGATAAAATTGTGAACTACCTGGATCACCTTGACGACCAGAACGACCACGTAACTGATTATCAATACGCCTGGATTCATGCCTTTCCGTACCAATAATTCTCAAACCTCCAGCATTAAGTACTTGTTGGTGCAACTCCTGCCAGTTAGCTGTTAATTGTTCTTTTTCATTATCATCTTTACCATCAAGCATGGCACTAATATTACCGCCAAGCACAATATCTGTACCTCTACCAGCCATATTTGTAGCTATAGTCACATTCCCTGGATGCCCTGCATTGGCAATAATGCTAGCTTCTCTATTATGATGTTTTGCATTTAATATATTATGCTTTATATTTTTTTCATTTAGAAAATTAGATAATTTTTCTGAATTATCAATTGAAATTGTTCCAACCAATACTGGTTGTCCTCTAGTTACACAATCTTCAATATCTGCAATAATCGCTTCATATTTTTCTTCCGTTGTCAGATAGATTAAATCTGCCATATCAGAACGCTTGTTTGGCTTGTTGGTTGGCACAACAACCACTTCTAAATTATAAATTTGCTGTAACTCAAATGCTTCAGTGTCTGCCGTTCCCGTCATCCCTGAAAGCTTGTCATATAATCTAAAATAATTCTGGAAGGTGATAGATGCCAAAGTTTGATTCTCTTGCTTTATCGGAACCCCTTCTTTAGCTTCAACTGCTTGATGTATTCCATCAGACCAACGGCGACCATCCATAGTTCTACCAGTATGTTCATCGACGATAAGAACCTCACCATCTTTAACTAAGTAGTCAACATTAGCTTTAAATACTGCATGTGCTTTTAAACAAGCATGAATGTGATGCATTAACTCTATGTTTCCACCATCATATAGTGATTCACCATCGGTTAAAACATTATTATCTAAACACCATTTTTCAACAGTTTGATGTCCATCTTCAGTTAAGAAAACTTGTTTTTGTTTCTCATCTACTGCGTAATCCCCAGGACCATCTTCTTCTTCCTGTTTGCTTAATGTTAACATTACATTATTTATAGTTTTGTATAACTCTGAGCTATCATTGTCTGCACCAGATATAATTAGTGGTGTTCTCGCTTCATCGATTAATATTGAGTCAACCTCATCTACTATCGCAAAACTTAATTTTTTCTGCATTCTAAATTCTGGCCTATAAGCCATGTTATCGCGCAAATAGTCGAAACCAAATTCATTATTAGTTCCATAGACGACGCCACAAGAATATGCTTCTTGTTTAGCCTCTGATTCCATATTTCCAATAACTACACCTACTTTCATGCCTAACATTTCATAAATTGGCATCATCCAATTTGCATCTCGTTGAGCAAGATAATCATTCACAGTAACTACATGAACGCTATTTCCAGATAGACTATTTAAAAATACTGGTAATGTTGCAATTAAAGTCTTACCTTCACCTGTACGCATCTCAGTTACTTTGCCTTCATGAAGAACCATTCCTCCAACTAGCTGTACATCAAAATGCCGCATGCTCAGTGTTCTTTTTGCTACTTCTCTAGTTAAAGCAAACGCTTCAGGTAAAATACTATCTAGACTTTCGCCTTTATTTTGTACTCTATTTTTAAATTCATTTATTTTTTCAGGTATTTCATCTGCTGATAATGCGCTCATATTTGCTTCTAACGCATTTATTGCTTCTACGATTTTAAAATGCCCTCGCAAGACTCTATCATTTCTACTTCCAATAACTTTTTTAATTAAAGTTGCAATTGCCATTTTGTGTTATCCTAATAATATGAGACGAAGACGAAATCCAGAAAATATTTTCCAGGCAGCCAGCACCTCTTTTGAGTTAATTCAAATCACCTCAAAAGTTAACGAACTTAAAAAACTAAATACCCTAATCCAATCAATTATTCCTGAAGAGTTAAAGGGTCATTGTACTGTTGCCAATATACATATAAAAACAGGCACGCTTATTCTATCAACTAGCTCTCCGATTTGGAAACATAAAGCTCGATTTATGTTGGAAAGCATTCTGATAAAGCTACGAAATCATAAAGAATATGTATTCATTAAAGATATAACTATCATTGTTGCCCAAGATCTTGGCCCTAATTTTGCTCATAAAAGTAAGGTCGACAATCGTTTACCAAAACCAACAGAGCAAACCATCAATCAAATAGCTGAGACTTCCAAGTCAATAAAATCTGAAAGGCTAGCAAAAGCACTAGATAGTCTGGCAAAAAAGTGGATGTCTATGCAAACGCGCTAGTCATTGCGCTCACCGGCTGCTTAAACGCTTCAGGAACTTCATCCATGCTACTACCACTAAAGCTCACTAGCTCCCATGCGCTCTTATCTTTTAATAATTTCCTAAGAAGCTCATTATTAAGAGCATGGCCTGATTTATAACCACTAAAGGCCCCAATCAAACTTTTACCCAACAGATAAAGATCTCCAACTGCATCTAAAATTTTATGCTTTACAAACTCATCATCATAACGAAGGCCATCTTCATTCAAGACACGATAATCATCTAGTACTACAGCATTATTAAAACTACCGCCTAGAGCCAGATTATTTTCTCTTAACCATTCATAATCAGACATAAACCCAAAGGTACGTGCCCTAGCTACCTCTTTAACATAAGAGGCTGAAGCAAAATCTAATGTCACAGCTTGCGATGATTTTTTTAATATAGGATGCTTGAAATCTAACTCTAAAGAAACTTTAAACCCATCGTGTGGCTCTAGTTGAGCCCACTTATCATCATCCTCTACACGGATAGGTTTTTTAATTCTAATGAATGATTTTAGTGCATTCTGTTCTTTAAGCCCTGCTGATTGTATCAAAAAAACAAATGGACCAGCGCTACCATCCATAATCGGGACTTCTGATGCTGACACCTCTACGAAAGCATTATCAACACCCAGGCCAGCAAAGGCTGATAATAGATGCTCTACAGTTGTCACTTTCTGACCTTCACAGGACAGTGTAGTACAAAGTGTAGTTTCAGTGACATTCGATGCCATAGCCTTAATTAGGACTGGTGATTCCATATCAGTCCTCTTAAATACTATGCCCGTGTTCTCTGGGGCAGGATTCAGGCTTAGATAAACCTTCTCTCCCGTATGTAAACCAACCCCCATAGCACTTATACTATGTCGTAAAGTCTTTTGTTTTATACCGCTCAATTCTTCCACATTAACTACTCAAATATTAACAAGTCACAAAACCAACATTAGTCAGCCTGACGCCTAAGAAATGCTGGTATATCCAGATAGTCCATATTCTGCTCATTTTGCGAGCTAGTTTCAAGCTTATTGTTACGATAATTCTTATTAGACATAACTTGTTTATCAAATTTACTAGTTTTTGTGGTTGTGGTGGTACTTTTATCCTCTTTGTTGGATATCTTACCAAGACCAGTGGCAACCAAAGTAACCCTAAGTTCATCACTCATGTCAGGATCAATAACAGTACCTACGATTACTACAGCGTCATCAGAAGTAAAGCCTTTAACTGCATCCCCAACTTCTTCAAATTCAGATATTGACATATCCATACCAGCTGTAATGTTAACAAGCACCCCTCGGGCACCGGCTAAATTAACATTATCTAGCAGCGGACTAGAAATAGCTGCCTCTGCAGCACTCTTAGCCCTATTTTCGCCTCGAGCTGTACCACTGCCCATCATAGCAAGTCCCATCTCAGACATAATTGTTTTAACATCTGCAAAATCGACATTTATAAGTCCAGGTCGAGTAATCAACTCAGCAACACCTTGTACTGCACCTGACAGCACGTCATTAGCAGCCTTAAAAGCATCTAACAAAGAGACTCCTTTGCCTAATACTGTCAATAACTTCTCATTTGGAATGGTTATTAACGAATCAACCATTTGGCCAAGGTTATTAATACCCTCTTCTGCAACTTTTAAGCGCCTCTTTCCTTCAAAAGGAAATGGTTTAGTTACAACAGCAACGGTTAATATACCTAGCTCTTTTGCAACCTCAGCAACAATTGGAGCTGCTCCAGTCCCAGTTCCACCGCCCATACCTGCAGTAATGAAGACCATATCAGCACCATCAAGAACGTCTTTGATCTTATCTCGATCTTCAAGAGCACTCTGTTTGCCAATTTCTGGATTAGCGCCAGCACCTAAACCTTTAGTTACATTAACACCCAACTGTAAGACAACTGGTGCTTGTGTAGTTTTTAAAGCTTGAGAATCAGTGTTAGCACAAATAAACTCCACACCCTCTATGTTGCCTGATACCATATGATTAATGGCATTACCACCACCACCGCCTACCCCAATAACTTTAATTACTGCGTTATCAGGACACTCATCTAAAATTTCAAACATAAGAAAAGCCCTTATTTGTTACATATTCCCTTGAAGCCAGCACTTAATTTTATGCCAAACACTTTGAACATTAGCTCTTTCACTAAAGCTAGTATTACGTTGCGAACCACGTTTATTAGCCACACAATACTTTAGTAAACCTACCCCAGTTGCAAACCTAGGATCTTCAATCACGTCAGTCAACCCAACAACTCCCATAGGCAATGCAACCCTAACTGGAGTTTGAAAAATACTCTCTGCAAGCTCCACTATACCTTTCATTTTAGCAGTACCGCCAACTAAAGCTACACCTGTACCAAAGCTACCTTCCAAACCAATTTTCCTTAGTTCATCACGAACTAGTATAAATAGCTCCTCAATCCTAGGCTCAACTACTTTAGCTATCTCGTTACTACTTATGCTCTGAAGTCTATTTTCTCCCATATTAGGGATATCAACCATTTCTTCAAGACCCATATCTGCCATAGCATAAGCATGTTTGATCTTAATTGATTCTGCATGCTCAGTCGAGGTTCTTAGTGCAACAGCTAAATCATGAGTTACTTGATTTCCGCCGATTGGCAACACGGCTGTATGCTGTAGTGCATTATCAAAATATACAGCAACATCTGTAGTTCCACCCCCAATATCAATCATACAAACCCCAAGATGTTTTTCATCCTCGGTTAAAACTGCGGCACTTGAGGCCAATTGTTGAAGAATAATATCATCAACTTCTAAATCACAGCGACGAATACAGTTTATGATATTTTGCGCCACACTAACTGAGCCAGTAATAACATGAATATCAGTCTCTAGGCGTATACCAGACATTCCAATAGGATCCTTTATACCACTTTGCCCATCAATCACGTAATTTCTTGGAATAATATGGATTATTTTTTGATCTGCAGGGATAGAAACTGCTTTAGCCGCTTCAACAGAACGCTCAACATCTGCTTTTTCTACTTGCCTATCTTTAATTGCAACAATGCCATGAGAATTAAAACTTCTTATATGGGCACCGGATATTCCAGTATACACAGAATGAATATGGCAACCAGCCATTAACTCAGCCTCATCAACTGCTTTTTGCACGGCTTTGACAGTTGCTTCAATATTTACAACTACACCTTTTCTAAGCCCTGTTGAGTTATGTTTACCTATACCTATAACCTCAACAATACCATCTGGTAAGACTTCAGCAACAACAGCTAAAACCTTAGATGTACCTATATCCAAAGCAACAATCAAATTACTTTCTTGCTTTTTGGGCATCAGCCCGCCTCCTCAAGGTTCATAGCAACGCTATTACTAATTATTGGTAGTTTTCCAACCAATCGCAACCCCATTTGTATAACGTAGATCCACGTAATCAAAATTATCAGATAAAGATTCTAACTTCCTCTGGTATGCTAATACAAATCTTGTTAGCCTTACCATGATTTCATTATGTCCAAGAATGAGCTCAAATCCTCTATCTAAAGTTAACTTCCAACCATCTACTGCCGTATGGCTAAGCTTTTCTATTCCTAAACCTACCGGACCTATCTTTGATAATATATCAAAATAGTAAATAAAAGCATCATCTAAATACGAATTTTCCACTTCGAAAATTGGTAACTTAATAGTTACCTGCGGCCTTGAGTTTATTACCTTGCCTTCTGTAGTAACTAAGCGACTTTGGTTTAAATAGGCTAAAGGTATTTCTTCTTGAAATTTTATCTCTAAAGTATCTGGCCAGTTTCTAGATATCTCTACTTCTTTTACCCACTCATTTGTTAGTAGTTTTTTATGCAGATCAGATAGGTCAGTGAAAAGAAAACTTTTGCCTAAGTAATTTGCAAGTTGAGGCTCTAACTCCGAAATGTCAACATAGTTTAATTTATTTTTAAAAGTTACGTTACTTATTAACCACTGCTGTTTTGCAAAAAAAATACCTGAGTACAGTGCTGCTGAACCAACAAGTAATCCAGCTACTACTAAAATAATAGTTAATCTATATTTTTTTGCATCCTGCATCAATCAGTACTCTAGTTGTCGTTCTAACCTTACTTTTTTAGTTACACCAGGAATATTAGAACATTCAATAATTTTACAAATTAATTCAAAAAAACTAATTCCCTCAGTTTTTGCTGCTGTAGGCACCAAACTATGACTAGTTAGTCCAGGTATTGTATTTAATTCTAGTATATATATTTCACCTGTAGTACTTACCATATAATCAACACGTCCCCATCCATTCAAACCTAGGGCATCAAAAGCTCTACGTGCGATACTGGCTAGCTCGCCTTCAAACTCTAAATTATCACTGCCAGGACAAATAAATTGAGTGGCATCTGAAATATATTTTGCATCAAAAGTATTAAATTCATCTTTTGGAATAATATTTATTGAAGATAGCACCTTATCTCCAACCACACCGCTTGTATATTCTGGTCCATCAATCCATGGCTCAATAAGAACATCTCCATATTTTACCACTTGTTCATATTGCTCCATCAATTGAACTTTAGAGTTTATTTTGAAGACACCAAAGCTAGACCCTTGAGAATTAGGTTTTAGTGCTAAAGGAAAATCACTAGGTATAAAATTATGCTCAATTGCATAGCTCGGTAATACTGGTAATCCATGAGCTCTTAGGACAATCTTACTCTTCTCCTTATCCATGGCTAATGCTGAGGCACTTACACCACTACCAGTATAAGGTAAACCTAAACATTCAAGTAATCCTTGAATAGTTCCGTCTTCACCAAAACCACCATGCAAAGCTACAAATACACAACTAAATTTACCGCTTTGCAATAATTTTATATAGTCATCTTGTGCTACATCTATTAACGTCGCCTGAATATCGTTTTCAATTAGTGCTTGATAAGTAGCTTGTCCTGAGGTCAACGATACTTCTCGTTCAGTTATTCCACCGCCATAAAGCACTGCAATATGATTAAATAAGTTCACTTAAGCTACTCCTAGTATTTTCACTTCTGGTTGCAATAGTATTCCATGGTCATACCAAACTGTATTTTGCACATGAACTATTAAAGTCTCGATATCTTGAGCACATGCCATACGTTCAGCCACTATAAAGTTAGCATGCTTACAAGAGACGCTGGCCCCTCCAACTCTTACACCTTTAAGTTTAGAGCTTTCTATCAATTGTGCTGCATAACCATTTTCAGGGTTCTTAAAAACTGAACCACAACTGGGTAACCCAATAGGTTGGCTTTGATTACGTTTATGTAGAAGCTCTTTTAGCCTGCCAACCACAAATGCTTCTTTTTTGGACAGCTTTATTGTTCCATTTAGAAAAACAAAATTTTTCAAATTAATTTTAACTTCACGATAACTAATAGTGAAATCATGTGGATTAAGACTTAAAATATCCCCTGAACGCGAAAGAACTTGTACTTGACTAACGAAACTCCAAGTCTCACTTCCAAAAGCTCCTGCATTCATCGCTAAAGCCCCCCCCATTGTACCAGGGATCCCAGCAAAAAATTCAGCCTGAGCTAACTTATACTTTGATGCAAACTTGGCTATTTTAGCACAGCTAACTCCAGCTCCAATTTCAAGCCAAATATAAGTATCATTTTCTTCAATAACTCTAATCTCATCATCAAAACGATGCATATGAATTACCGTACCCGGGATACCACCATCGCGAACTAAAATATTACTTCCTAATCCCAACCATAATACTTGTTCATTATCTGATATGTTTTTTAAAGTTTTTATGATTTGTTCAACGTTATCGGGTTTGAGATAATGTTTTGCACATCCACCAACCTTCCAAGTGTTTAGATTGGCAAGAGAGATATTAGCTAACATTTCTAACTTATTATCTAGCATATGGTTCCTATATTATCTTTAAACCTTCAGCAATAATGCCTAACAAGCCACCAAAAATTCCACCCCAAACTACTAACCAACCTAAATGTGCTCTTATCATCTCTTGAATTATTTCTTTTACCATTTGAGGTGTCAGCTCATCTAAACGCAACTTAACAACCGAATGTATCTGCGCTCTTATTCGTTGAAGATAATCATCGCTCTTCTCATCGCCATCCAAGGACATATTTTTAACAATACTTGAAAACTCTTTCTCTAATTTTGGTACGATAGATGGTTTTAATGAATTCAACATATCATCGCCACCGACCATTCCCAACATTCCTCCCATTGGAGATTCTTTCACTCCCTGGGTTAAAGCACCAAATACTGCATCATAGTCAATCTTGGGACCAATTATTTTCCAGAGCTTATCTCCACTTAATTCATCACTTTTCAGATAACGTCCCAAAGTATCATTAGTGAAAAATTGCCCCATTACTAATTTTTCTATTCCAATTTTGAACGATCCAAATTGTGTTGGAATGATCCCAGAACCATACAAATATGGTATTTTTTCAAATAACATATAAATCGCTAGCCAATTAGTAGCAGCCCCTGCAAGAGCAAAAACACTTGCTGATGCTACAAATTGCTTGTAAATACTTTGAGGCATATAATAACTAATAATCACCAGGATCAAAGCAGAAGTATTTGTAATAAAATTTTTCCTTTCAATTATCATTTTAACCCTCAGTAATAACTATTTGTGGCTTTGCTAATACTTTTTGCAAGTGATTAGAGATTTTACTTATGTCACCCGCACCCTGAGTTATCAATAAGTCGTTGTTCATACAAACATTAGTCAAAATTCCAGGTATTTCTTCCATACTTTGAACAAAAATAGGATCTACCTTTCCACGTTGCCTTATTGCCGCACAAAGAGTTTTTGAATCATACCCAGAGATTGCTTCTTCTCCAGCGGAATAAACATTCAACATTATTAATTCATCAACGACAGATAAAACATTGGCAAAATCTTCAAATAATTGTTTAGTTCTGGTATATCTGTGCGGTTGAAAAATCATCACCACCCGCTTATTTGGGTAACTTATTTTTGCAGCATCAATTACTGCTTTTATTTCAGTTGGATGATGACCGTAATCATCAATTAACAAAAGTTCTCTATTTTCCACGTAAATTGGGGACTTGACATCGAACCTACGACTAACTCCAGAAAAATCACTCAAAGCCTTACATATGGTTTCCATATCTATTCCAGCCTCTACTGCTAGGGTAATGGTCGCAAGAGCATTTAATACATTATGTCTCCCTGGTAAATTAAGCTCTACTTCAAATAACTCACTGAAACCTGGATACTTAATCTTGAATATTGATCTAGTACCGACAAAACTAAGATCAGATGCTCGAACATCCGCTTTATCACTAAAGCCATAAGTTATTAATGGTCTGGTTATGTTAGGAATTATTTTTTTAATTTCAGCATCATCTATACAAGCAACAACCAATCCATAAAATGGGACTCTGTTTGCAAAATTTGTAAATGCTTTGCGTAATTCAGCCATATCATTACGATACGTACTCAAATGATCATTATCAATATTAGAAATAGTTACCATAACAGGCATAAGTTGTAGAAAAGATGCATCACTTTCATCACTTTCTGCTATAAAGTAATCACCATCACCTAATTTCGCACTAGTTTTGGTACTATTAAGCATACCCCCAACAACATAAGTAGGCTCTAAACCTGCTTCAGCAAATACTGCTGCTGACAAACTAGTGATCGTGGTTTTACCATGAGTGCCAGCAATAGCTATACCCTTTTTAAAACGCATTAACTCTGAGAGCATCTCAGCTCTAGGTACAACAGGGATCCTTCTTTGTCTTGCTAACTTTATTTCAATATTTTGCTCAGATATAGCGCTAGAAGCTACTAACACATCACAATCAATAATATTCTCTGGAATATGTGAGTAAGTTATGTATCCGCCCAATGTTTTCAGACGCTCAGTTACTTCACTTTTTTTTAAATCCGAACCACTAACTTTATAGCCTAAATTGAGAAGTACTTCAGCGATGCCAGACATCCCAGACCCACCAACACCAACCATGTGAATGCGCTTTATCCGCCTCATAATCTAATCCTCAAACTAATATCTTTCTAAAATTGCTTAGATTGTATCTGTTATGAGGAGAAGTCTCAATTTTAGTCAAGCAGTTTGTTGGCCACCTTAACTAAAATTTGTTCGAATATATAATAAAAATATCATTCACCCGATAAAGATTCTTGTATCATACGAGCAATACTAATTCGGCTTAGCACCTTCATAATAAATTTCACATCTCATATAATAAATGATGTTTAAAGACTATTCTTATTCTCTATAATTTCGATGAAACATATGATTTTTATTTTTTGTTATTTTTATCTTCAGGTTTTACCTTAAGTAGCTTCGCTGCGGTTTGCTTCTTGAATTTCATGATTTTTGAAAAAGTCGCTTTAAGTGGCGTTGTTTTACTAGCTCTTTCAATCTCTTCATTTAATTTTTTCAAAGTACCAATGTTAAACATTTCCTCAATTCTATTTATAATCTCTTGGTTAGTCTTTTCTTCTGCTTTCAATCTCGTCCTATTTTTTTCAATCATTGCTCTTGCTGGCAACAGTTTGTTGTATAACTTGCAATCTTCATCTACATCCCACTCTCTTGATTTTTTTAGTTCTTTAGTTTCTGAAATTGATTTATGAATGGTTTTTTCAAATCTAACAAGATCCATACTTTCATTAATAAATTCAATTCTAGATAAAGTCTCGGCATCATGATAGAAATGATATTCATTTGGATTGATTCCATATTTAGGAGCCAATTTTTTAATCTTATTTAACACCGAGTCACCCAAGGTTTTTTCTAAAAAAATAACCCCTGAGCATCCTTGAGAGCTTCGCTCTAGTAGATTATGACAATATCCTTGTAAAAACTCACTGGCAATAACCTGTTCAAAATCTTCATACTCTTTTTCAGTTAAATATGAATGCCCAGGAAAGCATCCATATTTAACATAAAAAATGCGCATTGCATTTACAACTAAAATAAGAGGGCTTTCAAAGTCACATCCATTAGAACAACCTCCAATTCGGATACCTATTGCTGCAAAAGTTATTTGCAAATATGCAGCCTGATAAAAACTTGCATCATCTTCTTTAAGATATAACTCATAAGCATCAAGACCTAACTTTAGAGCTGGAATTTTATATTCAACAATTTCATCATGAATATCAGACAATTCATGCATGGCTTTAATTGGGTCTACATCCTCAATTGCTTTCTTAAGTTTGTCATGATAAAACTTTGATTTAACTGCAGGTTTACTGCCAATATATACACTTCCACGTAGCAACTTCATTAACTCTGCATTTATAACCTTTTTCAAAAAACTATGTTCTTGTCTGTCCTGTGAAAATGGTACTTGTTTTTTCCTAATAAATGATGTCTGAAACACATCATGACTTGCAAAGCAAATATCAAACACCACGCGCTTATTACTAATCACATTATGCAAAAAGTCATCAACATCCTCAATTAAAGTATCTCTTTTAACAATATCCTTTAATTGCTCAATATTTTTTTTGAGGAATATTGCAGATTCCTGCCTATCAGCAAATTGTCCTCTTAATTCTCGCACAGCTTTTATCATTACATTTTGAGTGACAGCATCATCATAGCCTTTATGATGAGAAACAAGATTTTGAATTAACACAGGAACTGTGATCACAGATCTCTTACTACTATAATGTGCAATACGTTGAAAAGGATTTACCAAATCAAACAGTATTGCCTGTTGAATATTTGCGATAGTTATTCGCAACTGTTCATCTGCATCTGCGAAATTCACAAAAGGCGTGGCTGCGCGTAAAAGAGTAACTTTCCGTATTAATTCTATACTTTCTAATTCACTTATAGATTTTTTGTAAATACATAGCATTACACGATAGCCATTACGAATAGATGGGTAACAAGATAAATGTCCTGTTTGTACTCCTAAGAACTCACCCAGATCTAAATTTTTAAGTGTTCCTTCGTTGTTCTTATCAAGAAATTTATTATGCAATCTTTTTTTAACATTAGCAGGAAACTTTTCAAAGCAACTTGGAGCATCATTTATATTGTTTGCAACTAAATCTTCTCGCCCCAGCCAGACATCAATAAATGCTGTTAGTATTCGTTGCTCCCACAAATGTAATATAGAAAACCATTTCGGTTGTTCTTCCTTCGTAAGTTTTATTTTCAACCATTCATCTTGTGTAGCATCATTGAACTTTGCAAGTGGGATATGCTCTATAGTTTGCAAAATATCTTCTTTAATTCCATTCTGGATCTCATCTTTGTCGATAATATTAAATACATGTTCAATATCATTTTTTTCTCTAAACAACCAGTTATATACATGTTCGGCATGACTTAACTGATTAACCGTCTCTGCGAGAGAAATTCTCATGCCAAGACCAGCTCTGTAAAAATACTGTAATACCCCTAATATCTTAGCTATCATCTCCTCAAGATCATTAGTATCAACTATTGAAGTATCGATAAATTCTTTGAAAATATTATTTAACTTAGTTAAAGAAACTATTCCATATGGCTCTTTTGCCTCTGAATATTCGATTATAAGTCTTGATGCAGCATAATATGCATATGCTCTTATTTTTATTGCTTTTTTCACCGACACTATGGGGATAGACATTGCAAGACACCTGTTATAGCTTCATGGTCACAGTAAAGTATCATCTCTAGTAGACCTAAGTGTAGCATCTAGCAACCATTTCAAACTGCAAACTAAAATTCTATCATTATTTAATTCTAAGGCCTCCTTATCTTGTTTTCTAATTATGTCCCAGGTCCCAGGTCCCAGAGATAACTTTCAGCATAGCTCTGCGAGAGCCCCACTTACAGGCTTATATATAGGTTTAACGTTATACCAACTACGATTTAATTTCATTACTTCCTAAAAACATATAACATCTTTATGTTCAATCTAGATTACCATTAATAACAGAAGATGAAATAAGATCTCATGTATTTCCAAAGTCTTGAATTAGTCTTACAAAGTCAGGGAGAAATCTTATCATCGTATGCGTTGTCAAAAAACATTCTCTAGTGGATGAAGAAGTGATAATGTTCCACAGGATGTGTCTATTCAAAAGCTTCAATCAGAGTACATAGACCACTGTAACTACAAGCTCATGCTCAAAAGCAAACTGAATTGCAGCTTAAGAAAGTTGCCACTATCTTTATTTACTGTAAAAAAAATCAGATCTGATATATAGCCACATTATAGTCAAAAGTCTGTCAAACTTTATTTGAAAAAAACTAAATTTAGTGTTATCTCTTTAACTTTACGCTCCTCTTAAAAGTTAGATCATGAATTTCTTGAAATTTTGGCATAATCAACCTTATACACTGAGTCCTGAAATTATTTTTCATTATAACTGAAAATCATACATCACCTAACTTAAAGCTATATTCGTAGTTATCTATTAAGACATGACATACTCATATAAATATCAGGTTATTTTAGTAGTTTGCCAAACATATGAACAACCACTATAGTTCATGAAGATTTTGACAAGCTTGCTATTAACACTATGATATTACTATATACTATTTATTGTTCGGGTATAAATATGAAAAGTTCGCTCCTGAAATCATCACAACGACTATCTACTATAATTTTATTAAGTTTAGCTCCAGCTCTTTTACACGCTAATGTAACAGATGATGTGAAGTATTATACTGAAAATTTGCCTCCATATAATTTTGCTAATGATGAAGATATTGCAACTGGATTTAATACTGATGTTCTTCTCTTAATGTTTAAAAAAATGGATAATAATTTAACAGCCAATGACATAAAGGTTGTTCCTTGGGCTCGAGGCTATAAAATGATTCAATCTACTTCAAAGTCTGCTGCTTTATACTCAACAACGAGGAAAGCCTCTAGAGAAAATTTATTTAAATGGGTTGGCCCTTTATCTTCGATGGAAAATGCTCTAATTGTACTAAAAGGGAATCCATATAATGTTAAAGCTCCATCTGATGATGGCGTCTATGCCAAAGGCTTCAAATATGGTGCTATTCGAGATGATTCAGGATTATCAGTACTACTTGAAAATGGAGGACTAACATTAGATGATGTTCAAGTAGTTTCTGAATATAACCAACTAATAAAACTAATTATGGCTAAAAGGATCCATGCTTTTTCTTATAACAAATATGTTAGCTTATATAATATTGAACAAATGGGACTTAACACTGATGATTTTGAAATAATCTATGCAAAAAAACTAGGTGATCACTACATTGCATTCAGCCAAGGTACTCCAAATGAAGTCGTAGAACAACATCAAAAAGCATTTGATGAAGTCATGCAAGATAAGTCAGCTATTAATGAAATTATGAATAAATATAAGTAATAAAAATTATCGACCATATCACAAAAGTTGAAACTCGATGAGATGGATTAACTAAATTGCCACATCCAACACACAATAAAACTTATGTTTAACAGTATGTGCAAATGAATCCCCATAAAAATTATTTCATCAATGATGCCATTGGTATTATGTAAGTTTTGAAAATCATCTTAGTTATCCTTAAGATGCTTGCCTTAAGATGCTTGCCTTAAAATGATGATAGGTATTTTAACAAACACTAAATGTTCATTACTTTTGTGCAATACTTAGATCTACAATAAATGTATTCACCAG
>Ga0066609_10000738_pt1 | contig 20623 bp, 18 predicted proteins | sample SaaInlV_DNA_150m_FD_60378 | JGI IMG/M metagenome (GOLD analysis project Ga0066609, IMG submission 60378) | Marine microbial communities from expanding oxygen minimum zones in the Saanich Inlet - SI075_LV_DNA_150m | ecosystem: Environmental > Aquatic > Marine > Unclassified | place: British...
GTCTCTCAACAAGGGCTACGGCCATTATCTTCGAGCTATTTTTTATCTTTCACTCCCAGGTTTTCCACAAAATATCTGCTTAACTGATATTTTTTGGATAAAAGTAAAAAGCAAACATTTAGCTAATCATTTCAAAGAGGTGTGGCAAACTGTCGCGCGGCAATATGCCACATTTTCAATAAGCCTTAATCTGGATAGAATAGCTTCAACTCTTAAATACATAAATCTTACCTCGCTACGTTTTTTTTGAGCTTTTTTTAATGCATTTAGCTACCAAACTAGCTAAGTGCATTTTTTTTGCCTGGTGCTTTTGCAGTGAATTGTTGGGGTATTAAATTGACATTAGAGCACTACGCGGTAAAATTGTGGGTTGTTCTATTTAGGCAAGGACGGCCTGTTACGTACTTAACTAGTGCAACACTAGCTGAATAAGTACCTTAGATAATTATTTTACAAAAGTAGGAAGCTATTACATGAGTCATACCTTATATGAAGCAAATGCGCAGCGTGTACACCGTTGTGAATTAGCTGTTCCAGGATCAAATCCAGAAATGTTTGAGAAAGCATTGAAAAGTGGCGTGGATGTTATTTTTCTTGATCTTGAAGATGCAGTAGCCCCCGATGATAAATTGCAGGCGCGTAAAAACGTTATTAAAGCTATCAATGAACTGGATTGGGCTGGGCATGGCATTACTGTTTCCATACGTATTAACGGTCTGGATACGCAATATATGGTGCGTGATGTTGTTGACTTGGTTGAACAATGTGGTGAAAGAATAGACACATTACTTATTCCTAAAGTGGGTGTGTATAGCGATGTTTATATGGTTGAAGCAATGCTGAATCAATTGGAAATGCAACAGGGCATGACTAAGAAAATAGGTATTGAGTGTCTGATTGAAACAGCGCTAGGCATGGCAAATGTTGAAGAGATTGCTAAGCAGGGCGCTATAGGCGGCCGACTTGAGGCTTTACATTTTGGCGTTGCAGATTATGCCGCAAGTAACCGAGCTAGAACTACAAATATTGGGGGCTTAAATCCTGATTATCCAGGGGATCAATGGCATTTTGCTATTAGTCGTATGACCGTTGCCTGTCGTGCTTATGGCTTGCGAGCCATTGATGGGCCATTTGGCGATTTTAAAGATCCTGAAGGTTTTAAAGACGCAGCGAGAAGAGCCGCAGCATTGGGTTGTGAAGGGAAGTGGGCGATTCATCCATCGCAAATTGTCTTGGCAAATGAAGTGTTTACACCACCTGCATCAGAAGTAGAAAAAGCCAGAAGAATATTGGTGGCTTTACAAGAGGCAGCCGCACAAGGTAAAGGTGCTGCAGCTTTAGACGGTCGGTTAATAGACGCGGCTTCAGAAAAAATGGCCAATAATATTGTAAACACAGCTACTGCTATTGCTGCGAAAGTGTAAAATAAGCAGAATTGGAAAGGTTTGCTGATGCGATCTTTTTGTTGAATTATTTGAGAGATTTAAAGAGGTGCTATGGATATTCATGAGTATCAAGCGAAAGAAATTTTAGCGGGTTACGGCGTAAAAATTGCTGAAGGTGGGTTGGCGTATAGTCCGGAAGATGCCGTGCAGCGTACCAGAGAAATTGGTGGTAATGTCTGGGCTGTTAAAGCACAAATTCATTCGGGTGCGCGTGGTAAAGCGGGCGGTGTGAAAATTTGTTTTTCTCATGAAGAAGTTGAAGCTGCCGCCGATGGGATGCTGGGTAAGCGTATGGTCACCCATCAAACAGGTCCAGCCGGTAAAGTGTGTTCGCGTCTATATATAGAAGCGGGTACAGATATAGCAAAAGAATTGTATTTTAGTTTCCTGGTGGATCGTGCTCACGAACGTATCGTTATGGTTGGTTCTGCTGAAGGTGGGATGGAAATTGAAGACCTGGCTGAGAATAACCCCGATGCGATCAATAAAATTCATATCGATCCTGCCGTAGGTTTGCTGGATTTTCAGGCACGTAAAATGGCCTTTGCACTTGGGCTTGAAGCTTCGCAAATCAGCCATGCGGTTAAGTTTATTAGAGGTTGCTATTGTGCCATGCGTGAACTCGATGCCAATATGCTGGAAATAAACCCATTGGTAGTCACTCAAAGCGGCGAGTTAATCGCTTTAGATGCAAAAATGGGCTTTGATGATAATGCCCTGTTTCGGCGCCAGAAAGTAGCTGAGCTAAGAGATAAAACACAAGAAGATTCGCGTGAGATGGCTGCTGCTGACCGGGGTTTAAGCTATGTTGGCCTGGATGGTGATATTGGTTGTATGATCAATGGTGCGGGCCTGGCAATGGCGACTATGGATATGATTAAACTTGCGGGTGGCGAGCCAGCAAATTTTCTGGATGTGGGGGGTGGTGCATCGCCTGAGCGTACCGAAAAAGCGTTTCGCCTGGTGCTTGCCGATGAAGGTGTTAAAGCCATGCTGGTAAATATTTTTGCCGGTATTAACCGTTGTGACTGGATTGCCCAAGGTGTGGTGCATGCGGTTAAAAAAATCGATATGCAGATTCCTTTAATTGTACGATTGTCTGGTACCAATGTTGAAGAAGGACGTAAGATCATCGCCGAGAGTGGCTTGCCGATTATTACTGCGACCACATTAGCCGAAGCGGCTGAAAAAGCGGTTCAGGCACGCAATGAGCAAGTAGCAAAAGAAGGAGCGGCATAATGGCGATTTTAATCAATAAAGACACGCGCATGATTGTCCAGGGATTTACCGGTAAAATTGGTAGTTTTCATGCACAAGACATGATCAACTACGGCTCCAATGTTGTCGGTGGGATTACGCCGGGTAAGGGTGGTCAAACTCACCTGGGTCTACCGGTATTTAATACAGTTAAAAAATCGGTTGAACAGGTGGGTGCTGAAGCGAGTATTATTTTTGTACCGCCTGCATTTGCAGCTGATTCGATTATGGAAGCAGCGGATGCGGGTATTAAGTATTGTGTCGCTATTACAGATGGAATTCCGACCCAGGATATGATGAAAGTTAAGCAATACCTACGCAAGTTTCCTATAGAAGAACGTATGGTATTGACGGGGCCTAATTGTGCAGGCACGATAAGCCCTGGAAAAGCTATGCTAGGTATTATGCCAGGCCATATTTATAAGGCAGGTGAAGTAGGTATAGTCGGGCGTTCAGGTACTCTAGGATATGAAGCGGCTGATCAAATGAAAGAATTGGGAATCGGCATTTCGACTTCAGTTGGAATAGGTGGTGATCCGATTAACGGCAGTTCGCATCGTGATATTTTGGAAAAATTTGAGCAAGATGATGAAACTCGGGTAGTGGTCATGATCGGTGAAATTGGTGGGTCGCAGGAAATTGAGGCGGGTGTCTTCGCTAAAGAAAATATGAGTAAGCCCGTAGTCGCTTACATCGCAGGATTAACGGCTCCTAAAGGGCGACGCATGGGACATGCAGGTGCGATTATTTCCGAGGCTGGAGAAGGGGCTGCAGAGAAAGTGGAAATGTTACTGGATTTAGGTGTTACGATTGCTCCCAACCCCTCTTCAATGGGTGAGACGGTAGCAAAAGTGTTGGAAAAATTGTAATAGATTTTTGTTTTTTACCAGTAAAAGCCGTATCTTGCAGCAAGGTAAGATACGGCTTTTTTATTTATAGTAACGTTTACTAGGCTTATTGTTGCCTTATAGGTTGGGAGCTGTGGAATTTTCAATGCGGGTGGGTTAACAGAAATAAGGCGTTAAACAAGTTTACAGTCAGGTAATGCTGGAGCTGTGTAGAAAAATTGAGGGTTGATGCGTAATATTAGATTTCTTTCGGTCCTGGATCGAATGTTGATGAGTGACTTGCTAAAAACGATCATTTCTGTGCTTACCGTTTTAGTGGTTATTGTGGTCAGTCGAAATTTTATCAAGATACTTAAAATGGCAGTTGATGGACTAATTTCTAACGAGGCTGTCGTGAGTATTTTGGGTTTGAAAATTGTTCTGGCAAGTGCCAATTTTATAGTGCCAGCTGTATTTGTCAGTGTGCTGATGGTGCTAGGAAGAATGTACCGGGACCAGGAGATGTCGGCATTGTCTTCTGCAGGAGCAGGTGTGGGAAGGCTTTATGTTGCGGTTTTTAAAACACTGATACCGGTAGTCTTTATTGCTGCCTGGATGTCATTAGTTCTATCCCCCTGGGCTGCAAGCAAGGTAGAGAAAACTATATATACTGAAAAACAAAATATTGGTGTGCGTGCAATAGGAGAAGGAAAGTTCAGTGAATACAATAAGGGAAATTTAATTTTTTATGTTGAGAAAATCAGTGCAGACAATGTAATGCACGATGTTTTTGTGCAGAATAAACGTGAAAATGAAGTCGGCATATTGACTGCTGAGAAAGCGGAAGTACGCACAATTAATGACGATCTCTATATAATATTTATCAATGGAGAGCGTGTACAGGGAAATGCAGGTGAAGTGGACTTTATCTTTGAAAGCTTTACTGAGTATGGTATGCGTCTGGACAGTAGTGGCGGAATTCAGGTTAATCCCATTAGCGGCATTAGCACCAGAAAATTGCTGCATACCCAGGACTTAAATGAATTGAGTGAGCTACATCATCGCCTGTCTGTGCCCTTTAGTATTATTGTGCTGGCTATTATGGCAGTACCATTAGCGCAAGTGAGACCGCGCAGTGGTGTATATGGCAATCTGGCAGCGGCTTTTTTAATCTATTTCAGCTTTGCAAATTTTGAAAAAGTCAGTAATAGCTGGATGGTTAAAGGTGAGATTCCTGCATGGCTGGGCTTCTGGGGGGTATATTTCCTGGCTGCATTTTTTATTGTGATTTTATTAGTCAGGTTGTATGGCCTGACCTGGGTGATATTACAGGTGCAAGGGAAACAAGCATGAATACCCTGGATCGTTATATTATCAAAGAGGTGTTAAAGGGTACGTTATTGGCCCTGATAATGCTTTATGCGCTGTTTAATCTGTTTTCATTAAAAGATGAATTAAGCCATCGTGGAGTTGGTGATTATGACTTAAAGCATATTTTAATGTATCTAGGCTTGATGATACCCCATTATCTCTACGAATTAATGCCATCGGCAGCGTTGTTAGGCAGCTTGTTTGTGCTAGGTGGTATGGCTAATCATCGTGAGCTAATGGCGATGAGAGTATCGGGCGTATCCGTGTATGGTATTCTTCGCTCGGTGATGTTTGCCGGCATGATTTTAGTCACTTTTTCCTTTGTAATCGGTGAGTTTATAGGGCCGGATGCTGAGAAAAAAGCAAAAATTTTACGCAGTGTTGCAAAAACACGGATGCCCGTTGCCAAAACAATAGAGGGTTTATGGTTACGAGATGGCAATCAATTTGTTTATGTTAAGGATGTTTTGACTGAAGGTGAAATTGCCAGAATAAATATTTACGAACTGGATGAACAGCGGCATTTGCAGAAACTAACCTATGCTAATAAAGGACGTTATCTGGACAAAGAAAAGTGGTTGTTGACTGAAGTGCTGACGTCTGAGATTTCTGCTCAAGGCGTAACAAAAGGGCATGCAGATGAGAGTATCTGGGCCTCGGTTATCGACCCGGGCGTGGTTGATGCGGTGGTTGTTGAGCCTGAGAATATGTCACTGATGGACCTGTCAACGTACATTGCTTTTTTGCAGGAAAATAAACAGGATGCTGCAAAATTTGAATTAGCTTTCTGGGCGCGGTTAATTAATCCCTTTATTACCTTGGTGATGTTACTAGTTTCTGCGCCATTTGTGGTTGGGGTTGGCCGTGGGATTTCTTTAGGACCCAGAATGATGCTGGGTATATTGATTGGCATGAGTTTTAATATTGTCGATAATACAGTGGGTCAAATGGGCATAGTTTATGGTTTAAACCCATTGTTTGTTGCAGTACTGCCGAGTAGTATTATTTTACTGGGTGCGTTGTATGCGATAGGACGACTGCGTTAAATCAGCAAAGTGTTTTAATTTCCTTGGTGACTGCCTATTTGTCTAGCAGAACAATATCAGATCGGGAACTTAAATCCTGCCAGGTCTTGCTATCTTTTTGCCATAGTCGCCAGACTATGCCGAGGCCAAAGGCTAGCCAGGAAGCGCAGGCAGTAAGGTATCGTATGAATGCCTGTTTCCAGCTTATATCATTTTGTTCATGGTTGACCAGACGTATTTTCCAGGCACGTAGCCCCAGTGTTTGCCCGCCATGCGTCCAGAACCAGCCGTAAAATAGAAAACTGACAGTTAATAAATAAAGAGGGAAAAGAAAACTGGAATGTATTGCTTCACCCTGATTAAATGGGAGTAATATTGCAGTTGCAACAAAGAAGATAGCTATGACTAGAATAAAGTCATAGAAAATTGCACCAAGATAACGAAAAAAACCGGGCTTTGCAGGGGAGCCAGGTTTTTGAGATTGTTGTTTAGGCAACTAAATTTTGAATATCGCTAGTTTCTGCCCTAAGAATAAGCAGTAGGCTATTAAAATAGAAAACATACAAAAGGCAAAGATAAATGGAGGCTTATGGAAAAGCAGGATAAAAAGGTCAGATAACACCATGGCCGCTATAAATGGGTTGTCTAGAAAAGAGTCAAGAAGTTTTTTAAGCATTGTTCCCCCAGGTTTTTTTAACTCACTTACATAGGGCTTTTGAGCTTGCAGTAAGTGATAAAAGTTGATTTTTATGATTATTTTAATATCAGCAGATAATTCTACTATATAATTATATTTATTGTAAAAATAATACTCGAAGCGTATGGGTTTTTAGTGAAATTAAAAATGACCTAAATCTGGAGAGAATGCCTTTTTACTACAATCTAATGATAAGCCATTCCTGGACGCTTTTAGCAATCAGGTTATCGGTGTAAATGCAGAAATTCTATAAATCATCCAGGATAAGATGAAAGGAAGAGAAAAATTTTAAGTTTTTTTAAAAAAATAATAAAAAAATCGCTTAGCGTTGAGCCGCAAGCTAACGAGTCTGTAGAGCAGACAAAGAGAGCACCGGGTTTAGAGCCGGTCATTTACTCGCGCTCTGAGCATAATATCTCGCGTAGCCAAATCAGTAGCAATGCCTTAAAAGTTTTGTATCGCTTAAAAAATGAAGGTTATGATGCCTACCTGGTGGGCGGTTGTGTCAGAGATTTATTGCTGGGACGTGAACCCAAAGATTTTGATGTTGCGACTAACGCAAGTCCAGAACAAGTAAAGCAGGCTTTTCGGAACTGCCGTTTAATCGGTAGGCGATTTCGACTGGCGCATGTGTTTTTTGGTCGGGAGATTATAGAAGTTGCGACATTTCGCGGAGCTAGCGAACAAGTTCAGGACTTACAAAAAGTGGATGAGGATGGTCGCTTATTACGTGATAATGTTTACGGTACGATAGAAGAGGATGTGATTCGTCGCGATTTTACCGTAAACGCGCTTTATTATAATATCAAAGACTTTTCCATCGTTGACTACGTAGGTGGGATGGATGATCATCGTGCCGGGATGATGCGGCTGATCGGTGATCCGGAAACTCGTTATCGTGAAGACCCGGTACGCATGATCAGGCTGGTACGCTTTGCTGTAAAACTGGGGTTTTCTATTAACCCTGAATGTGAAAAACCTATTTTTCAGCTAGCTGATTTACTGGCGAATATTCCCGCTGCCAGACTGCAAGATGAAGCATTAAAATTATTTTTATCTGGCTATGCAGTAGAAACTTTTGAAATGCTGCGTCATTATGGCTTGTTTGCCCACCTATATCCGGTTGCTGAAACAAGTTTAAGCATTGAAGAGCAGGGCTTTCCCAAACTTTTTATTGCCAAGGCTTTGGAAAATACCGATAAGCGTATTGCCGAAGGCAAGAGCATCGCGCCCTTTTTTCTTATTTCCACCTTTTTATGGGATGCGGTTAAAAATCAGGCAAACATTAATCAGGCGGAAGGGATGTCAGAATCGGTCGCGCTCCAGCAAGCAGCTAGTCAGATTATTTCCCAACAGGTAAAAAGTACCGCATTTCCCAAGCATATGGGGGTGGCAATGCGTGATGTCTGGCATTTGCAATCTCGTTTTAGTAGCCGCTCTGGAACACGTGCGTATCGTCTGTTAGGCCATCCTAAATTCAGAGCGGCTTATGATTTCATGCTATTACGCGCAGAAACAGGCGGTGCTGAACCGGAACTAGCGAGCTGGTGGACAGATTTTCAGATTGCACCTGAAGCAGAACAAAAGAAATTGCTAGCGAGCCTGACAAAAACGGCGCCTAGAAAACGCAGGCGTAGACGTAAACCCGCTGTAAAAAATCAACAAAATGACTAAGGAAATCGCTTATATAGGCCTAGGCAGTAATCTTGCTACTCCCGAAATACAGATAAATACCGCACGAAATGCTATCACTGCTTTGCCAGAAGTGTCTGAAGTTGCTTTTTCCAGTTTATATCTTAGTCCTCCCATGGGGCCACAAGATCAGCCGGATTATATTAATGCCGTGATGGCGATAACAACAGGATTACCCGCAATACAGCTATTACGCCAATTGCAGCAAATAGAATTAGATCATGGGCGAGTGCGTAAAGATGAGCGCTGGGGAGCAAGAACACTGGACCTTGATATATTGCTATATGGGCAGCAAATGATTGATCAACCCGATTTAATCGTGCCGCATTATGGTCTGAAAGAGCGTGCCTTTGTTTTATATCCGTTACAGGAAATTGCACCCGATCTTGAAGTGCCAGGGCAGGGAACAATGACTGAATTACTTGCTTCTTGTCCTTTAGATGGCCTGGTGAGATTAAGCTAATGAGTCAATATTCAACGATTTCCACGACTAAAAAAAAGACCATAGCTGACTTGCAGCAGATGAAACGAGCAGGACAGAAGATAACCAGCTTAACTGCGTATGATGCCAGTTTTTCGGCAATGCTAGATCAGGCTGATATCGATATCTTACTGGTGGGAGATTCCCTAGGTATGGTCATGCAGGGGCATAGCAGTACTTTGCCTGTTACGGTGCAGAATATGATCTATCATACCCAGATGGTGAGTTGCAGCAGCCAGCAGGCTTTTATTATTGCCGATTTGCCGTTTATGAGTAGCGCAACACCTTTGCAGGCAGCCGAAAATGCAGCCTTATTAATTCAGCAAGGTGGCGCACAAATGATCAAGCTGGAAGGCGCGAAAATAAAAGCAATTGAGTTTATGGTGCAACAAGCGATCCCCGTTTGTGCGCATTTAGGTTTATTACCCCAGTCAATTTACCAGTTAGGTAAATATGCCGTACAGGGGAAACAGGAACAAGACGCGGCAAAGATATTAGCGGATGCAGTCAAAGTTGAGCAGGCTGGTGCGCAAATGCTCATAGTGGAATGTATCCCGGCAGCATTAGCACAGCGGATTAGCGAGCAACTGACGATACCTGTGATAGGCATAGGTGCAGGAGTGCATTGTGATGGTCAGGTGTTGGTTTTATACGATATGTTAGATATCAGTTTAGGCAGAAAGCCGCGCTTTAGCAAAAACTATATGCAGCAAGCAGACTCTATATTTGAGGCTGTTCAGTCGTATGTATCTGAAGTAAGAGCACAGAAATTTCCTGCCCAAGAACACAGTTTTTAACATGCTAAATATAAAAACGATTAAGCAGTTACGGGCCGACATAAAGTGCTGGCGGATGGCAGGAGAGAGTATCGCCTTTGTGCCCACTATGGGAAATTTGCATGCCGGACATTTACAATTAGTCCAGACGGCAAAGCAACAGGCAGATCGGGTTGTCGTTAGCATCTTTGTCAATCCTACACAGTTCAATGAGCAGGATGATTTTACTAATTACCCGCGTACAATCGATGCCGATGTAGAAAAATTGCAATCTGCAGGCGTTGCTATGCTGTATATGCCAGAGCGGGAGGAAATGTATTCCTGTGAGGTACATACTAAGGTAAGTGTTAGAACGGTTACGGAAATATACTGCGGCGCCTCACGCCCCGGGCATTTCGATGGTGTCGCAACAGTGGTCTGCAAGTTATTTAATATCGTGCAGCCTGATAAGGCATTTTTTGGCGAGAAAGACTTTCAGCAACTGCTGGTCATCCGTACGATGGTCGCTGACTTAAATTACCCTGTAGATATTATTGGCATAGCTACTTTTCGTGAGACAGATGGATTAGCCATGAGTTCGCGAAATAATCATCTCACCAAGGAAGAGCGGTGGCAGGGGGCATATCTATATCAAACGCTGTGCTCAGCAAAGCAGGCGGTTTTAGAGCAGCAGGCAAGTTTTGCTGAAATTGAGAAAACATCTCTGCAGGCATTGAGCGAGAAGGGCTTTATTCCTGATTATTTTTCCATATGCAGGCGGCATGACCTACGGGCAGCTGCAATTGGCGATACGCAGCTAATTATTCTTGCTGCAGCACGATTGGGGAGTACCCGTTTAATTGATAATATTCAATTAGAGTTGATTCTATAGTGTTTGCTTTTAAATCAGTGTATTAGAGTTATTATTCGGGTATTTGTCCTGAGCAGGTGCAGTGCTTGTATATAATGCGATAATTTGGCATAATAATGGGTTCTAAAATTTCTATAGACCGTAAACTGATATGCAAATTACCATGCTTAAAGCAAAATTACACCGGGCAACAGTAACCCATGCTGAATTGGGTTATGAAGGCTCTTGTGCGATTGATGGGAAAATACTGGATTACTCAGGCATTAGAGAATACGAACAAATCCAGATCTATAATGTCAATAATGGTGAGAGGTTTACTACCTATGCAATTCGGGCAGAAGAGGGCTCGGGTATCTTTTCCATTAATGGTGCGGCCGCACGTCTGGCTTGTCCAGGTGATTTTATTATCGTCTGCTCATACGCAGAGCTCAACGAAGCTGAATTAAAAAATTACCAGCCTACTTTGGTTTATTTCGATGGAAAAAACGAAATGCTCAGAACCAGTCATTCAATTCCTGTACAGGCAGCCTGAGAACTAAGTAAGCGCTAATAAAGCCCGGAGCAATTGTTTTGTGCGGGCTCAATATTTCTTGTTCAGCCATCCTAACGATGATGTAGTTTCATCTAATGGCTTATATTCCGCCCCTGTCCATCCTTGATAAGCAGAAGCTTTGATCCGTGAGAATATCTGCGGGTAATCCATAGTTCCAGTTCCAGGCTGGTGTCTGCCAGGATAATCGGCAAATTGAATATGCCCGATTTTGTCGGCATATTGTTGAATCAAACGAGCCGTCTCTTCGCCCATCATCTGCATATGATAAATATCATATTGCATTAATAAATCTGGGTGCTTGATTTCATTTAGTATCGCCAACATCTGCTCACTGCTAGAAATAATAAAACCAGGCATATCGACGCTATTGATCGCTTCAAAAACTGTTTTAATACCTAAAGGTGAGAAGGCTTCGAGAGCAAAATGCAGATTTTCTTTAAATGTCTGTTGATATTGCGCCAACCGAGAGATTTCAAAACAGCGGCCTGGCAAGATATTAATAACATCAGGCTTTAGAATCTTTGCATAAATGGTTGCTTCTGCTACAGCCTCATTAAACTGCTGTTGTTTTTCAGGCACGGCCGCTAACCCTTCGCCACCTTGTAATAAGTCACCTGTGGCAACATTAAATAACACCAACTTTAGTTGCTGTTGATCAAGTTCACGGCGAATCAACTCTGCGCTTAATTCATAAGGAAATTGAATTTCCACCGCGTTAAAACCTTGTTCTTTTGCAGCCTGAAAACGCTGTTGCAAAGGAATTTCAGTAAATAATAAGCTTAAATTTGCGCAAAAACGTAGCATGGAGATAGCCTAAAGCTGTAGAGCGGACTTTAGCCCGCTAATGAAGGATATGTATTTTATTTAAGTTGCGGACTAAAGACTGGTCTACAGGAAATTATTCATCTAACGGATGCTGTTGAATAAATTGGCTCAATTTTGCAAAGTCTTGCAGAGAAATTGTTTCGGCTCTCAGGGTAGGATCAATATCGAGCGCGGTAATATCAAATTCTGTAATTAATTTTTTTAGCGAGTTGCGCAAAGTCTTGCGTCGCTGGGAAAAGGCAGTGGTCACTACGGTATTCAGCATTTTCACCGAATCCACGACGACAGGTGGCTGTTCGTGTGGCACCAGGCGAACGATTGAGGACATCACCTGGGGAGCGGGATTAAAGCTTTCAGGAGGCACATCAAATAGGTGTTCTGTGGCACAGTAATACTGCATCATAATACTTAGCCGGCCATATTTTTTACTGCCTGGACCTGCACAAATTCTATCCACCACTTCTTTTTGCAGCATAAAGGTCATATCGCTAATGCGCGGCGTATTTTCTAGTAAATGAAACATTAGCGGAGTAGAAATATTGTAGGGTAGGTTACCTAATATATGCAGTTTTTCACCGGCTTGCGCGAGGGCTGAGAAATCAAATTTTAAAGCATCTGAGCTGTGGATAGTTAAATTACGGTACTGTGCAAATTTATTCCCCAGTAGCCTAACTAAATCCCGGTCTAATTCAACGACATCGAGTTGCGTGCCGCTTTTTAATAATGGCTCGGTTAACGCGCCTTGCCCTGGGCCAATTTCTACCCAATGTTGCTCCTGGGAATAGAAAAGCGACCCCAGAATATTGTCGATAATATGCTGGTCATGTAAAAAATTCTGTCCAAAACGTTTACGTGCTTTATGTGCCATAGTGTTTGTATTAATAACTGTAGTTAACTTACTTGACTGTTGATTACTGAGCTGGCAGACATCTGTATTGCGCTTTGCAATGCGCAGACCAGGCTACCCACGTCGGCTTTACCCGTACCCGCCAGATCGAGAGCGGTACCATGGTCAACCGAACTGCGAACAATAGGTAAACCCAAAGTAATATTGACGGCTTTGCCAAAACCTTTATATTTTAAAACCGGTAATCCCTGATCATGATACATAGCCAATACTGCATCAGCTTTATTCAGGTACTTGGGGGTGAATAAAGTATCAGCCGGTAATGGACCTTGTAAACTAATGCCTTGTTGACGACATAGGTCTAAAGCAGGCTCAATAACTTCAATTTCTTCGCGTCCTAAATGGCCGCCTTCACCCGCATGAGGGTTAAGCCCACAGACGAGGATATGCGGATTCTGCAAGCCAAATAGGCGGCGTAAGTCGGCATCTAATAAGCGAATAACAGTGACTAATGTTTCCTGCGTAATTGCCTCGCTAACTTCTGATAACGGCAAATGCGTTGTTGCCAAGGCGACACGTAAGCCTTCTGTTGCCAGCATCATGACCGGGTGTCCTCCGGTTATTGCCGCGATATATTCAGTATGTCCGCTAAATGCTATGCCAGCATCATTTATAATTCCTTTATGTACAGGAGCTGTGACCATTGCTGAGAATAAACAGGAAAGACACCCCTGAGTGGCTATTTCGATGGTTTTTAAGACGTAATGACTATTGCTTTTATTTAATAGCCCACAGACGGCTGCTTCGTTTAGTTGGCAGGGTAAAACCGTTAGTGTTCCCGAGATATGTTGTTTGATTTCTTGCTTAGCATTAAAAATATTAATGCTAAGTGGTAAATTTAGTTGTTTTGCACGTTGCAGTAGTAACTCGGGGTCGGCAATTACGACGAGTTCACAAGCGAGTTCATATTGTGCTAGTTGTATGCATAAGTCAGGGCCTATGCCAGCAGGTTCGCCTGATGTTAATGCAATGCGCGGGAGAATTGTAGTCACGGTTATTTTTCAATAATTAAAGAAAGGGAACAAGTCCTTGTTTAGGCATGGACTCGGTCTAGCAATAATATTGTCCAGTAATATAAACAGGAGTGCAATAGCTTTACTATTGCTACGTCTTGAAAGAGAACAAAAGTTCTGCGTCAAACCTCCGCATATAATTAAATCCTCACTCCTTAGTAGAAAAAAGCTAAAGCTTTTTTACACCGGCAGAAATTTGTAAAGGGGAAAAAATAACTGTATTATCTATACCGAACGAACGTTAGGTAAGGACTATGGATTCAAAAGAGCATATTTTACAAACAGCAGTCAGTCTGTTTTCCAGGCAAGGGTTTGATGGTGTTTCTATGCGCGATCTAGCCAAGTCAGTCAATATGAGTACCTCAGCTGTTTATCACTACTTCCCGAATAAACAAACTTTATATCTGAGTGCGGTGCATTTTGCTTTTGCCAAACAGGCCAGTGCCTTTGAGGAAGTTTGGCAGTGCGATCAGTCAGCTGAACAGAAACTGAACAAATTCGTTAGCTGTCTGGCTCGGATTTTAACCGAAGATGTCGATTTTAGGCGCATCATGCAGCGTGAGTTGCTGGATGCTGATGATGAACGTATGCAGCTACTGGCACACAATGTTTTTCAGGAGCAATTTAGTCAGTTAATGATTGTTGTCGAGAAAATTAGTGGTACCCAGCAGCACGCACACTTTACGGCCTTAAGTGTGATTGCGCTGGTCTGTGACATCATTCAGATGCAACCTTTAAGCAGGCACTTACCTGGCTGGCAAGCCGAACACGAAACGGTTGAATACATAGCAGAGCATGTACTAGATTTATTAATAAGTGGTATTAAAATTCAAGGAAAGTAATGATGAAAAAAAATACGTTTGTAAACCAACTAGGGATGTTTTCCATTAATCATCCCTGGTGGGTTCTATTATTTAGCCTGATCTTTGTCGGGCTGAGCGGTTCTGGGTTGAAAAATCTGGAATTCGTTAATAATTACCGGGTTTTTTTTGGTGAAGATAATCCTCAATTATTAGCGTTTGACGAATTACAAAATACCTATAGCAAAAGTGACAATGTCATGATTCTGGTAGAGCCTGCCAACGGTGATGTGTTTACCAGGAAAAACCTTCAGGCGATAATCGAACTGACAAAGGAAGGTTGGCAATTGCCTTATTCGAGTCGTGTGGATTCGATTAGTAATTTTCAACATACCATTGCCGAAGAAGATGATTTGATCGTTGCTGATTTAATTATTCAGCCTTTGCAAATGTCCGATGAGAAATTGCAGTACGTTAAGCAGGTTGCCTTAAACGAGCCATTGCTGAAAGACCGGTTGATATCAAAAACCGGACATGTCACAGGTGTTAATATCACCATGCAATTGCCAGGTACCAATCCGATGGAGTCTATGGAAATAGCGGGGGTCGTACGTGAATTGGTCGCTGATTTTAAAGTCAGGCATCCCGATTTAACCTTGCACCTCAGTGGTATAGTGATGATGAATAATGCCTTTGGCGAGGCGGCCATGAAAGATAACGCATCTCTGGTTCCCTTGATGTATGGCATCGTCTTGCTGGTATTGATTGTTTGCTTGCGTTCTTTTACGGCAACATTTAGTGTTATTTTACTCATAGTCTTTTCTATTGTTGCCGCTCTAGGCCTAGCCATCTATGCGGGTGTTAAGCTAACCCCGACCTCATTGATGTCGCCAACCATTATTCTCACCATGGCCGTCGCGGACTGTGTGCATTTGCTGGTGACTTTCTTACACAATATGCGCCTCGGCCATGAGAAAAAGCAGGCGATTCAGGAAAGTCTACGCATTAATTTTCAGCCGATTTTATTAACCAGTGTCACGACTGCGATTGGTTTTATGAGTCTTAATTTTAGCGATGCGCCTCCTTTTAGAGACCTTGGAAATATAGTCGCTTTAGGTGTCATGCTAGCCCTAGTTTTATCGGTGACTTTATTACCTGCATTAATGACCATCATGCCGGTACGAGTCAAAGCTAAGGAGGAACTAGATAACCCATTTATGAAAGGCCTTGCTGCTTTTGTTATAAAACGCCGTAAAGCTTTGCTTATTGGCAATAGTCTATTGGCTGTGATCTTGATGGGTTTTATCCCGTTAAATGAGATTAACGATGAATTTGTAAAATATTTTGATGAAAGTATCGAGTTTCGTCGTGCGACCGATTTCATGAATGACAATTTAAGTGGTATCTACAACATTGAGATTTCAATTGATAGCGGTTCTGCTGGTGGTATGAATGAGCCTGCTTATCTGGCAAAAGTTGAACAGTTTCAACACTGGCTGGAGCAGCAACCCGAAGTGGTGCATGTGAATAGTATTACCGATACCTTTAAACGCCTGAATAAGAATATGCATGGTGATCAGCAACAGTGGTATGCCTTGCCGAAGCAGCGCGACCTGGCAGCACAGTATTTATTGCTGTATGAAATGTCACTCCCTTATGGGCTAGACCTGAATGATCAGATTAATATCGATAAGTCAGGTATTCGAGTTGTCGCCAGTATGGAAAACCTATCCACCAAGCAAATGTTGGATATAGAGCAACGCTTACATGATTGGATGGCTGTGAATTTTAGTGAGTATACGATTAATGCAGCCAGCCCGGTATTGATGTTTTCGCATATAGGTCAGCGCAATATTATCCGCATGTTAATCGGCTCGGTGGCGGCACTGATATTAATTTCCATAATTTTGATTTTTGCTTTCCGCTCAGTGAAACTAGGCCTAATCAGTTTGATTCCTAACTTGATTCCTGCCGGAATGGCGTTCGGTATCTGGGGCCTGGTAGATGGACAAGTGGGACTTGGTTTATCCGTCGTAACCGGTATGACCATCGGTATCGTGGTGGATGATACGGTACATTTTATTAGTAAATATCGCCGCGCTAAAGTTGAAAAAGGTCTGTCCACCGAAGAAGCGGTACGTTATGCATTTTCTACGGTGGGTGTTGCATTATGGGTGACATCATTAGTGTTAGTCAGTGGCTTTACCGTGCTTTCCACCTCGTCATTTTTGATGAATAGTGGTATGGGATTAATGACCGCGATTACTATTGCCGTTGCCCTGTTAATGGACTTTTTATTCTTGCCGCCTATTTTAATGACGCTGGATAAAAACCCCGGCTAATGCTACGCAAACAGTTCTTGTAAAGAAAAATCGACCACGAAACACACGAAGGGCACGAAAAGTTTTAAGAATTATTTCATGTATTCAGTGTCTTTTGTGGTTAAAATTTTTTTGCGTCATATCGTCAAGTAACAAATACTTGTTTAAATATAGGAGCTACAAAAAATGAAAAAAATTATCATCAGTGTATTGTTTAGTTTGCTGCCAGGGTTAGTCTATGCACAAGACATCAGTGTAGAACCCGCTAGTATAGAGCCTGTGAGCACTGAGCAGATAAGTACTACAGAGATCAGTACAGAACAGCAAGGCTTTGAAATCATGCAGGAAATGGATGCGCGTGATATGGGCTGGGGGGATATGAACACAGATATGCAGATGATCCTGAAAAATAAAAATGGCGATGAGCATATCCGCAGTTTGCGTTTAAAAACCCTGGAAATGCAAGGGGATGGTGATAAAAGCCTGAGCATTTTTGATACCCCCAGAGATGTTAAAGGCACGGCTTTTTTAAGTTTTACTCATGCGCTGGAAGCTGATGAACAATGGTTATATTTACCTGCGCTTAAACGCGTTAAGCGTATTTCATCCAGTAATAAATCAGGTCCATTTTTAGGCAGCCAGTTTGCCTTTGAAGACTTGACCTCATTTGAGCTTAAAAAATATAAATACAATTATCTACGCGATGAAGTCGTTGATGGATTGGACAGTTTTGTCGTTGAATTATTTCCACAATATGAACACTCTGGCTATACGCGTAATGTGGTCTGGGTAGACAAAGAGCGTTATATACCCCTAAAAGTTGATTATTATGATCGTAAGAACGCGTTGTTAAAAACCCAGAAATTTATCGACTACAAACAATATCTGGAACAATACTGGCGCGCTGACAAATCAGAGATGCAAAATCATTTGACCGGAAAAAGTACTATCTTGCTTTGGCAGGGTTACGTTTTTCGTACCGACCTGACCGAGCGTAATTTTGATAAAAATACCTTGAAACGTTCACGCTAATAATCCTCAGAGAAGGTAGTACGCCCCCTTATTTTTTACCATGAAGGACATAAATAACGTGAAGATAGCACTGGTTTTTTCTACATTTTTGGTTGACGTGTTTTATGCCCTTTTGTCGCACAATTAATAAGCTAATTATTGGCTCTTCCCTTCCATAGCTTTTCAGACACTTCATGGCAATAAAAGCCGCTTATAACAGACGACAGACAATTAGTTATCATGTCGTTTTAGCTGTAGTGCTGTGTCTGTTATTGGCCAGGCCACTCCATGCCTGGGAAGTGACGGGTTATGTAGGCATGGAAGACCTGGCCTTTATAGAGCGGCCCCTAGACTCTAGGCAGCACATGAACTATGTCTCCGGAGTCATTGAAGCAGAGCTTTATCATGAATGGGATAATGGCAGTCAGGTATTTGCCTTTGTCCCTTATTTCAGAGGGGCTCAGTATGATAGTAATCGCACCCACTTTGATATACGCGAACTTACCTGGGTCAAAGCCGCAGAAAGCTGGGAATTACGCTTAGGGATACGTGAAGTGTTCTGGGGTGTTACCGAAGCAGTACATCTGGTCAATATTATCAATCAGCGTGATATGGTGGAAAATATGGATGGTGAGGATAAATTAGGCCAGCCGATGATCAACTTCGCTTTTATTCAAGACTGGGGCACCGTTGATTTATTTATCCTGCCGGGTTTCAGAGAAATACCGTTTACGGGTGTCGACGGCAGACCACGGCCTCGGCCGCCGATAGATGTTAATGACGCGGTCTATGATAAAAACGGCTTTGCGCGTCAGGTAGCCTATGCCATACGCTGGTCACATTCCATCGGTGACTGGGATATAGGCCTGTCCAATTTTTATGGTACCAGTCGCGATCCGGTTATTCTTGTGGAAACTGACTTGACAGGGCAGATGCTCAGGCTTATTCCGTATTATCAGAACATTAATCAAACCGGCCTAGATTTACAGGCGACCATAGACAGTTGGCTATTAAAGCTGGAAGCGATTGTGCGGGTTAATGAAACCAGTACCGATTTTGCCACTGTCGCAGGTGTTGAATATACCTTTTTTAATATCGCTGATACAGGGCTGGATATAGGCCTGCTAGCCGAGTACCTCTATGATAGTCGTGGAGTTTTTGCGCCGACTTCCTTTCAAAATGATTTTTTTACCGGCATACGCTTTGCTCTCAATGATGTGCAGGACACCCAGCTTCTGGCGGGTGTGATTGTCGATAGCGAAAGTTATGCACAATTTTACAATATAGAAACCAGCCGACGATTTTTTGACAATTTTAGACTGGAAGTCGAAGCGCGATTTTTTAATGGCGCACAGCCAAACGAGCCTGCCTATGCTTTCCGTAATGACAGCCATTTCCGCTTTGAGCTAAGTTATCATTTTTAGGCTTATTGAAAACACTCATGAATGTCAATATTACCTGTAGGGCGGTGCTTGAGCCCGCCGTTTACCGCTTTACTGAATAGGGGCTTTTTAACTAGCTCATTTAACATTAATATTATTGATTTATTCATCTATCTAAAATGGGTGTTGCAGCATCTACAAAAACCGTAAAGTGATAGTAGAGTCCGTCTTTGGGCAAATAAAAAATACAGGCTTTCGTGGTTTCCCTCTGTGTCAGGATAGGTGTTTGATGTGTCAATATTTTTATGAACACACTGTTTATCTGGCACGATTAGGGGCTCATGCACAATTTTTAAAGGGATGTGAAAATGCATAGGGATTATTTAAAGGTGGTCTGTCGCTTATTGACCTCTATTTCGAGTTGTGACGAGATGATATTTTTCATGTTTTTTGCGCGAAGTTTTGGTAATATAGGGGTGATATTGAAGGCTCAGGATTTTCCAGCGCACTTTTAGGGTATTAAGTTACCTTTAAAAACAGTGACTTATCTATTTTTATGAAAAATACTAAAATGGCGGCTTTTGAATCTTCAATCGTTTTATTAGCCATATTATGATATAGTACAATGATTTTAAAGGGAAATACTTGTTTCCGTTCAAGCGCTAACTACAAAGGTAGCAAAACCATGAAAAATTTAAATATTCAAAAAGTACAACAGGGTTTTACCCTAATCGAACTAATGATCGTGGTCGCGATTATTGGTATTTTGGCGAGTATTGCGTTGCCGGCTTACAGTGATTATATGATTCGTGCTCGTGTTTCAGAAGCAGCAATTATGGCTTCAGCGCAAAAAACAACTGTAGCTGAAAATATTGTTAATGGTGGTGGTATAGGTACAGCGAATTGTGCTGGGGTCACCAATCTATCTGTTGCCACTGTAAATGTTCTTAGTTCTACTTGCACTACTGCTACTGGAGTAATTGCTGTGACGACTACAGCTAAAGCTGGAAGCGTTACACTTTCATTTACACCTGGTGTAAATGCTAATGGCACTATTACATGGACTTGTACAACAAATATAGCTAAGTATTCACCTGCAGAGTGTCGATAAGAAATCAAAGGGTCAGTCGCTAATGCCGCTATCAGTTATTAATTAAGTTGTTGAATAATAACGATTAATTATCTTTCAGGGGTCAGCCAGCTTGATTTTAAAAATAAAGAAGAACCATCCAGTCTTTAATTGGCCTGGGTGATTTTTTGAAAAATCGAGAGTTAAGATATAAGGTAACTTGATTGTAAATAAACTTTAGTTCAGAAAACTTTTTTTGAATAAAAAACTATCCTGGCATTTATTTGTTTATTTATTTGTTTGGGTGGTTTTTTTTATGTC